>Ga0209702_10000616_pt1 | contig 75230 bp, 59 predicted proteins | sample FRY01_FD_187210 | JGI IMG/M metagenome (GOLD analysis project Ga0209702, IMG submission 187210) | Freshwater microbial communities from Lake Fryxell liftoff mats and glacier meltwater in Antarctica - FRY-01 (SPAdes) (version 2) | ecosystem: Environmental > Aquatic > Freshwater > Ice > Glacier... | reverse complement strand
AAATCGACTTGAAAATGTGGCTAGATCATCCATTTGAAAAACAATCAGAACCTCCTCCAAAATCAATACAAGGGGTTCTGTTTTGAAAAAGTGTCATCTTCTTCCTGAAAGTCAATAGAATCAACCTACGATTTCGATTTTTAAATTATTTAGGACGCTATTGATTTTAGATATTACTTTTCATTTTTAAATTGAGCTTACCATAAATCCAAATTTTCAATCTAAATGTTAGCAAATAGAGTGACGGAATAACTATCAATGTTAAGAACGTTGCAAAAGTTAAACCATAAATAACAGTCCATGACATTGGTGAGAAAAATACGTTATTATCACCGCCAAAATAGATTTTGGCATCATACGTGGCCAAGAAACTAAAGAAGTCGATATTGAATCCGATTGCCAGCGGAATCAATCCTAGAATGGTCGTGATCGCCGTCAACAGGACTGGACGCAATCGGGTTTTCCCTGCTTCAATTGTAGCTTCGACAACTTCACTGTATGGAAGAACTTCATCTTCAGTTAAATCCAAAGCTTGACGGCGTTGATTCCTCAACATGTTGGTGAAATCAATTAGTACAATTGCATTGTTTACAACAACTCCCGCTAGCGAAATAATACCAATCATGGTCATCATTATGACAAAGTTTTGTCTTGAAATTACCAATCCAAGTAAGACTCCAATCAAGGACAGCAGGACTGTTAACATGATAACAGCAGGTGCGGAATAAGAGTTAAATTGCGCTACGATAATCAATGTAATCAAAAATACAGCTATCAATAAGGCTGAACTAAGAAATACCATCTGTTTGGCTTGCTCTTCTTGTTGACCGGTGAATTTGTACGTAATGTTTGGGTTTACTCCTTCGCTTTTTTTATATTCCTCTAATTTAGCCTTCAGGTTTTTAACCACTTCGTTTCCATTAAAGCCTTCCGTAACGTTTGAATTAACCGTTACGATAGGTAATTGGTCCTTACGTATTACAGCTGAATATGACGCGATTTCTTCAGGGCGTTCAACTACTGAGCGAATAGGCACTTTAATTAGAACTCCTTTTGAATTTCTGAAGATCAAATTCTGATCCAAGAGCGCATCTAAATTATCCCTGCTATTCTGATCAAATCGCACGACAATGTCATAGGACTCTTCATCAATAGTATACTTTGAAATATCTTGTCCCAAAAGTGCTTTTCTTATGGCGTTTCCAACCATCATTGTTGACGCACTAAGTTTTCTAACTTGGTCGCGATCTACAACAATGGGGATCTCTGGTCGATTTGATTCAACATTCAACATTAATCGATCAACACCTTCCACAGATTGCCGATCCAAGAAGTTTTTAATTTTTGTCGCTTCAGCAATTAAATCCCGATATTCCCCTCTTCCTGTTACTTCAATGTTAATTGGAGAACCAGTTGGGGGGCCTTCTGAGTTTTTATCCGCAGAGATTTCAATATCCGCCGTAAATTTTCCTTTTATTCCTTTTTGGATTTCCGCTAGAACTTCACCCGTTTTTACTCCTCCACGAAATTGAGATTCGGTAAAGTTAATTGTAATACGTGCTTTATGAGGCGTGTTACCCATAATTGTGCCTTGTGCTGGGTCACTCGTTCCTTCCCCTACTTGAGCAATGATTGAACGTATAACCCTTTCTTGCGAACCTTCTGGAAGTTTTGCGTCGGCAACCAAATAAGGCTTCAAAATTGTATTGATTTCTTTTTCCAATTCCAGAGCGGATTCATTGGTTACCATAATGTCTGTACCGATAGGTTGTGACATAAATATGTTAACATAATTCGGCTCGTTGACTGGGAAGAAATCAACTTTAGGTGGTAAAATTATCATGAGCACAATAGCCAAAATAAAAAGTCCAACCGTACCAAGTAAAAATTTTATTGGATTTCTACCATTGACAGCAAAGGTCAAAAATCTCTCATAACCCGACTCTAATTTGGGTAAGAAATTCGATTGAAAACGCTTAGCACCAGGAACAAATACGTAGAAATTTAACAAAGTAACTATTGCCATAATTACAAGGAAATTACCCATTGTCATTGCTCCTATTAGTAAAAACAATACACCTATTATTGTAAGGCCGCCCGCAATACGAAATACTACCTTTTTCTTAGGTAATTTCTCCTCTAATTTCATGAAGGCAACTGCTAAAACAGGGTTAATGACCAAGGCTACAAAAAGAGATGAGCCTAAAACAATAATCAAAGTGATTGGAAGGTACTTCATAAATTCCCCCATAATTCCTGGCCAAAATGCCAATGGGGTGAACGCCGCTAAAGTTGTTGCTGTCGAAGCGATAATTGGCCACGCAACCTCGCCAACGCCCTGAATTACGGCTGTTTTTATTTTCATTCCATCTGATAAATTCCTATAAATGTTTTCAATAATTACAATTCCATTATCGACCAACATGCCCAGTGCTAGCACCAATGAGAAAAGCACCATTACGTTCAAAGAGACCTCCATTGCATCCAAAATCAAAAATGACATCAGCATGGAAAGGGGAATAGCTATTCCAACAAAAAGCGCATTTCTTAGACCTAGGAAGAAAAACAACACACCTACAACAAGTAAAATCCCAAGAATAATTGAATTTTCAAGATTAGACACCATGTCTCGTGTATTATTGGATTGGTCATTTGTTGTTGAAACAGTTACACTTCTCGGTATTGTTCCATCTTCTTTCGCTTTTTTAATTAATTCATAAATCTTGTCAGAAGCTATCAATAAGTTTTCACCACCTTGTTTTTTAATATCCAGCATTACAACAGGCGCACCAAACTCGCGTGCAAAAGATGTCGTGTCTGAATTTCCAAAATAAACTTTAGCAATATCTCCTAAATAAACTGGTAAATAATCATCCTCTTTTACGACCAATTTTTTTAGTTCATTAGCGTCCTTAAACTCACCACTAATTCGGATTGTTTTTCGCATACCGTCCATCAACAACTCACCCGAAGGAATGGTTTGATTTTCGGCTCCGACAGCATTCTCGATATCCGTTAATGAAACATTTACTGCTTGAGACCGAATTGGATCAACGTCAATTCGCATTTCTTGCTCCTGAACACCGCGAATATTAACCTCACTTATTTCAGGTAATTCCTCTATACTTTTCTCTAAGTCTTCGGCAACATCTTTTAGCAAAGATGCATTAGATCCTCTTAAATTGATGTTCATTATCGGCATCGCCGAAGGGTCCAATTCAAAAATATTGGGCTCGATGGGTAATTGCGGGAAATCAGATTTGGTTCGCGCTTTGTCAACCGCATCTTTCACCTTCTGTAAGGCTTCTGAAACAGGCATCTTAAAATCAAATTTTACGCGAATGGTTGTGTAACCGTGGATTGCATTTGAGTTTATTTCATCAACCAATTTTATACCACCAAGTTCTTTTTCGATGGACTGATTAATTTTTTCCGACATATACTCCGGTGAAGATCCAGGTTTTGCTATTCCAATATAAATTTCAGGAATTTGTATTTCAGGAAAATTCTCCTTTGGCATACTTGTGTATGCTGCCAAACCTCCAAAGAAGATGATAAACGCGATTAGAAAAATTGATTTTCTATTGTTTACCGCCCACGTCGACAAGGCAAAACCCTTATTGTTTTGTTCTTCCATGTTTTCTCTCTGTGTTATTTATTTCGAACGATGTCCTTGATGGTGATTCCTTTTGCTCCATCCGTAATAATCAATGAACCTGACTTTAGATTTCCGCTAAGCACTTTAATAAATGCCTCTCCGTTATATTTTTCTATGACACTAACCATCACTTTAGAGATGGTATACCGGTTTTTGCTTTTTACAGAAGCGACATAAACGAAATCATCATTGTTCTGATCTTTGATGATACTTTTTGAAGCTACCACCAAAGCATTCTGAACTTTCATGTCTGTAATACTGAGTTCAGCCAACATGTTAGGTAAAAACACCTTATTGTTATTGAGCGTGGCTTTAATATTAAACGTTCGGTTTATAGGTTCGATATATTGACCAACATTGTTGACAACCAAATTTAAAGTGGTATCTCGATAATTCGGAAAGCTCACTTCTATTGCCGTTCCGACCTTAATTGCTGAAAAATGTTTTTCAGAAATATCGGCCACAATATTTACATTATTGTTGTTTACCAATCTCACTAACGGATTTTGAGGTCCAACAACTTGCCCATATTTTGCAAAAACTTGATCAATAATTCCTGGAAAAGCAGCGCGAATCGTTGATTTACCTTGTTGTGTATTTAGCGAACCTAATCTAGATTTCAAACTATTCACTTGGTTTTTGGCTGTTTCATAATCAAACTCCGTTCCGACTCCGCGATTACGCAACTCTTCTTGTTTTTTCAACATGTATTCGGCGTAAGAAAGTTGAGTTTTAATTTCATTTGCATTTGAAGCTAAAATTGAAGCATCCAACGATACTAAGACTTGTCCGGCGCTCACTCTTTGTCCTTCAACGACATGAACTTTAATCACTGTGCCGCCCATCTCAGCATTCAAAAGAACATTCTGATCTGTTTCAACATTTCCTTGCACTGAAATTTTGTGCTCAAATGTTTTTAGTTCAGCTTTTTCTATTTTCACCAATGGTAAGAAAATCTCTTCTTTCTCCTTCGTAGAGTCAGCACTGCAACTTTGCAATGAAAAGATACCTAGTAAAAGAAATAATAAAAAGGGTGTTAATTTTTTGTTCATTTTTATTTATTTGTTGGTCATCAATATTTGATTGTACAATTTATCTAATTCTAATTTAGCCGTAAAGACAGCTATTTTTGCCGAAGTATATTGTGCGTGTGCCATTACCAATTGATTGTATTTTTGGGTAACAGAAATACTCGTTTCCTGCCCAATATTTTCTCGGATCAAAGCATTGTTATAAATTCTTCCGGCTAAATCAATGTTTGCTTGTTGTAAATCCAATTTAAGCAAGGCACCCGAAAGGTTGTTTTTAGCCCATACCTCCTGAAATTTTAAACTTTCTTTTAATTGAGAAATAGAGTTCTCATCTTGTTTTAACTTTATTTCAGCTTGCTTGACCCGCGCATAATTTCCACCACCAGAAAATATAGGAATACTTAATTGCAGGCCCCATAATGTTTGCGGGAACCATTTTTCATTCGCGAAAAAATTAAATTCGTTCCTGAAAGCGTTATAAGTATGCTGAAAAAATGCATTCAAGCTGGGTAAATACACTGACTTCATGTACTTCATATTGTAGTAATCCAGCTGCCATTGGTGCTCCAAAATTTTGATATTATTGTTATTGTTCAATGACTGTGATCCCGTTGAAATATTGCTTTTTAACATCAAACTGGCACTATTATCCGTTATCTCCATCTCTTTGTCCATAGGATAGCTCATCGTCATTTTCAACATGACTATAGCATTCTGGCATTGTATCATTGCATCACTTTGCGCATTTTTAGCTGTTAAAAGTGAATACGATAACTGATCCATATCATCTTGTTTCATTAGACCCAAATCCAAATAATTCTTCTGCTTATTGATCAATTTTTGCGTAATCAAAACCATTGAATCAACAAATTTGATGTTATCCTTAGCCACCGCCGCTATCTCATAAGCCTGAATTACATTGAAAACAACATTTTCGATCGATTGATATTCAAGTGTTCTCTGAAAATCAACATATAACTTCGAAACCTGTAAACCAACTAAATAAGAGCCGTTAAATAGAATTTGATTAACTTGAAATGTGCCATTTGCTGAAAAATCCGTCCCCGCTTTAAAGGCAATTGTTTCCCCGGGAGCTGCATTAGGGTTAATAAAATTTGCTCCAACAACTTGAACCGGCAAATTAATGAAGTTGTTGAATGAACCTGTCATTGAGGCCTGAGGTAAGCCAATTGCCATTATTTCATTCTTCTTTTGAACGGCAATCTCCGACTCCAACCCTGCATTTTTGGCAGAAGGGTTATTTTCTACTGCATAAGCTTTTGCTTCGTCTAGACTAAAAGTCTTTTTTTCTTGCCCTATTGTGTTGTAGCTAATCGTCAACCCAAACAGTAGCGCTATTATTCCAATTAAATTATTCATGTGAAAGATGTTTTCTTATGTATTCTTTGCCTTCTAAAGTTGCCATCCCAAATAATATAAAGTGTAATGACTCTGAGAAAACTTGTTTAACTGTGGATTCCGGACGACCAATAATAGCATGTTTAAAAATTGCATCGTTCACTGTAACATAAATTTGAGCCACTATGGATGAATCAAAATCTGTTCTGTACAATTTTTCTTTTCGTCCACGTTCAATATTTTTTAAAAAAATTGGCAATACATACTCCTTTTCGTGCGTATCGATTAATTTTTGAGCTCCGGGATGATATTTCTGAAGATCATAAAATACCGATGGGTGTATATTTCCCATATTTTCCGAAAGTAAATTTATTACAGAGTATAATTCTTTAACTGCATTAACACTATTTTCCTGGAAAGTGATGCAGTCACACTCCATTTGCCCCATTTGTCCAGCAACAACAGATTCTACTATTGCATTTTTATCTTTAAAAAAAGTATAAATTGTTTTCTTGGAAATCCCAATCTCGCGCGCTAAATCATCCATGGAGACACTTTTTATACCGTATAGCATAAAAAGCGCACCCGCTTTGAATAATATTTCGTCTCTTTTTTCCATATTCGGTGCAAATATACACATAAAATAAACTTTGGAAACTTTTTAAGTAACAAAAGTTTCCAAAGTTTATGTAAAAACTCATTTAGGCTTTGCTATCTTCGCTCTAAAATGAATACAGTTGTAAAAATATATACCGACGGATCCGCAAAAGGCAACCCAGGAAGAGGCGGATACGGAATAGTCATGAAGTTTGGCGAAAAGGTTAAAGAATTGAATGAAGGTTTTCGTTTAACGACCAATAACAGGATGGAATTGATGGCTGTTATTGTCGCATTGGAATCTTTAAAAACGACATCACATACTGTAGAGGTCTTTTCAGATTCAAAATATGTTGTTGATGCTATAGAAAAAAGGTGGGTATTTGGTTGGCGATTAAAAGGATATAAAGGGAAGAAAAATCAAGATTTGTGGGAACGCTATGTTTCATTGCACATGAAATTTAACCCGAAAATTTATTGGGTAAAAGGACATGCTGGCCATCCTGAGAACGAAAGATGCGATGTGCTTGCTGTTTTAGCAGCTGAAGGGAGGCAGTTAAATGTAGATGCCAATTACGAATCCTCTGTAAAAGAATAATTAAGCTGATTTTTGACCGTCCAATTGATTAATCATTCTACTCGCTTTCATAAAGGTGTAAATAATTGGATGTGGTATTTCTCGAGTTGAGGAAATTTGCGGACAATTTGCCATGGCCAAAAAGAAGGGATGTTTCTTTACACTAATTATTTCAGGCTCATCAAGTTGATTGTAAGCTTCTACATCAATTATCCCTTCTTCGAGTGCTTGGATCAGCTTTGGATACATGCTATATCGCGAAGAAGTTAATTCAACATGAGAATGATTTTCGTATAATTTAATCATTGCGGTAGAATGAGGGACAATGTGAACATTTTCAAACTGATTACCTTCAACCAAATTTTCTGAAACTAATTTCTCATTATTTCCATTCAAATTATACTTGTTAATCAATATTTCTATCAGTGCTCGATAACCCTCGCCTGTTATTAATGTTGGAATATTCAATTGAATTAAGGTGTCAACGATTGAATTTAGAAAAAAAACGTTTTTAAAAGGACCCGGAGCTAACCAAACACCATCATAACGCTCAAAATTTTGCATTTTAAAATAGGCTGCCTCTTCAACCTTTATCCAATAATAATTGATTTCTTCATCCAAAAATCGAGCGGCATGGTCTATCGCCAAGTTCGTTGCTTGGTGAGAATTATAAGTGAAATTATAATCTCCAATTACTGCTATTTTCAGATTCTGGGTCATCTGTTTAAAAAAAACCGCTTTAGTAATACTAAAGCGGTTTTGATTTTATCTTTTAAAGTAACCTGTTAAAACTGCATTTTGTATAGTCGCTGTTGCTAACACCGAATCGGCAAGCGGCATTGTAACCGTTTTCCCCCAATGTTTGACGACGCAACTAAAAGTACATTTAAACTGAATGTACTCGCCGTTGGCATCTTCTTTCTCTTCTACATCTGTAAACTCAACAAAGCCGGGAATAGATTCATCAGATCGAAATAGCTTGCCTTGTTCATTTTTGTATCGCACCTCGAATCCTGCAAGTGCTGTATCTGAATAAACTGGTATCAAGTTAGCATCCATAAATGCTTTAAACGTTGTTGTATTTGGTCTTGTGCCTAAAGTTGGATCTTGTTGGATAGAACCCAAACCAATAGAAATTCTACTTACCTTAGATTCCGACCCCATCGTACAGAAATAAGCAAGATTTAAATAACTTTGAGAAGTTATTGGGTCAAAATATGGACGAGCTGAATCAGTTATAACTGCCTTATAACCGTTTACATTTTTAGTCCATTCCACATCCGAACCGTTAATAATGCCCGTAAAATGTATTTTCATGTTTCCTGTATTGGCAGGAGCTGGAATAACTTCTGGCTTGTTGCATCCTACAAAAGGAAGCACACTTAGCAATAGAGCGGCGATAAATATTTTCTTCATTATAATCTTAGTCAAGTGTTTCTATAAAGCTAATGTACTATATTTTCAGTCATTGCACCAAAACTATTTTGTGAAAAAATTACATTAAGCTCTGATTTGTTTCATGTTTTCAGAAATAGTTTGGCTCCCAAAAACAAATTCTTTTTCTGTTAACTCACTAAAATCAAATAGATACCTAAACTCTTCTTCCTCCCATTGTTCAATTTTTAAGCAATCTTGAACATCAAACTCCACATGTTGTTTTTGAAGTTTCAATAACACTTTATTCAACTCAAAACCAGGCAATACCAATGTTGTATTGTATTCAAAAAACCCATTTCTTACGGTACAAGTAATGTGCATATCTGCTTCATTATTCATCCATTCAATTTGTCTTACTACTATTTTATCTGTCAAATTTTTCATATCTTTTCCTTCTTGATGAAACAAAATTCGTACAGCACAACGTAATCGAATTACGTTCTTAAAATTTGACCGAATTTTTCATAAAATTCAAGCCGAATCCCGATAATTCCTTAACTTTATTTTTTTGAACTATCATTCCAATTATAATGAAATACGAACGTATTAGTAAAGATCTTTATATCCGTAACCGGAAAAAATTTACAGCGCAAATGACTTCTAAAAGTTTGGCTGTCTTTAATTCAAATGATATCTACCCTATCTCAGCTGATAGCACCATGCCTTTCCAGCAGCATCGCGATATACTTTATTTATCTGGAGTGGATCAAGAAGAAAGCATTTTGGTTATTTTTCCTGACTCCAAAAACCAGGAGCTTAAAGAAGTTCTCTTTCTGAAAGAAACAAATGAACATATTGCCGTCTGGGAAGGTGAAAAACTAACAAAAGAAGCTGCGTTTGAAACTTCCGGAATTAAAACTGTTTATTGGCTATCACAGTTCGACACGATTTTTAAACAAATGATGGCTGAGGCCGCTATTATTTATTTAAACACAAATGAACATCTCAGAGCAAATACAGAAGTTATAACGCGTGAAGATCGTTTTATCTCTAAAGTACGTGGCTTATATCCCGCACATCAAGTGGCCAAAAGTGCACCAATTATGCATGGTATTCGATCAGTAAAAGATTCTATTGAAATTGATCTGATGCAAAAGGCATGTAATATAACCGAAGCAGGTTTTCGTCGGCTTTTAAAATTCGTTAAGCCAGGCGTATGGGAATACGAAATTGAAGCAGAATTGATGCATGAATTCTTACGAAATCGTTCTAAAGGATTTGCCTATACACCAATTGTTGGCGCAGGACCGAGTGCTTGTGTTTTACATTACATTGAAAACAACCTGCAATGCAAGGATGGCGATGTTATTTTGTTAGATGTTGGCGCAGAATATGCCAATTACGCTTCGGATATGACACGTTGCATTCCCGTAAATGGTCGATTCACTGCTCGTCAAAGAGCAGTTTATAATTCAGTGCTTCACGTTAAAAAAGAGGCTGAAAAGATGTTGGTTCCCGGAGCTTTACTTCCGGAATACCACAAAGAAGTAGGGAAATTAATGGAAAATGAATTGCTGAAACTGAAGCTTATTGATCAAACCGATATCAAAAATCAGAAAGCAGATTGGCCGGCATATAAAAAATACTTCATGCATGGTACCTCTCATTTTATTGGCCTAGACACACACGACGTTGGGTTGTTTCAAGAGCCTATAAAAGCAGGAATGGCTTTCACTTGTGAACCGGGTATTTATATTCCTGAAGAAGGAATCGGAATTCGATTAGAAGATGACTTAATCGTTCAAGAGAAAGGACCTGCGTTCAATCTTATGGAAAATATCCCTATTGAAGCTGACGAAGTTGAGTCATTGATGAATGAATAAAGATAAATCTGAAATTCTGCATTATTCTATTGAAGGTACGGGTCCGAATTTGGTTTTGATTCATGGCTTTCTCGAATCCAATACAATGTGGGAACCTCTTCTTTTGGGGGAATATTATACGTGCATAAAAATAGAATTGCCCGGCCATGGTGATTCAAAAGTTGAAAATTTTGAGGCGTCAATTCCTTTTATGGCTAGTTGTATAAACGCAACGCTAGAATCATTAAAGATAAAGGAATTTGACATGATAGGTCATTCTTTGGGAGGATATGTATTGTTGGAATATGCGCAAACATATGGTTTGGCTCAAAAAATAATTCTTTTACATTCAAATTTCTGGGAAGATGACAAACAGAAAAAAATCAATCGTCAGCGCGTGGCAGATATCGTGATCAAAAATAAAAACCTCTTTCTAAATGAAGCTTTACCTGGTCTTTTCTTGAATCCTAAAAAGCACTTTACAGTACTAAATAATTTGTTGGCGGCTGCAAAAAAAATGGACCCCAAAGATATTATAAGCTCTTCCATAGCAATGCAACAACGTAAAAGTCATAAGAATACTCTTGCTCAGTTCAGTGATAAAATATTCATCATACAAGGTGAAAAGGATAAGTTAGTCCCTTTAGCAAAAATGAAGGAAATGACTTTAGGTCTTAAAAATAAAATGATCATCATTCCTGGAGTTGGACATATGGGGCAACACGAAAAACCAAGTATAGTCCGAGAAGAAATACTGAACTTTTTGGAATAAAAAAGATGGCATTGTTTTTTTAGGCACTTACTAGATTTGTACATCTATTTTTAACTAGATAACATCGACGATCTAACATCTGCCAATCGCACAACAAATCGTTCATTGAATTGGGCCGAAAGAAATTTCTGAATAAACGGAAGACAGCGGCTTAGTCTTTAAAATGATTCCAGCCCTGAGCAGTTAACTCGACTGCTGCGCCTTGTCTATCGATTAAATAATTCCCTTCACCTTCCTGACCAACGTAACCAATAACTGTGAAATTCGGATTAGCTCCTATCGTTTCGTAGTCTTTTTGAGTAATCGTGAACAAAAGTTCGTAGTCTTCACCTCCATTTAAAGCACAGGTATTTGGATTGATATTAAAATCCAACGCCATCATCGATGTTTTCGCGTCGATAGGTAGTTTCTCATCGTAAATATGACAAGTTGCTTTGCTCGCTTTGGAAATATGGAGTAATTCAGACGCTAAACCGTCAGAAATATCAATCATAGAAGTTGGAACAACATTGAGCTCTTTTAAGATTTTAATCACATCAACTCGAGCTTCTGGCTTCATTTGTCGTTGCAAGATGTAGTCGTGACCATCTAAATCAGGTTGAATGTTAGGATTTGCTTTAAAAACTTCCTTTTCTCTTTCCAAAATTTGAAGCCCCATGTAAGCAGCGCCTAAATCACCAGAAACAACAATAAGGTCATTTTCTTTGGCTCCAGAACGATAAACAACATCCGTTTTTTTAACTTTTCCGACAACAGTTACATTGATTACCAATCCAGACAATGAACTTGTCGTGTCGCCACCAACCAAGTCAACGTTATATTGATCGCAAGCATGATTTATTCCCTCGTATAATTCCTCCAAAGCTTCTAATGGAAAGCGATTGGAAACGGCCAAACTCACGGTAATTTGTTCTGCTTCGCCATTCATTGCACAAATATCAGAAACGTTTGTAGCAACAGCTTTGAACCCTAAATGTTTAAGGGGCATGTACATCAAATTAAAATGTACACCTTCCAACATCATGTCTGTAGAAATAAGCGTGTAATATTCATCATCACGTTCCAAAACCGCGGCGTCATCACCAATGGCAAAATGCGTAGATGCAACTTTTGATTTGAAAGAATGCGTTAATTTTTCGATTAATCCAAACTCACCTAAATCACTTATTTCTGTTCTTTTTTCAGACATATCAACCTTTTTTCTGCAAAGTTAAAAACTTGATGGCAATACCTGCCTAATTTTTAATTCTTTGGCAAGATTATAGGTCATTTAACGAACAACTGTTACAAATCCTTGCACTGTTTGCTTATTTTGACTGTTTGGTGTGTAATAAATCAAATAAGTGTATACACCATCAACAACTGTTTGACCTTGAGTTGTTTTACCTGACCAGGTTTTATTTGCATTATCAAAATTCGCTATTGTTTCTCCCCAGCGATTGATAATATAACCTTCATTCAAATATCCACCTTCGAGTTCTATCGTGAAAAAGTCGTTCACGCCGTCGTTATTGGGTGTAAAAACATTGGGGATATATAAATTAAACTCCTCTATAACACAATTATTTACAATCACTGTTGCAGAATTCTCTACCGAACAACCATTGAGATCAACAATGATTTGTTCCAAATAAAGATCCTCATAAATCCAAGTTCCATATACTTCGATAGAATCGCCTTCACACATTGTAAATACAGAATTTATAGGTGTGTTCACGGTGAAGATTTGAAGTTGAATTGTATGCGTGCTGTCGCACAAGTTTATGTCTGTATACTGTTCTGAATATATTCCTGCCACTCCAACTTGCTGACCAAAAACTGTTGCTGTGGTTCCTGGGCAAATTGAAATAGTTTCATTAGTGAATTGTGGTGGACAATTGGAAACAATAATATTAATACAATCAGTCGTTGCACAAGAGCCCGCACCTAAAGTATAACATATTTCAAATGTTCCTGCGCCTGAAACAGAAGGAGAAAAAACACCAAACGCGTTTAAGCAGGTTCCACAATTAGATGACCAAACACCGCCCATTGTGGCCGCTGTTAATTGATATGCCGCATCTATCGTGCTAAATGGCCCTGCAGCTTGAATAGTTGGATTGCCGCTAGACATGCCCGCTAAAATTGTCGCGCTGGCATTCGTTGTACATCCATTTTGATCTGTTACTTGAACAACATAAGTATTCGGGCATAGGTTCGTTAAATTTGCTGAAATAGCTCCATTTGACCAAGAATAAGTATAAGGTCCAACACCATTTGTAACCGTGGAAGTAATTGTTCCATCGCAAAGTGTTGGGCATGACTCATTTGTTTGCGAAAGACTTACTTGCAAACTTGGAGCGCCTACACCACATTGTGGGTTCATACTTGAAATCCATACAGAATTTGCCGTATTATTTCCAGCACCCGGTGTTTCGTTCACGCCAACGCTCCCCAAAGTCCAGTTAGATTGCAAAGATGGATTGATTCCTGAATTATTGGTTATCGAGAAAACTGCGCCTAAAGCGGAAGAAAAATACACTGTTGAATTGACGGTATTATTTCCCCAACTGACCGAATAACTTGGTGTTGAACTATTCGAATTTGCACGAATTTGGAATGAGTCATTTGAATTTGACATGGCAACTTGATTCCAGTTTCCTGCACCTGCTACCCAACCAGAAGGGGGATAAACATAAGGATTTGAACTGCTTGGAGAAATACTTTGTCCTTCCAATAACATTGAATTAGCAGAAAATATCAGTCTACAATTTCCATCCGTCATACTTACATCGTTAGCAGGCAAGGCTGGATTAATATCATTATTATTATAGATTACGATGATCGTACCTTGTGGAATACAGCTCCAAAAAGCAATATTTGCAAACCGAATGGCTCCAGATGCAATACCAGAGCCTGAAGCTGTGGGTGAAAAATATCCGTTATTATCATCCAAAATAACGCCGCGTAAATCCGCACAAGGCACTGGTGTTTGACAAGTAGATATTCCCACTACAACGAACTCTACATACTCTTTTGCTCCTGTGCCTTGAGAGATTTCGTTAATGATAAGTTGTTGTGAAAAGGCATTTCCTGTCGTAAGGAAGAGCGCGAACACCGTTTGTAAAAATAACTTCATTTAAAATATGTTATGATTATCAATATGTTTTTAGCGTTTTCTTGAAGCACCCAAATGTATGGCTTGAGCCTTTACGGATTCGCCAAAAAATAAGCTTGCTTTTTCTTCAAAAACATCAACAGTTTCGGTAGTTAAGAAAGCCATTAAACCATTCTTCGTGCACTCTTTTTCTATTTCTTGATGTCTTTGTAAGTAATCTACTAATCGATCGGCAACAATCTCACCTTGAGAAATAATTTGGATCCCGTTTGGAGCGATTTCAGTCAAATATTCTTTTACTAAAGGATAATGTGTGCAAGCCAGAACAACAGTGTCTATTTTATCATCTGTTTTTAAAAGTGCATAAAAATCCTCTTTGATTAATATTCTTCCTGCTTCACTATCCTGTCTGTTATTCTCGATTAGCGGCACCCACATTGGGCAAGCGTATTCTGTAACTTCTACTTCTGGAAAAAACTTAGCCATTTCTATCGAATAAGATTTCGATTTAACCGTGCCCGGTGTAGCCATGATGCCAATATGACCCGTTTCTGTAAAAGCACCTAATGATTCTGTGCTAGGCCTAATTACACCCAATACCTTTTTATCCGGGGCAATTTTAGGTAAATCATTTATTTGTATACTCCGTAAAGCTTTAGCTGAGGCCGTATTACAAGCCAAAATCACCAATGAGCAGCCTCTATTGAACAATTCTTGAACAGCTTGTAAAGTGAACTCATAAACAACATCAAAAGATCTAGTGCCGTATGGCGCTCTAGCATTATCTCCTAAGTACAAATAATCGTATTGCGGGAGCGCCTTCTTTAGTTCCTTTAAAACTGTAAGTCCACCGTAACCTGAATCAAAAACCCCAATTGGTCCCATAAAATTCTTCATTATTTAAAAAGTAAAACTACAAAAAAAAGGGTGTTTACCTTTCGGAAAACACCCTTTTAAAATTTCTTACTGCCTATTATTTCGTTTCTTCTTTGTCGATACGAAGTAATTCAACCGTTACTTCGGCTGTAAGGTCAGTCCCGCCAGCGAAATACAATGTCGTCGTTTCATCAATCACGTAAGACAATTTTTTGCGTTCCGCTACAATTTTCACTGCTCGTTGAATTCTATCCAAAATAGGCGTGTTTAAATCCTGGCTTACTGCCTGCATTTCACGATTCAAAGATTGCTCTCTTTCTTGTAATGCTTGTTGTTTCCGCATTATTTTTTCTTCCTCTATCTTCTGAATAACAGGAGACATAGCCGGTTGTTTCGCTTGGAACTCAGTGTACACTTTTTCAAGATCAGCTTCCATTTCTTTTAATTCGTTCGAACCATTTAATTCAAACTGACGCAGAGTCTGAATGGCTACTTTTCTAGATGGCATGGTGTCCAACAATTTCTGGGAGTTTACATGTCCAAACTTTTGTTGCGCCATTGCGCTTGAACTCAATGCTACTAATAATACTACTAATAATTTTTTCATTTTATTTTCTATTTATTTTAATTATTTGATGTCCAGCTCTTTCAATATTTCATCACTGATGTCATATTTACTATCTGCGTACACCAAATTACTTTGATTTGCTTTGTCAAACACGAAGCTATAATTTCTTTTGGTTGCTACTTTCTGCATTGCGTCATATACTTTATCTTGTATCGGTTTCACTAATTCCTGACGTTTCTGGAAGTAGTCCCCTTTGACACCAAATCGCAACTTTTGCATTTCTAATGCTTCGGTTTCCAATTTTGTTATTTCTTCAAGCCTTTTGTTCTTTTCCTCTTCAGGAAGTAAAACTTCTTCTCTCGCAAAATTATCCTTTTTTAACTTGATAACATTGTAACGATCTTCAATTTCTTTCGTCCATCGATCTGCAAATTTATCTAGTTTTTCTTTTGCATCTGCATACTCGGGCATTTGGTTCAAAATAAAATCTGAATCAATGTATCCATACTTCTGACCAAAGGCAAAGCCCGTGCCAAAAATCAGTAGTGAAAGTAAAATGAGATGTTTCATGTTCTTTGTTTTGTCTGCAAAAACGGCGAATATAATGAATTATTGCTTTATAGTTCGCCCAAATTGGCACCAATTGTAAAGGTGAGTTTACCTGTATACCCTTTTTGGTTGACATCTGAGTTCCCTGGCCCACCAAAACCTCGACCCCAAGAATCGACTTTATCGAATCCAAAACCATAATCGATACCCAACATTCCAAACATAGGTAAGAACACTCGAATACCGAGTCCAACGGATCTTTTGACATTGAACGGATCAAATTGTCGAACGCTAGGGAAAGTATTACCAGCCTCCCCAAATGCAGTTACGAAAAATGTAGCTGAAGGATTTAATGAAATTGGATAACGCAATTCAAGTGTATATTTTGCAATTAATGGGTCGCCTCCTTCCGAAGACAAAACTCCATCGTCATAACCCCTCAAAGCAATGATTTCACGGCCACCAAGCTGACCGACACCTGTTAATCCAGATCCACCCAAAGTAAATCGTTCTACAGGAATAACTCCTTTGCTTGGCGAATAAGTGCCTAAGAATCCGAATCCTATTCTTGGCGATAACACCAATTTTTTATCTTTCGTTAATGGAAAATACCAAGCTCCAGTAAATTTCACTTTATAATATTCCAAAAATTTATTTTTCTCTTGATCTGTTTTTGTTGAATAATCTGAAATTCCATCAAACAAAGAATAAGGAGCGCTCGTTTTTGCTCTAAGCGTTAAATTCGACCCTCCTTGAGGATATATTGGAGCGCTGACTGAGCTTCTTTGCAAAGTATATTGCAAACTAATGTCGTTGGCATATCCTTTGCCGTTGGCAAATACGGGGAATACGTTGTAGTTTCGAATATCATAGTACTGATAACCTAGCTCATACATTGCGCTAAAGAAATCATCTGGAATTTTTTTTCTTCTACCCAACGCTACACCAGCACCCGTAATTGAGGCTCCTTGGAATGTTGGGTTTGTTTTCAAATTCCCTGTTGAACTGATTAAAGTATGACTTGCATATATGGTAAATGAATTCGGTTTTCTTCGTCCTAACCATGGCTCGGTGAATGAAAAATTATAACTCTGAAAAAATCTACCGTTGGATTGAGCACGAATTGACAAACGTTGACCGTCACCAGAAGGAAGTGGTGTCCAAGCATCTGCTTTGAAGAAGTTTTTTGTAGAGAAATTATTAAAGGTTAGACCTAAAGTCCCAATAATAGACCCACTTCCATTCGCTCCTACTCCTCCATAACCACCAGAAAGTTCAATCTGATCAGATGATTTTTCTTCAACAATGTATTCAATATCTACTGTTCCATCTTGCGGATTCGGTAAAGGGATAATCTGTATCGCTTGATCGTTAAAATATCCCAATTGTGCTAATTCGCGCTGTGTCCGAATAATATCGTTCTTGCTAAACAAATCACCCGGTTTCGTTCGGATTTCACGACGAACCACATAATCATTCGTTTTCGTATTACCCTTAACAATAATGTTTTTGATGCGCGCCTCTTTGCCTTCCATAATGCGCATTTCATAGTTGATATGATTGTCCGTAACATTGGTTTCAATAGGGATGACCTGAAAAAACAGATAACCTCTATCCATATACAAAGATGTAATATCGCGACCGTCTTGACTTTGGTTTAAACGTTGATCTAACAATGGTTTGTCGTAAACGTCACCATATTTAATGCCTAGGACTGTATCCAAATAGGATGAACGATATTTTGTATTTCCTATCCAATTGACATTTCCAAAATAATATTTTTCACCTTCAACAATGGTCATTTGGATGACCAAATTCTTATTGTCTATTTGTATAATGGTATCGTGAATTATTGCTGCATCTCTTAATCCAATAGAATTAAACTTAGACAAAATAGCTTGTTTGTCTCTTTCATAAGCTGTAAGACTAAACTTGGATTTTTTGAAAAATCTCCAGAATTTTTTCTCTTTCGTATCTTTCATTGCCATTTTAGCTTTGAAATCCGTAACTGAAGCATTGCCATCAATATATATTGTTTGAATTTTGACTTTGCTTCCTTTATCGATATCGATAAAAAATATTTCTGAATTATTGATTAACGTGTCCACTTGGCGGTTAATCTTTACATTTACAGAGTAAAATCCTTTTTCCCTGAAATAACCTCTAATCTTATTCTCTGTTATGTAAACTAAATTTTCACTTATTGTTTTACCAGAAAATAATGTAATCTCTTCTCTTATTTTATCTGCTTCACGCTTATTAACTCCTCTGAACTTGAAACGAGACAACTTCGGACGAGGTGTTAACTTAATTGCCATATACAAAACTCCCGCAATTTCTTGCTCAGCAATAATTTCTATATTCGAAAACAACTCTTCTTTATATAAATTACGAATCGCTTTTGACACTTGATTTCCTGGTACCGTTATTTTTTGTCCCTGACGAAGTCCCGCAATTAACCTAATTGAATTGTGGTCGTAATTATCAGCTCCATCAATTCGTATTGGGCCAATTTCGTATTCTTTAGGAGTTTTATAATCGATATCTAGCCCACCACCAATTGTTATTGTCGTTGACTGATTCAGACTGTCCCTGTCCTGAGCGAAAAATGGCAAAGAAAAAAGTACACTTAGTATTATAGTGAGCAGGATTTGCTTATTCATATCGATTTTGAAATTTGTTCGGATACCATTCCGAACCTTCTTTCCCGGGATTGGTAATCAATAACTGCTTTGAATAAATCTTCTTGTTTGAAGTCTGGCCAAAGTACTGGTGTAAAATACAATTCGCTGTAGGCAATTTGCCACAACAAGAAATTACTAATCCGATGCTCCCCGCTGGTGCGAATCAATAATTCTGGGTCTGGAATTCCTTTTGTCGTTAGATAGTTTGAGAATAAATCCTCGTTTACTTCATCGATTAAAAGTTCACCACTTTTTACCTTTTGGGCAATTTGTTTTGTGGCAGAGATCATTTCAGAGCGGGCACTATAGTTCAAAGCTAGAACGAGACTGATATCTGTATTGTTTTTTGTTTTTTCTATCGCTTGTAGAAGTTCAGCGTTGCAATCACTAGGTAAACCATCAATATCGCCAATGGCTAACATACGTACGCCAGATTTGTTTAATTCATCGGCTTCACCTGCTATTGTTCTAACGAGCAAATCCATTAAACCATCTACTTCTTCCTTTGGGCGATTCCAATTTTCCATTGAAAAAGCATAAAGTGTTAGGTACTTTACTTTCAGCTCTTTTGCGGCTTTTAGGACTTCCCGAACCGATTCGACTCCAATATTGTGCCCGTGCAAACGCATGTGACCTTGCTTTTGAGCCCAACGGCCATTACCATCCATTATTATGGCGATATGCTCAGGAGTGTTTTTAAAATCTATTTTCGTGTGTAAATCCATCAACTATTTTCGATAACGAAATTAAACAAAGCTTAGTACATTCAAAGAATAAAATTCTTCCTTAACAAGCTTTAACGAAAAAGAGGGAAATGGAAACCCAAATCCCTCTTTCAAAGAACATTGTCTGCTTATTCGGCGAGTACAATAATTTTATTATTCAGCATTTCAATAACGCCACCTTTGATATCAACATAAATAACTTTCGGGTTGCTTTTATCTTGTTGAATCAATTCACTTGTTTTTTCTTCACGTTCAAAAGCATTAGCCAAGTCAATTTTCACCTTTCCAGCCGTTAAAGCCGAGATAACTGGTGCGTGATTGTTTAATACTTGAAATGAACCATCTAATCCTGGCAATTGAACCGCAGTTGCTTCGCCTGAGTAGACATTTGATTCTGGTGTTATAATTTCCAAATGCATTTCAATTGTTTTTTAAGCGTTAACTCCTGCCAACATTTTATCTCCTGCTTCAATTACGTCTTGCAAACCACCTTTCAAGTTGAATGCTGCTTCAGGGTATTTATCTAATTCACCATCCAAAATCATGTTAAATGCTTTGATTGTTTCTTGAATATCAACCAATACACCTTTCAATCCTGTAAACTGCTCCGCTACGTGGAACGGCTGAGAAAGGAAACGTTGAACACGACGAGCTCTGTGTACGATCATTTTGTCTTCTTCAGACAATTCATCCATACCCAAAATCGCGATAATATCTTGTAATTCTTTATATCGTTGTAATGTCAATTTCACACGTTGTGCACAGTTGTAGTGCTCATCTCCAACGATTTCCGCTGTCAAAATACGTGAAGTTGAATCCAATGGATCTACCGCTGGATAAATACCAAGTTCTGCAATTTTACGAGACAATACCGTTGTTGCATCCAAGTGAGCAAATGTGTTCGCTGGAGCTGGATCGGTAAGGTCATCCGCAGGTACATAAACCGCTTGTACAGAGGTAATAGAACCTCTTTTTGTAGAAGATATACGCTCTTGCATCGCACCCATCTCTGTTGCCAAAGTTGGTTGGTAACCTACCGCTGAAGGCATACGTCCCAAAAGTGCTGACACTTCAGAACCTGCTTGTGTAAAACGGAAGATATTATCAACGAAGAAAAGGATATCTTTTCCTTGGCCTTCGCCATCACCATCACGGTAATATTCAGCTAATGTCAATCCAGAAAGTGCAACACGAGCACGGGCCCCAGGAGGCTCATTCATTTGTCCGAAAACAAATGTCGCTTTTGAATTTTCTAATTCTTTTAAATCGATTTTTGTCAAATCCCATCCGCCTTCTTCCATAGACTTCATGAAAGCGTCACCGTATTTGATAATTCCAGATTCCAACATCTCACGCAAAAGGTCATTTCCTTCACGTGTACGCTCACCAACACCTGCAAATACAGACAAACCTTCGTAAGCCTTTGCGATATTGTTAATCAATTCTTGGATCAATACTGTTTTACCTACTCCGGCACCACCAAACAAACCAATTTTACCACCTTTTGCGTATGGCTCAATCAAGTCAATTACCTTGATACCTGTAAATAAAACTTCTGTCGCTGTAGATAAATCTTCGAATTTCGGTGCTTCACGGTGGATAGACAAACCTCCTTCGTTACTCACTTCGTTGATTCCATCAATAGCTTCTCCAACAACGTTGAACAAACGACCTTTGATTTTTTCACCGATTGGCATTCTGATTGGATCACCAGTAGATGTAACTTCCATTCCTCGTGTGAAACCATCCGTTGCATCCATAGAGATTGCACGAATATTGTTTTCACCTATGTGAGATTGAACCTCCAAGATAACTTTCGTTCCATCTTGTTTGTAAACAACCAATGCATCGAAAATATTTGGTAATGAAACTCCTTTTTCGAAGCTTACATCGACTACTGGGCCGATTACCTGAGCGATTTTTCCTTTAATAGCTGACATGTATTGCCTTTTTAAAATTAAATTCTGAATTTGGGCGCAAAGATAGGTAATTAATTAAGAAATCCATAACTATCTTATAATAGAAAATTACTAAAGATTTTCAATAATTTGTTTGATGTGTGACCATATTATGTTCGCTAGGAATATTGGCGCGCGAATGACGCAGATTTTGCGCGATTTACGCGGATGATTTTTATCTTATAATTAAGAATTTAGAGTGGGAAATACAACGATGTAAAAGTTTTATTTGCTCTAAAATGAAATTACACAAAGAATACTTCATCAAAACCCTTTCTTCGTCATCTATTAATGTATCATGAAGTTTAGTCTAGTCTGCTTCAATGGTTTGTTGAGGACTCCTTAACTAGGATTTCACGTCATTTCGCCTCAAAAACTTCGCTGGCAAATAACTAGCAAGTATTGAAAGAATCGACACCATTCCGAAAATCATTAATCCATCTTTTAAAGTTACACCCATTGGAAAAGGTTCACCTGCGGAATTTGGCATGGTGAGCAAGTTGCCATAAATTTGAGCGAAACATACTGCGTAGCCAATTACCAAACCTAAAATTATTCCTTGAAAGGAAATGAGTAAACCTTCGATAAAGAAAATTCGAAATACGAAATTTTTATCGGCTCCAAGCGCATAAAGAGTTTCTAAATTCTCCTTCTTCTCTATGTAAAGCATGGTTAACGCACCAACTAAAGTAAATGCTGCAATGACAAAAATGAAAAGTAAAATGATAATGACGATTACTTTTTCGGACTGACTTGTTTTATAAATCAATTCGTTTTTTTCGTAATTCGTTTTCACAACGAAATTGCTTCCTAATTTCTCTTTTAGGGTTTCTTGAACATCGTTTACTTGAAATTCATTATTTACATCGACAAAAACAACCGTTGTTTCGTCTTCGTAATCCAACAAGCTTTGCGCAACACGTAAAGGCACGACTATACTTTCCGCATTCACTTCTCGGTTGAAGTTCATGCGTCCTGATAGTTTAATGACCTGCATGTCAAAAGGGTTTCGACCCAATTTCATTTTAATGTCGCGTTTCGGGGAATAAATAATCAGCGTTTCGTAGCCTGCAGATGGAATGAATCCCTCTAATTTGTCTAATAACGTAGCGCCAACCAGCGCCAAATCTCCTCCCTCTTCTTCCAAAAAAGGAAATCCATCCACCATGTGCTCGGACATTTTAGTGATTTGCAGAAAATTTTCTTCAACACCAATTAACTTTGCATTCACCCATTTGTTCTCGTGCTTCAAGACAACCACCTCTTCAATTCCCTTGGAAATAGTTTGAACTCCAGGTATTTTTTGAATGGTTTTTAAATCAATTTGATTGTCGAAAAAGGTTTTGCCTTTGGCGCTTCTAATGGTGATATCTGGGTCGAAATCGGAATACAATTTCTCCACCATTTGTTCAATTCCATTGAAAGCAGAAAGCAAAATTACAAGCGCGGCAGTTGTTACCGTAATTCCAACAACTGAAACTCGTGTAATCCAATGAATGGCATTTTTCTTTTTTTTAGCAGATAAATACCTTTGCGCTATGTAAAATGGAACTTTAATGATTTACTTTTTTAACAATTCCTCAATTTCTTGGGCGTAGTCTAAAGAGTCATCAATAAAGAAGGCCAATTGCGGTAATTTTTTCATGTTTTGAAGACGTTTACCAACTTCTCCTCGGATTTTTCCTCTGTGCAATTCTATGTTAGCAATGACTTCTTTTGGATTAGGCCCTGCGAAAATACTCAAGTAGCATCGTGCCAATGACAAATCAGAAGTAATGCGGACAGTCGTCACACTAACCATTGCTCCCAAACACATTTCACTTGCATTTCTTTGAAATACAGTTGCTAATTCTTGCTGAATACCAGCTTCAATTTTATTTTGACGGATTGAACTCATGGTGCAAAAGTAAGAAATGTTATACCTTCTCAACTGCATCGTACGACAAAATCATATCTTTGTCACGAATGAAAAACTTTAGAGAGCTCTATTATTATACGTTTAAGTACAAAGTATTGGCCATTTTGACCATTATTTTCAATTTATTATATGTTATTTTTAACTTGCTTTCGTTTGCGTTATTTATACCTTTTCTTCAGTTAATTTTTAATCCTGACGAGAAATTGGTCGTATCAGCAAAACCTATTTGGGAAGGAGGCTTTGTTTCTCTTTTCAAATACGCTGTCGACTATTTCAATTACGCCATGGAAACAATGGTAGATGCCGATCCTAAAAAAGCATTGTTCTTTGTTTGTGTTTCAGTATTCATTGCTTTTTTATTGAAGAATTTAAGCCGATATGGCGCAATTTGGTATCAGTCTCAATTAAGAATGGCAACCGTTCGTGACGTGCGAAATGCGATGTATGCGAAAATTCTTAGGTTGCCATTATCCTATTATACTGATGAACGAAAAGGTGATTTAGTTTCTCGTGTTAATAATGATGCATCTCAAATAGAAATTGGGGTAATAGCAGTTTTGGAATTAATCTATAGAGAGCCCATTGCCATTCTACTTCACATAGGTTTATTGGTATATTGGAGCCCACAGCTTACACTTTTATCTTTTGCATTATTACCGATTTCTGCCTTTGTCATTTCGCGAATTGGTAAAAGTTTAAAAAGAACAGCCAAGCAAGAAATGGAGGAATTTGGATCCTTGAACTCAAATTTGGACGAAACTTTAGGTGGAATTAGAATAATTAAAGCCTTTAATGCCGCTAAACAAATGCTGAGAAACTTTGAAAGAACCAACCTTCGCCATCAACAATTGACGACAAAAAGTTTTAGAAAAAGAGATATTTCCTCACCGTTAAACGAAACATTAGGCGCTGGTGTAATGTTATGCATTGCTTGGTTTGGCGGGAAAATGATTCTCGATTCTGCCAGTGGAAGCGGCTTAACCGGTGAAGAATTTGTTGGCTTCATTATTGTCTTTTCACAACTTTTAAGGCCAATCCAAGGAGTTGCAAGTTCTATTGCAGTACTTCAAAAAGCTTCAATTTCACAGAACCGTATTAATGAAATTATCAACAGCGATGAAAAAATATTCGAAGCTAAAAATGCGAAAGAATTAAAAGAATTGAACAAAGGAGTTTCATTGAAGAATGTTTCTTTTAAATACAATGATAACGACGTAATTAAAAATGTTTCTTTCGATATTCCAAAAGGAAAGAAAATTGCATTAGTTGGTGAGTCTGGAAGCGGAAAATCTACACTTGCCGATTTGGTCGCTCGTTTTTATGATATAAATTCAGGTGAAATCACGTATGACGGAATCCCTGTAAATCAACTAAAGACGGCCGATTTACGCAGTCATATTGGAATCGTTTCTCAAGAATCAATCTTATTCAATGATACTGTCGCTAATAACATCGCCTTTGGCATGGACAATGTGGAGATTGAAGATATAATGAAAGCAGCCAAAATTGCTAATGCCCACGATTTCATCTCTCAGCTAGACAAAGGTTATGATTCAAACATTGGTGAACGAGGAAATAAATTATCGGGTGGTCAAAAACAGCGTATTAGCATAGCTCGTGCGATATTGAAAAATCCCAGTTTATTGATTTTAGATGAAGCGACATCTGCTTTAGATACCGAATCTGAAGTATTGGTTCAAGAAGCATTGGAGCATTTATTGCAGGGAAGAACTTCATTGGTTATTGCGCACCGCTTGAGCACTATAAAAAATGCGGATACGATAATCGTTTTATCGCAAGGTGAAATTTCTGAATCGGGTAACCACGAAGAATTAATAGCAAATAAAGGAATCTATTACAAGCTTTGCACCATGCAAGGTATTTCGAATTAGAAACTCATTAATGTTTGTGGATCAATCGGTTTTTGTTCGAACCACAATTCGAAATGTAAATGAGGACCTGTTGAATTTTCACCTGTATTTCCTGCAATTGCGATTGGATCACCTAATTGAACGCGCTGACCGTCTCTTTTCAAATTTACTTTATTGTGTTTGTATATGGATAGATATCCATTTCCGTGGTCAATTATCATGAAATAACCGTCATTTTTAGTGTATCCAGAATATACAATCACACCATCTAAACAAGCTTTTATAGTCGCTTCTTTCTTACATACGATATCAACTGCAGGATGACGCTCTGCAGAAAATTTCTCGGAAATATACCCCTTAACTGGAGCATCAAACAAACTACTAGTTATCGATTCTGGAACCTTTTTCTGAACCGTTCTCATGTCATCTTTAACCTTTCTCGCTAACTTGCCTTCATCTTTAGTCGTAGCGATTTTCACATCTTTTAAATCGATAGGCTTAATTTCTTTCGGATTGTTGGAAATAGAATCTGGAGCGATTTTACCAAGAAGGACATCTTGAATGGCTTTGATGAATTTCTCTTGAGAACTAATTTCCGATTCTAATTCACGTACACGAACCATTTGACTTTCCAGTTTTTGTCGCTCAATACTCACATCATTATTGGTAAACCATGATTTTGCTGGGCCGAAAAACAAAAACAAAGAAATTAAAATCGAAAAAACGAGCAAAACAAGTGAAAACAAGGAAATAAGTCGAAACCAACTCGTGTTGAATGACCAATTGGTATCAAATGTATTCGGATTACCAAAAGATACTGAGACATCCTCCCGCAACTTGTCAATAAAGTTTTTCCAACTACCCATGTCAACTTTTCTTTCCTCAAAAATACAGTTTCGTAGCGAATTGCCTCTGTTGGATGTTAAAAAAGCTTTATTTTTACATGAAATGATCTGATTTTGGCAACTACTATCAACTAATTGATAAAATTTGCGTTTAGTTTAAAAAGACTGGTTTGGTAAAACATATTTTTCATATTATACTGCTCTTGGTTTGCTTTGACAGTTTTAGCCAATTGGTTACTGGTACAGGACAATCGCCTGCACAGTTAGTGCAGAATGTTTTACTTGGTCCAGGTGTAACTGTTTCAAATATTACGTACACAGGTTCTTTAGGTGCAATTGGTTCTTTTACGGCAAATGGAACTAATTTAGGAATTAACAGTGGTATCATTTTAACTACTGGAACTGTTCTAAATACCGGTCAAGGTCCTCAAGGCCCAAATAATAAACCGGATGCAGGTATCAATAATGGAGCTGGGGGAACAAATATTTTTAATACTGTCCTTCCAGGCGCAAGTACTTTTAATGCGGCTATCTTAGAGTTTGACTTCGTTCCTTATTCTGATACTGTGAGATTCAAGTACGTATTTGGATCAGAAGAGTATCCTGAATATGTTGGCCTAGCTTTTAATGATGTTTTTGGATTTTTCATAAGTGGTCCGGGTATTGCAGGAGAAAAAAACATTGCCCAAGTTCCAAATAATGGCGGAGTTATTTCAATCAACAATGTTAATAACGGGCCAAACAATAATGGACCATGTACAAATTGCAACTATTATGTCAATAATGGAATCGGCACAAATGGACCCTATAATTCTTCGCCGAATTACATCCAATATGACGGATACACTAAAGTATTGGAAGCAATTTCAAAAGTTCAATGCGGTCAAACCTATCACTTAAGGATAGCCATAGCCGATATTGCGGATGCAATATATGATTCTGGGATTTTCCTGCAAGCAAACAGTTTAAGTTCCAAAACGCCCGTAGAAATCACCTACGCCATGACATATCAAGCATTCATAGAGCCAAATATTATGGCCGAAGGATGCGTATCAACCACAGTTGTTTTGACTAGACAAGGAAATCTCTCCACTCCGTTTACCATTCCGTTAAATGTAACTGGAACTGCGATACAGGGCGCGGATTATTCCGCCATTCCTACATCAGTTACTTTTGCTGCAAATCAAAGTACCACATCGTTTACTTTTTCAGCTTTGGCCGATGGGCTTATAGAAGGTTTGGAAACGGTGATTTTGAATTTTTTATTAACAGATCCATGCGGAAATCAAACGCCAATTGTTCTAAATTTAGCTATAAATGATATTCAACCTGTTGCCTTAAATCTTAACGATACAACGGTTCTGTGTTCCGGTGATAATGTTCTTCTAAAGTCATTCCCTTCTGGTGGTGTTGGACCTTACACATATGTTTGGAGCACAGGTGCGACAACAAATGAAATAACTGTTAATCCGACAATTACTACTAATTATTCTCTTACTATTACAGACAATTGTTTGAACGAATCTGCAACAGCTAATGTAACTGTAACAGTGCCAATCTATAGCCCAATTTCTTTAACTGTAACGCCAGATATTACTGAAATCTGTCCGTATTTGAAAGATACATTAACAGTAAGTGCAACCGGAGGGACTGGCATATACACTTATCAATGGATAAAAGTCGGAGGAAGCTTTTTGGGGAACAGTGCCACCATTTACATACAACCAAGTCAAACAACAGTATACCGTGTAATTGTTAGAGATCAATGCAATTTAATTGACTCAGCAGATGTCACCTATACTGTGCTAAGTCCTCCCCTTTTACTTACAATGTCACCAGATGTTCAAATATGTCCCGGTGAAGATGCCATCCTTTCTGCAAGCGCTACAGGTGGGTTTGGTGCGTACTATTATGAATGGATTCAAAGTGGTGAAACGACTCCTTCTATAATCGTTAATCCTTTCGTAACTACGAATTACACCGTTCATGTTTCTGATGATTGTCAAACCTTTTTTATTCCAGGTACAACTCAAGTAAAAGTAATTAAACCAGATGCGCAATTCCGCGTTTCGAGTCAGACTGTGATGGAAGGATTACCAATTACTTTTCAAAATTTAACATTGAATGGTGCGAGCTACTATTGGGAATTTGGCGATGGACAAACTTCCACTTTAATTCACCCGAACAACACCTATGCTGAACCCGGTTACTACGATGTTTGGCTTATTGCAACTGATTCAAATGGTTGCATTGATTCGACAAAATTAGGCGTTCGAATACTTGAAGAAGTTTATCTGTACGTTCCGAATACTTTCACACCAGATGGAGACAGGTTCAACAATGTTTTCAGTATTGAAGCCATTGGACTTATTAAATTCAATATTAAAATATTTAATCGATGGGGAGAAATTATTTTTGAATCCTTCGATGATAAATTTGAATGGGATGGAGCAGTGACAGATACCAGAAAAACGCAAGATGGTATTTACACTTATGTAATCACTTATTCAACACCTTATGACATAAGCCTAACAAAGGTTGGACATGTCAATATCTTAAGATAAAATTGAAAAAATTAAAGCGATTTTGTTCTGCCTCCGTCAACCGGAATATTGATTCCGTTTACATATGAACTCATAGGTGATGCCAAGAATAATATTGCTTGCGCAATCTCTTCTGGTTCTGCTATTCGTTTCATAGGTGACTCTTGAGCCATTGACGAAAAAATTCCTTCAATAGATTCTGCGCTTAAAGTTGATTTATTTGCGGCTATTGATTTTAATCTCTCGGTATTTGTTGCTCCTGGAAGAACATTATTTACAGTAATGTTGTAAGGGCCTAATTCATTTGCCAACGTTTTACTCCAATTTCCAACAGCACCACGAATAGTATTTGAAACACCCAATTGCGGTAATGGCTGTTTTACGGAAGTAGAAATTACATTTATTATTTTACCGTATCGATTTTCCTTCATTTTAGGCAACAAGGCTTGAACCAAAATATGATTACAAATCAAATGTTGATTAAACGCAGAAAGAAACTCTTCAATTGGTGCGTCTACTATTGCGCCACCTTTCGGTCCGCCGGTATTATTTACTAATATGTCTGCGTGATTTCCTTTCGATACCCAAGAGCGAATTACTTTTTGCAATCCTGCTGGGTTTGAGAAATCAGCAACCAAATAGTCATGTTTCTGACCTTTAGAAGTATCCAATTGAGAACAAACATCTTTCAATTTCGCCTCATTTCGTGCTAATAAAACAACTGTGGCGCCGCTTTTAGCTAGAATTTCCGCTGCGGCTTTTCCAATTCCTTGGGTACTTCCCGAAACCAACGCTACTTTATTTTGCAATGATATTTCCATAACTCAAATTATGGTCTGAAATTACTCAATTTCCCTCGTATTTCGCTGGCAAAACTAAAATTATTTGAATGATAAATTGTTCAAAAACTCAATTCCCTTTTTAAAATTAATTATTGTTTTTACCTTTAACAAAAAACAAAAAATATGCTCGCTCCTTTTAATCTTCAAAAATGGATAAATGATAATCGCGATTTATTAAAACCGCCTATTAGCAATAAGAACTTATATGTTGAAGCAGGAGATTTCATCGTAATGATAGTTGGAGGTCCAAATGCACGGAAGGATTATCATTTCAATGAAACGGAAGAATTATTTTACCAAATTGAAGGTGATATTTTAGTTAAAATTCAACAAGATGGAAAGGTAGTCGATGTTCCAATCAAAGAAGGTGAAATATTCTTGCTCCCAGCAAACACACCACATTCACCTATTCGAGGTGCAAATACTGTAGGATTAGTAATTGAAAAGGTGCGAAGAAATTCGGATTTTAAAGATGGTTTGATGTGGTTTTGTGAAAAATGCAATACCCCTTTAGCCGATTATAAATTTGGTTTAGAAAATATTGAAGTAGATTTTCTATCTCGATTCAAAGACTTTTACTCTTCTGAAGAGAATAGAACTTGCGAAAAATGTGGGCATATAATGGAGATTGATGAACGCTTCATTTAACTAAAATAATTCAAGTGTTAGGGATAATGACAAAACGAGGCCGCCTTTTTCTAAAGAGAAATTAACGAATTATCGTGATGTGCCCAGTCAAAATGTGTGGTTTTTCATAGAAATCGTAATAGACTAATTTCCAGGAATAAACACCATCCGGACAAATTTGATTGTTACTGTAAGTTCCATCCCAATAATTTGCGTAATCTGTCATCAAATGTATTTTCTCTCCCCATCGGTTGTAAATGTCCATATTAAAAGATTTAACATTTGAATGGACAACACTAAAAATTGAGTTATACTGATCGTTATCTGGTGTAAAAGTATTCGGAATGTAAATTATTGGATCGTAAACTATTTTAACACCACTCGAAGCAGAGCAGCCATTTTGATCCTCAAATGTTACCGTATATAAAAATTCTTGGTTAGGATTGGCAAACGTTGTAGCACAAACTACACAACTCAAATAATCAGGAGGGGACCACGTAAAAGTGCCAGGAACATTACTTTCAGCCGTTATTTCAATCAATTCTCCGAAAAATGCAAGATAGTTTGTTGGTACATTAACTACTGGTTTGGTATATAAATTTACAGTAACAAAGGCAGTATCAATACAGCCATCTTCATCAATTCCAATAACTTGGTAATTCGTATTGGTTATTGGTCGGGCAACAACAGTGTTTCCGTAAGGACTTGACAATGTTCCTGTCGGCGACCAAATATAATCCGCTGCTCCCAATGCGCCAATAACAGCCGCATCTCCAGGGCAAATAGTTGTGTCGCCATATCCTTCCACTGATGGAAATAAAACATCGGCAAAAATACTATCTGACACAGTTCCACAAGAATTCGTAAAATCACAATAATAGTACATGTCTTGACTTGAATATAAACTAACTGTAGGACCTGTTATTGGAGTTATATTAATATTCGGTGACCAGACGTAGGTGTCGGCACCAGAAACAGAAATAGTTTGACTTGTATTCACACAAATTTTGACCGTATCATCAATAACAGGGATTGGTGGATTGGTAAAAACTGTAATTGTAACTGATTCATCGTAAACACAGCCGCTACTGGTCGTACCTGTTACTATGTAATTTATCGTTTGCGTTGGCGTACTAATTGGGTTAGCAATATTTGGGTTGCTCAGATAAGTGGGCGGTAACCATGAAAAATTCGCTGCTCCTGATGCCGAAAGCGCCACGCCATTCCCTATGCAAATACTCGTGTCATTTGAAGCGACCAATACATCATTATGAACATTTAAAACGATTGAAATTGTATCGACACCGCAAGAATCTGAAATGATTACAGTGAAAATAGTGGTCACATTTATCGTCGCAAAAGGATCGCTAGAGGTTGAATCATCTAAAAATTGTCCGGGAGACCAAGTATAGGTTTGACCTCCTGTTGCTTGCAATTGGTAGGCCCCTCCTATGCAAATCGTGTCAGTTGGTTGAACAACACCCCCTTGAAAATCTCCTACTTCTATGACAAAGGAAGAGGTATCCGCTTGATAACAGCCGAGTGCATCCCAAGCAATTAAAGTTACGGTATAACTCCCTGCTACAGGGTAAACATGAGACGGACTTTGTGCTGAAGATGACGTTCCATCTCCAAAAGTCCAGAAATAATTATCTGCATTTAAAGTATTGTTTTGAAATAGAACTGGTTCTGGATAACAAATTAATGGATCCAAAACTGTTATTAGCGGAATAATCACGCTTAAGTCAAATTTAAAGGCTGCTAAATTGCAATTTGAGCTATTATTTGTTGTTGACCAAGCTCCAGTGGTTGAAGTGAATCCTGATGAATTTCCACCACAAGCGGCACAAACTGCATGATAAACTCTTCCCTGTTTGTCAAATCGACTTGTCCCTCCATCAACATGCTTATTACTATTTGAAATTCCGCCAAAGAAGGTAGCATATTTCAAAGTGGAGGCATTTGAACCAAGAACGGCTAAATAAAAATTATCCCCAAGAGTGGTAGATTGATATGCGTCACTCGTTACGGGAAACCCAGTCACCGTTGAATACGTTGCTTGACTTAACATCACATTTAACGGGCCACCCCAACCTGCAATGTAAATATCATAACAATCCGAGACTAAAAATGCTGTCGGCGACAGCTCCACATGTCCAGAGCTGGCACCTATCATAGTCGTCCATTGAATACTCGAGAGGTTATTTGTATATTTTCGGATAAATTGGCCAGAATTTGCATTCCCATATTTTCCTGGTGTAATTGAATACGCACTTTCCGATTGCCCTAAAATATATGGATCATTTTGAATATCAGTTTGAACCAAATAAACTTGGTCATATTCATTTTGACCGACATAAGTTCCATTAATTGTTTGACCAGTAAGTGGATTCAATTTCATCAAAAAGCCGTCGCTCATTCCGCCATTATAGGATAAATCTTGCCCTGAAACCAAAACTAAATTTGTAGAAGTAGTTCCTCCAGCTACAAATACATTTCCATTGTAAGCAACTTGAATGGAATAGCCCGCATCAGCTCCTGTGCCGCTAATGTAGCGCGACCAAAGCAAAGAATTCAAGCCAGGATTCATCTTAAAAGCAACTGCACTTTGAAGGCCTTGCATAGTTTGGCCGCCAGCACCAACTAACGGAAAATTACTTGATGTCGTTGAAGTGACAACATAAACATTATTTATTGAGTCTAATGTAATTTCTCCACGATATGTATCTCCATAGTTGTATTTCAAAGTTGACGACCCATTGTAACCGTCATTTCCACTTCCGCCGACAAATGTAGATGAAAGAATGGCTGTTCCATTTGGATTAAATCTCGTAATAAAAATATCCGAACCTGGAATGGAAGCTGATCCACCTTGAGGTATAAAAGTAGTTCCGCCATTAAAACTTGGATCGTAAGCACTAACTGCTGGAAAATCTGCCGAACCCGTCATTCCTAAAACATATAATTCGTTATTCGCGCCGCACACCATGCTACTCGGAAATTCGTTGGATGTAGCTCCTCCTAAATAAGTAGAATACAATAATGATGAACCATCAGAGGTGAATTTCATTATTCCAATATCAAAATTCTGATTAAAAAAACTCGTGCCGTTAAAAGTTTGGTCGTAAGCTCCTGTTGTTGTGGGCATTCCTTGGCCAAATACAATTCCACCTGCGAACATATTTCCTTGATTATCGGGTGTAGCTGTTGAACCCCAGTTGTCAGCTGTTGAACCACTAAACGTAGAAAATGTGAGGGTAGGGTCGATGACCAACTCATAATTTGAATCAAAATTTCCAAGAATATAACTCAGAATGGAGTTATCAAGATGAAACGCGACTTCAACTTTTCTTTTTTCTCCATTAATTATTTGCCATGCTTCAGGCTTACTTTCTGTAATAGTTCCGAAAGAGTGGTGAATTTTTAAATTGCCATTTTTATCTATTTCAATTTCATCAGCTCCTTCAATCCTTGATTGAATAATCGATGGGTCAATGTTTGGTTTAACAAACCAAGAATATTTCAATGATCCAATTTCTCCAACATATTCCATGTCAATTCCGGAATAAAAGTCATTTAACTTGGTTCTGTGAAACGATTCTACAAAACTTTTCCATTTTGTAGAATCGTTTCCAATGTAATAATTGCTATAAAAAGACGATATTTCTTTATTAGTTACACCTGTAAACTGAGAGTTTATAAATGTATTTCTTAAAAGATGACCTTGGAAATGGTCATCATGGTCATTCAACTTATCGCCGTGCTTATGCATCCCGGAGTGGAAATGAAAAGTCATACCCGTTTTTGTTAGGTACATTTCACCTTCTGATAATTTTATTTTATGCAGAATATCGTCATCCCATTGGCCTTGGTTGGAATGCAACCAAACCTTCTCATCTTGACTATAGGCAGTCTCGATAAAAACAAGGAACGAAAAAGATAAAATTATTTTTAGCATCTCACACAAACATAAGGCTTTTTAAATAAAGTTTCAATGAAAAAGCCTATCAATAAAAATCTGATTTTGTCACAATTAAAACAGAAATAGTTGCTTTTAGTTGCCTAAAAACATTGTGGATGTCGCTTTTTAAGAACCCTCGGCATTTGAAATCAGGAAAATTTACCTTGTTTCCAGCTAAATAGTGTAGTTTTGCAGGATATTTTTAAAAACGTTTTTTCGATGAGTGATCCAATTAAACACGAGTGTGGCATAGCTGTTTTAAGACTAAAAAAACCACTTCATTTTTATCTGGAAAAATACGGCAGTGCATTTTATGGATTAAATAAAATGCACCTTCTGATGGAAAAGCAACACAATAGAGGTCAAGATGGTGCTGGTTTAGCCAATATCAAATTTGATATGGAACCAGGTGAAAGGTACATTTCTCGCCATCGAAGTGTTGCTAAACATCCTATCGAAGATCTTTTCAATTACATTGGTGAAAAAATCCAAATACTTGAAGAAGAAAATCCAGAATTATTAAACGATGTTGACTACTTGAAAAAAAACTTGGGATTCACTGGAGAATTATTTCTGGGACACCTTCGCTACGGGACTTTTGGAAGAAATGCAATAGAAAGTTGTCACCCTTTTTTAAGACAAAACAACTGGATAACAAGAAATTTAGTTGTTGCTGGAAATTTCAACCTTACGAATGTTGATGAATTATTCAATGTTTTAGTTAAACTTGGGCAGCATCCTAAAGAAGTTTCGGACACTGTTACGGTTTTAGAAAAAATTGGGCATTTTCTTGATGACGAAAACGAAGAAATGTTTGATGTTTTAAAAGCTCAAGGATACAACAACAAAGAAATTTACAATAAAATAGCTGAAAAATTAGATATCGAAAAGATATTGAAAAAAGCGTCTGAAGATTGGGATGGTGGCTATGCTATGGCAGGATTAATTGGCCACGGTGATGCATTTGTTTTACGTGATCCTTCTGGAATCAGACCTGTTTCTTGGTATGAAGACGATGAAATTGTTGTTGTTGCTTCTGAACGTCCAGTTATACAAACGGCTTTTAATCTTCGTGAAGATCAAATCAAGGAATTAAAGCCCGGTCATGCCTTAATCATGAAGAAGAGCGGTTTAGTTAGTGAAGTAGAAATCAACGCACCACTTGAGCCTAAAAGCTGCTCTTTTGAACGAATTTATTTCTCAAGAGGCAGCGATATAGAAATATACAGAGAAAGAAAGCAACTTGGGAAAAATATCGTTCCTCAAGTACTTAAAACAATTGACTACGATTTAGATAATTCAGTTTTCTCGTTTATTCCAAATACAGCTGAGGTTTCCTTTTATGGATTAATCAAGGGATTAGAAGATTACTTAAACGACGAAAAATACAAAGCCATATTAGCATTAGGTAAAGATGTGACTCCTGAAAAATTAGAGGCAATAATTTACCGAAGAGCGCGAATAGAAAAAATCGCTATCAAAGATGCAAAACTGCGGACCTTTATTACACAAGATGATTCTCGTGATGATTTAGTTGCCCATGTTTACGATATCACCTACGGATCTGTCGTTCGCGGAAAGGATAACTTGGTTATTATCGATGATAGCATTGTTCGAGGAACCACTTTAAAACAAAGTATTCTACGCATTTTGGATCGATTGGACCCAAAGAAAATTATCGTGGTTTCCTCTGCTCCTCAGATTCGTTTCCCAGATTGTTACGGAATAGATATGGCTAAAATGGGAGATTTCATAGCTTTTGAAGCGGCGATTTCCTTATTGAAGGATCGCGGTATGGAGCAAGTTATTGAGGATATCTATTTGAAATGTTTAAGTCAGAAAGGCTTGCCGAAGGAGCAAATTAAAAACTACGTTAAAGAGATATACGAACCATTTACAGATGACGAAATCTCAGTGAAAATTTCACAGTTATTAAAACCTGTGGGTGTGAAAGCGAAAGTGGAAATCATTTATCAGACGGTAGAAAACTTACACCAAGCTTGTCCAAAAAATCTTGGAGATTGGTACTTTACTGGAAATTATCCTACCCCTGGTGGAAACAAAGTAGTAAACAAAGCGTTTCTTAATTGGAAGGAAGGAATCAATGAACGAGCTTATTAATTTGAAAATAAATTGAAACGCAAAACGGCCATATTTTTTTATTTATTGGGCGGATATGTTTTGCTTCAATTTGCGTGGTGGGCTTATCATTTAATTGAACTCACACAAATTAATGTTATAGAAGATACTGAAGTTTCCAGAAAAGTATTTATGATATTAGGTGAAGGACTTGTGTTCTTTCTAATTATCATGATTGGTTTGTGGCAAATACGAAAATCAAGCAAAAAGGAACTAAAGTTAGCTGAACGTCAACGGAATTTTTTACTTTCCGTAACGCATGAACTTAAAACTCCTTTAGCAGCAAATAAATTATTTTTGCAAACAATAAAAAAACGTGATTTCGAATTGACCCAGCGAAATGAACTTCTCGACAGAGCCATTTCTGAAAATGTTCGACTCGAGAATATGATTGATAATATTCTCAATGCAACGCGATTAGAGCATCAGACCATATATTTGAATCGAGAGAAATTCTTATTGGACCAGCTCCTATTAAAAATAGTTGAACGCTTTGAAACAATCTATCAGGTTGAAACAATTCAAACAAAAATAGAATTCAACATTCCGATAATTAGTGATAAAGCGATGCTGGAAACGATAGTTGTGAACCTCATTGAAAATGCTCTTAAATATGCTGGAAGCGAAGCTAAAATTGTGCTTTCAGCTTATAAGAAAAAAAACAATGTGGTTTTCTCTGTGGAAGACAATGGGCCTGGTGTCCCCATTGAAATTCAAAAAGATATTTTTGACAAATTTATGCGTTCAGGGAATGAAGAAACTCGAACGAAAAAAGGAACAGGCTTAGGCTTGTATATTTGTAAAGAATTCGCTCATCTCAACAAAGGTGAAATAATCTATAAAAATGCACAGCCCATAGGAGCAATTTTTGAAGTAAGATTAATGCAATGACAAAAAAATTCGGACTTATAATATTGGATGGTTGGGGATTGGGTGAAAAAGACAAGTCTGACGCTGTTTATCAAGCAAAAACTCCATTCATGGATAGTTTAATCGCTAGTTATCCTAACACCATATTAACAACCTTTGGTGAAGCTGTTGGTTTGCCTGAAGGTCAAATGGGGAATTCTGAAGTTGGCCATCTAAATATTGGAGCTGGACGAATCGTTTACCAAGAATTGACCAGAATCAACAAGTCGATTCGAGAAGGTGATTTTTTTAAAAATAAACGTCTTTTAGAAGCAATTAAACTGGCGAAAGAAGGCAATCGTAAATTACACCTAATTGGTTTAGTTTCTCGCGGCGGAGTTCACAGTTCCCAAGAACATCTTTATGCACTTTGCGACATGGCTGAGCAACATGGATTGACAAAAGTTTACATTCATGCGTTCACAGATGGTCGTGATTGTGACCCAAAAAGTGGGCAACATTTTCTTGGTGAATTAGAAAAATATATTGAAAACAAAAGTGCTAAAGTAGCAACAATTGTTGGTCGGTATTTTGCGATGGATAGAGATAATCGTTGGGAGCGAATTGCGGAAGCCTATCATGCCATGGTTAATAGAATAGGAACTCATTATGAGAATTCAAACTCTGTATTTGACGCCAATTATAGTAAGGATGTAACGGACGAATTTATGCCCCCAAGTATCATTTCTGTTGGAAAAGAAATTAATGCATCTATTTCAGAAGATGACGTTGTCATTAACTTTAATTTCAGAACGGACCGTCCCCGAGAAATAACTACAGCTCTTTCCCAAAAAGCATTTCACGAACAAAATATGCATCCTCTAGCTTTGCATTATTTCAGCATGACGATGTACGATGAAAACTTCAAGAATGTCAATGTAATCTTTGCAAAAGATAATTTAAAGAATACACTTGGCGAAGTCCTTTCGAAACTAGAAAGATCGCAAGTACGTATTGCTGAAACAGAGAAATATCCGCACGTTACCTTCTTTTTTAGTGGTGGGCAAGAACAACCATTTTCTGGCGAATCGCGAATATTGGTGAATTCACCAAAAGTGGCAACTTACGACTTGCAACCTGAAATGAGTGCAATCGAAATCAAAGATAAAATTGTAAAATCTATCCAGACTGACACTCCAGATTTCATCTGTTTAAATTTTGCAAATCCTGATATGGTAGGCCATACAGGTGTTTTTTCTTCAATAGTTAAAGCCGTTGAAACAGTCGATCAGTGTTTAAAAGAAGTTGTTGAAGCAGGTAAAAAAATGGGCTACGAATTTTTAGTCATCGCTGATCATGGAAATGCTGATTTTGCAGTAAATGCTGATGGGAGTCCAAATACAGCACATAGTATGAATCCTGTTCCTGCTATTTTGGTGACAGAAAATCGAGATTTACAACTTCATGAGGGTATACTTGCCGATGTTGCTCCAACTATTTTGCGGAGAATGGGCATTGCCGCACCAATTGAAATGGATGGAAAATCATTGGTGTCATCATAAATAGAATGGCAAATAAAAGAACGGTAATTAAGTTCACCTCCTACGAAAAATTCGTCATTGCTATATTAGCTATTGTGCAATTTACTGTAATTTTGGATTTCATGGTTCTCTCACCGCTAGGCGCAATAGTGCTTGAGGAGTTAAATATTACAACTCAACAATTTGCCTTAGTTGTTTCTGCCTATGCCATTAGTGCCGGAGCTTCTGGTTTGGCCGCCGCTGGTTTTGCAGATAAATTTGATCGAAAAAGACTACTTCTTTTCTTTTATGTCGGATTTATTTTGGGGACATTGTTTTGTGCCCTTGCACCTAACTATGAATATTTGTTAGCCGCTCGAATTGTCACTGGAATATTTGGTGGGGTAATGTCTTCAATTAGTTATGCAATAATTACCGATCTCTTCCCTATTGAAAAGCGCGGTAGTGTTATGGGATTCGTTCAAACGGCATTTGCCGCTAGTCAAGTTTTAGGGATTCCAATAGGTTTGTATTTGGCCAATGAATTCAATTGGCACGCACCGTTTTATGTTATTGTAGTCTTTTCATGTGTTGTTGCTGTAGTTGTTGCTATAAAACTTAGGCCAATCACAGCACACATAGCGGCAAACAAAGGCAGAAATGCTATTGCGCATATACGTCAAATCCTTACAAATAAAAATTATCTAATTGGTTTCTCGGCAACAATTCTTCTTTCGACAGGAGGCTATATGCTGATGCCTTTTGGGAGCGAATTTGCAAATGAAAATCTAGGTATTTCATTGGATGAGCTTCCTTTCTTGTATCTAGTAACTGGTATTTTTTCATTCATTTTTGGGCCAATTATCGGTCGAATTAGTGATAGAGTAGGCAAGTTTAAAATATTCATTTTTGGAACATTGGTAACAATCGCTTTTGTTGGTGTTTATACCAATTTAGGAATAACACCACTTTGGCTAGCCATTACCTTGAATGTATTCCTATTCATCGGAATTAGTTCTCGAATAATTGCTTCTTCGGCTTTGATTACCTCTGTGCCTGAGCCTCAAGATCGTGGCGCATACATGAGTGTAAACTCATCTGTTCAACAAGTTTCTGGCGCTATTGCATCCTTATTAGCAGGAGCCATAATTTACCAAGCGATTGATGGGAAATTAATGAATTACCCTTTATTAGGCGCTACTGTAATTCTCACCATGATGATTTCAATGTTGTTAATGCGTAGAGTGGATAAAATGATTATAAGACGAGATAATCAATAATATTCGCACTCTTTTATTCGAAGAATTGTAATGTTCGAGTTCCCTCCTTCCTGGACTAAAATTGCAGAAGGCAAATTGGAAATTTCGTTATAAAGGAATTGTGTTTCTTTTGTTAATTTATTTTCTGAAAACTCCTTTTTCTCAATCAAGTTGCCTTTTTCGTCGTACTTAAATGCCCAAGATTCTTTGCTGATTTCTTGTTTGGAAGTAAGCACTCGTTTTTGAAGAAGATTACCTTTATCGTCGTAGTCAAAATGAATGATTACACCCTCATTTGTAGAAATATCACTATCCTCCAACTTAACTAGCTTACCATTTTCATTAAAAAAGGATGTCACTTTTGCATAAGCTGTATCGTGTTTGTTTGAACGTATTTTGACTGAATTTCCTTTGGTTTCTTCGTATGTGAAACGTTCAACATGTTCTTCTTTCGTAACTGGAATCCCGTAAACATCAGGAGCCCTTCTGTATTCTTCAATTGCAATTATTTCTTTATTCTGATTAAAAACTGTCGTTGTATAGGAGAAAAGCTCATGTGTTCCTGTGCTTTCGAAAATCAATAACCCTTTGTCGTTGTAGAAATATTTCGTCCAGACTGTGTCCAAGGTTCCATCGTCTTTTCGTGTTTCATAAGATTGGGAAATTCTTCCAAGACTATCGAACTCGAATATTTGCCAATAATTTGTTTCTCGCATAGGATATCCAGCTCGCTTAAACGTGAAGCGTCCATTTATACTTTTAATTTTCTTCTCGTTAATAAATTCCGAGTTAAATATCCAATTATCAGATAATTGTTCACCATTCTGGTTCGTAAAAATCTGTCCGTAAGATGGTCTTGGCAGAAAGAACAGAATAAGAAAAACCCAAAAATGCATCGGCAAAAATAATGATCTATAGTCAAGAATGGAGCCAAAATCAACTTTCTTCTCAAGGCGTTAATGTTAAAACGATAATGCAAGTGCTGGAAAACGTAACAAAAACAGTATGAATCACGTTACACAGGTATATCGTGATCACATAAATGTCGAAAAAAGGACTTTCTCGTATTTTCCGCTGGAGCAAATGGATTTTTGCTTCACTTTTTGTCTTGTGCTTGCTCATTAGTTTGAGTGTGTATCTGCTTCGGGATAAAGTTATCGGAATAGTTGTTGCCGAAATAAATAAAAACTTAAATACACCTGTGAAAGTCGGTAATATGGATTTGACTTTTTGGGGTTCTTTTCCAAATTTAAGTGTCGACTTTAATGAAGTATATGTTCACGATGCTATTCCAGAAGCGAAACAAAGTGATACTTTATTTTATTCGGAAAAAATTCGGTTGAGGTTTAATCCAATTGATATTCTGAACAAAAATTACAAGGTTAAAAAAATTGAAGTTTTCCCAGGGTACGGGCACATTAAGCATTTTGTAGATGGTCGCTCAAATTATGACATTTTAAAACCATCAACAGATACAACTTCTTCGCCATTTCAATTCACGTTAAACGAATTATACTTTGAAGATTTTCGATTGGATTATTCACATTTTGGTGCTGCCCAATTTCATGCTACTCGCTTAGCTGATTTTCGTTTGTCTGGCGATTTCACTGAAAAAGTTACTGACTTGACAGCCGAAAGTCATCTAGAAATTATTTCTGCGCAAAGTGGTGAAGTAAAACTCGTTCAACACAAAACCGCTTATTTCGACTTAAAATTACGTATCGACCAAGAGAATGGTACAGTCAATTTGCCTGATGCACCCATTCAAATCGCTAATCTACCCTTCATATTTGGGTTAGATATCCACGAGAAATTAATCGACATACGACTAAACGCAAATAATTTACAATTGGTGGATGTCGCTAAAAATATCCAACACCAAGGGACAAAAAAAATATCCGAGCTTAAAGGAACTGGAACTGTTCAATTTAATTTTCATTATACCAATGAACGGCAAGAAAATGAGATAGGTAAAATCGAATGCAACTTTGGCGTGAAAAACGGTAAAATCGTTGAGCCAAATGAAAATTTGCGGATTTCCAATATTAATATCAATGGTTTTTATGGAAACACAAATAAAAAATTGGGTGAGCATCTTTCCTTGGATAAATTAAATTTCCAAACAATAGCTGGACCTTTCGCAGGAAATTTAATGATAACTGAATTCAATCAACCTCATTTTCAAGGAAAAGCTATTGGTTCGATTGATTTGGCGATTCTTCACGCTATTTTTCCTTTACCCTCAGTTCAAAGTACATCCGGAAAAATTGCCGTTGATTCAAAATTCGATGTGAAATCTACAACAGCTGGTGCAGAAATCAGAAGCTGTGACGGCAATATTGATTTCGCAGATGTTCAATGTCAATTGATTAATGACAAACGTTATTTTGATCACATCACAGGGCGTTTTTATTGGAAAGATAACATTGCAGGATTACAAAAATTTAGTCTAACTGTTGGGAATTCCGATTTAGCCTTGGATGGTAAATTTGAACAGCTACAAGCCTATTTAAATAATGCTGGCAAATTAAAAGCAGATGTTAAAGTAAGGAGTGCCTTCTTAGATGTTCAAGATTTCTCTTCTTCAACCAAATCGGAAGAAATAGCTGACGGAAGAAACTTTATTTTGCCGGATAATATAGACGGAAATCTTCATCTATTGGCCAATAATTTAAAATACGAAAAACATGAATTCAAAAAATTAACCACCGAATTAGTCATTTTTGAGCGCAACTTGCATTTCAAACAATTGTCACTTCAAAATTCAGAAGCAGATATTATCGGAAACGTATTAATTCAGGAAAAATCACCAGAAATTTTCACCATAAGTACAAATGCATATTCTAACAATATTTCATTCACGCCACTTTTTGCTGAGTGGGATAATTTTCAACAAACGGTAATCTCTGCAAATAATATAAGTGGAAAGGCAATTGTCGATTTGCAGTTTTCAGCCCCTTTTGACCTAAGATCTGGAATTAAATCAAAAGACATTGTTGCGACTGTAAAAATGAAAATAGACGAAGGCCGACTAAAGAATGTAGGGGCTTTCAAAGCAATTACAGCAAGTTTAAAAGAGTCCGTAATGACTCGTGCGATTTTGAAACAAAACAATATTCAAAATTTTGAAAACAACTTGCTGGATTTGAAATTTGCCAACATGGAGAATACCTTTACCATTTCGAATGGTCGATTATCTATTCCGCGAATGACTATTATTTCAAATGCCATGACAGTGAATCTATCAGGTATTCACGATTTCGACAATCAGATTGATTATCATTTAGACTTTAACTTGAGAGACATCAAGAAAGGGCAAACCAAATCAGAATTTGGTGAGATCATTGATGATGGGACAGGTTTGCAATTGTTTGCGCATATGTTTGGTCCAATGGATACTCCAACAATTAAATGGGATCAGCAAGCTAAACGAGAATTAGTGAAAGCTAACATTGAAGCCGATAAACAGACAGCAAAAGAAATGTTGAAGGCAGAATTCGGATTGTTTAAGAAAGACAGTACTTTACGGGCATATCAAGCAAAAGAAAAGCCAAAAGAAGAAATACAAATAACTTTTGGGAAGACAGAAGGAACTGAAGTCGTAGAGGATGTCAAAGTCAAAAAAGACAATAAAATCAATAAAAAATTACAGAAGTGGAAAGAAGAGGCGGAGCAATCCAAAGACAATAAAATTAAAGTCATTGCAGACTGAAACGATTCGAAAGAGTCGTTTTTTTTTTGAATAAAATTTTTTAAAACAAAAATTTATGACTATATTTGTCATGATAATATTTGTCAAACATGAAAACACTTTTAAAAAATGCTAGAAATGCCAAAGGATTACTAACGCGTGAAGTAGCCAATTTAATAGGTATAGATCAAGCATTAATCAGCAAATTTGAAAGTGGGAAAAGATTGCCAACACGCAAGCAAATTAAATCATTATCACAACATCTGGAAATTCCTTTTGAAGAGTTACAAATAGTTTGGTTAAAAGAAAAAATATTAGCGGAAATAGGAAACGAATACCTTGCTAGTGAAGCGTTGCAATTGGTAAAAGAAGCAATAAGTGAATACAAAAATGATTCGTCAATTTCATACGCGCCGAGTTTAGAAAAAGTTTTAAATGAAATTGACGAATTAAAAGCAAAGCTTGATAAGTTAAGAGTGTTTGATAGCTTCAGAATTGCTCAGGCATTGGAGCTGGAGTATACTTTCGAGAGTAATAGAATAGAAGGTAACACGCTAACGTTGAAGGAAACCGATTTGGTTATTAACGAAGGTCTCACAATAGCAGGAAAAAGCATGCGAGAACATCTAGAAGCTATTAATCATAAAGATGCTATTGATTATGTGAAAGATTTGGTGCAACGTAAAATAAATATCACAGAGCGTGAAGTTTTAACGGTTCACGATTTGATTTTACGTGGGATTCACCCCGAAGATGCTGGTCGTTATAGAAATGTACAAGTTATGATAAAAGGTAGCGCTTATATGCCACCTCAACCCTACTTGGTGCCGAAACAAATGGAGGATTATTTCGATTGGTTTGCCAAAAACAGAAATAGGCTTCATCCGGTAATTTTAGCGGCTGAAATGCACGAAAGATTAGTCACTATCCATCCTTTTATCGATGGAAATGGACGAACATCTCGTTTAATCATGAATATGCTATTATTGAAAAACGGTTACGTTATAGCCAATATAAAAGGAGATTACGAAAATCGAATGGCCTATTATGACTCCCTCGAAAAAGTGCAAACTAATAAAAGCAAAGATTCCTTTCACTTATTAGTTGCGAAAGTTGAAAAAGAATGTCTAGAAAGATATTTATCAATCTTAAGTTAAAGAATCCCCAATCAAATTGATTGGGGATTAATTTCTTTAGTTCTTAACCAATTTCACGTGTGATATTTTCACACCATCACGAACAGATACGATGTACAATCCGCTTGGTAAATTTGAGATATCCATTGTTCCGTTATAAATTCCTGATTCGGATTCAAAAGCTTGAACTTTTACGACTTTCCCGAGGTTATCAATCAATTTAACTTGAGCTTTAGTTCCAAAATTACGGAACGCAATGTTCAATTTGTCTTGAGCAGGATTCGGATAAACTTCTAATTCTGGTAAATCATTCAATTCCTCATAAGATAATGGAAAATTAACTGTGAAATTAAAGTTGATATTGTCTCCGAAATCCCCATTAAAAAATTTCAAAACTTGTCCTCCAACTTCTTTAAAACGAGTATAGCCGCTTCCATCGTTATTCGCCCAAAATGAAATCCCATCGTCACCTAAGTCTGCAACCTTATATGTATAACATCCCATTGGAAGATCAACAGTGTCCCGGTAAGTTGTATTCGCACTCATTCCTGTTCTTGAAACAATTACATTGCCTTGTTCGTCCAACAATTGATAACTATTTTCTCCAGGAAACAGATTTGTTTTAAACTCAATTACGATATTTGATGGCATTACATTCGGAATAGAGAAGCCGGTTTGGAAATGATTATTAAAACCATAAACATCTGTTCCTCCATTAGGATTTTTCACTTCAGCATGGAAAACGTTATTTGCAGGAGCAAGTGTTGACCACAATTCATATGAAGAAGGCAGTCCTACCTCTTCTGTTAAGTCTGGGGCTAAGGAACCCGTCCAATTATACACTCTTGGTGAAGACGAATTATTAACCCAATAGTTAATGGTTGCTGAAGTTAAAACTGTTGAGCCTGCATTTTTTAAAGTCACTTTTGGTGTGTGACAAATAGAATTAAAACGCGTAAACTCTACTTGATCTGTGGGTTGACTGATTTCAACAATTGAGGCGTCCAAAGTTTTGTTTATTGGACCGTAAGTTACCAATTGGTTACTCACAATATAGTTGGAAGTACCTGATGCAGTTGTAACACCATAATCCAAATTCACAGGAGAGCCTGGAGTAACCATTGTCGTAATGTCGCTATGTTGCACATCGGTCGCCATTCCTGGACACCATCCCGCTCTGTCATAAATCCAGGTTCCACCTTGAGGATAAACCGGGTTTTCAGCACATTCTTTCCATACATTCCATGAAAATTCAGTTGCACCACCATTCACATTTAAGAAATGTTGTCTTGGAATAAATTCACCCTCTTGTCCATGACCTGAAACAGATGTTCGCACTTTAAAGACACTTCCTGAGGCCAACGTTGGCACATCAATAGGTTCGAAGTATTGATCACTCATAATTGAAGAATAACCTCTTGATTCTGTTCTCCAAACTTCGCGAATATCTAGAACATCTCTGTAAGGAGTTCCAACAATAAACAAAAATTTAATATCCATGTCTTCTTGCCATTGACCGCCGCGCTCCATAGTTATTCTCTTATTGCCTTTTAGAATTGGAGAATAATCCGTCATATCAAACATCCAAGTTTTTCCGTTTTGCCCCATGTTTAAATTGATTCCATATGGAGTGACGAATGACATAATTTCAAATTTCATAGGCCAACGATTTATATAAGTCAAATTAGTTGGAGTTAAAGAACCATTTGAAGCCACTGGTGTAGTATTTATCAAAGCGCCTGTTGTGCCATCGTATACATTTTGAGGAACAGCATTCCAAACGGACAAGGTTGAAAGACTTACTACCTCATCATTTAATAAAGTTCCTGCTTGCGATATAATTCCAAATTCTTCAATTGTATTCGGAATTAATTGAGTAGAATCCATTACTACAAGAGGCGAAACAGTAGTGGAATATGAACCATTGAATAATTTCAAACTGGGACGTATTCCTGTAGAAGTGAAAAATTTATTTAGAGCTGTACCCTTAGTAAATCTCCAAACAGTAGACGCGTTTGAAGTTCCAACAACAGCATTTAATGACATGTCATTAATTGAATTCCCGATCCCTTCGTTCATTGGATAATAAGCAACCAGATTAGAATATTGAGGATGGGTTGAATTAATTGGAGAATTCATCCAATTTGCTATTTCAGAAGCTGATAAAGCTTTTTTCCAAATAACCAATTCATCGATACTTCCTTTGTAATTATTCGTATAAGTTGCACTTTTCCCAACTACCAAATGAGCAATATCAATAGGTTTTGTTTTTCCAGTGCCTGAATGCCAAAGGCCACCATTCAAGTAAATTTGCATAACTCCGGATACAGCATTTTTGACAAAAGCCCAATGATTCCATTGGCCTTCATATTCAGAAATAGCTGCAGCTTTATTAATTCTATCAAATCCAGAGTTGCCGCCACAATCCCAATATATCGATTCATTATTCCAAGGTAAATGTACATTTAGATCTCTTTCTCCGCCGGCGCCGAGTCCTTCAATTATAGTAGTATTAGCTGGCATTTGATTTGCATCCCCGAATGCCCAGAAGGAAACTGTAACTTCGTTAGTAATCCCACTCAAACCTGAAACGGGAAGATTAATATGTCCGTTGCTACTTAAATTCTGATAATAGCCATTATTCGTAGAAATGCCCAGTGATGCTAGAGAAGGCGTTCCTTCAATTAGAACATTGTTCGCAGCCATTCCATTTGTGAATGTTAATTCAACAATTAAGTTATCCGTACCATTCCAAACGAAGGGTGTATAAAACTGAACACGATTGGATCCAATTGCAAAAGAATAATGACTGAAAAACACTTCTGTAAAACCAATATTCTCAATGTTAACAGAATCTAAAGCCGCAGCTGAAGTGCCTTTTATTTTTACCCGTAAAAACTGAATGTTTCCTGAATTCAACGCATTTAACAAAAAACCATCAATATTGCCCGCCGCTAATCCTGCTCCTGTTAATTCTGATGCCGAATAAAGAAATTGAGACTTCCCTGATAATGCTGAGCCTTTAAGCGCATGAGAAGTAGGAGTCGTTCCGCTCAATATTTGATATTGGTTTTCGCTATTAATAGAATTTAAAATTACCTGTTGCTGAGTATATTGATAATAATCATAGGTCGGTTGAGTTGTATAATTAAACGTTGCACCTGTAAAACCTGAAATAGTATGAGAAGATGTTGAACTCGCTAATGAGTCTGCTCTTGATGAATCATGAACATACGTATTGCAACTATAATCCCATTCACCACAACCTAAATTAGTATTGCCTCCTGTAGATACAGCGCCGTTTTTACAACGCATGTTATATTGCATAATAATTTTTTCAAATTTCAATCCCGGTATATCAGGAAAAGACACGGTAGTGTCTCGATTTCCTGAACCATACGTCATTCCATAATTGAATGTATTTACGACAATTGTGTCTCCAGGATTTTGTCCAAAAGATAGATTGCTAAAAATTAGAAAGGATAGTAGGATGAGTGTTATTTTTATTGTTTTCATAATACAATTGCTATTTATTTCAAAATTCGGTCAAATTAATTCATTAAAAATATAAAAGATTCATTTACCTGAAAGACAAATATAGGACAATGAAAAAAAATCCGACCTTAATATTTAATAAATTATGGGATTTTGAAAATGAATTTTTCTTTCTTCAATAAAAGTCGGTACTTTTGCTGTCAGAATGATAAAAATACGTGATATTGAATTGGGAGAATTCCCGCTTTTGTTAGCTCCAATGGAGGATGTGAGTGATCCACCGTTTCGCGCACTTTGCAAAAAACATGGTGCTGACTTGATGTATACAGAATTTATCTCTTCTGAAGGTTTGATTCGTGATGCTGCCAAATCTGTTATGAAAATGGATATCTATGAATATGAACGTCCTGTTGGAATTCAAATTTTCGGTTACGATATCGATAGCATGACTCAGGCTACGCAAATCATAGAGAAAACAAATCCAGATATTATTGACATCAATTATGGTTGTCCTGTAAAAAAAGTAGCCTGTAAAGGAGCTGGAGCTGGAATTCTTCAAGACATTCCCAAAATGGTTCGTATGACAGAAGCCATTGTGAAAGCGACAAATTTACCCGTTACCGTTAAAACACGTTTGGGTTGGGATGATCAAACTAAATTTATCGTTGAAGTTGCTGAACGCCTCCAAGATGTTGGAATTGAAGCTATTTCTATACACGGGCGAACTCGAAAACAGATGTACAAGGGCGATGCCGATTGGGCATTAATTGGTGATGTGAAAAACAATCCACGAATGAAAATTCCAGTTTTCGGAAATGGAGATATTGATTCACCTGAAAAAGTGATTGAATACAAAAACAAATACGGTGTTGATGGCATAATGATTGGCCGAGCTAGCATTGGTTACCCTTGGGTTTTTAATGAAATAAAACACTTTATGAAAACAGGTGAGCATTTGGCTGTTCCTGGAATTAAAGAACGTGTTCAAATAGCTAAAGATCATCTTTTAATGAGTGTGGACTGGAAAGGTGAAATTTTGGGTATTGCCGAAATGAAAAGGCATTACTCCAATTACTTTAAAGGTATCGCACATTTCAAAGCACACAGAGTCAAATTAGTTACCTCATTTGATTTGCAAGAAATTATCGACACCCTAGATAATATCGAGGTAAATTCAGAGCAATTTGAATTAGTCGTATAATTTCTTTCTTTCCCCTTTCAGTTTTTCATTATCTTTAGACTTCAAATTTTTAAAGTCAAAGAATGCAACGATATCAAAGCTACGCGCTCGGTAAGTGGATAGATGGTGAAGGAGTAGAAACTAATCTTTACAACGCAATAACAGGTAAGCATTTTGGTGAAACTTCCAGCATAGGTCTAGATTATAAGGCAATGATGGAATATGCCGTCCGAACAGGTGGACAAGTATTGCGTAAAATGACTTTTCAAGAAAGAGGAAGAATGTTAAAAGCATTGGCTCTTTTTCTAATGGAAAAGAGAAAGAAATATTACGAAGTAAGTGCTTGGTCTGGAGCGACAAAAGTTGATTCTTGGATTGACATTGAAGGTGGAATAGGAAACCTTTTTGCAAATGCTTCACTCCGTCGTCAATTTCCTGATTTACCCTATTATGTTGACGGTGTGGCTGCTCCGCTTTCAAAAGAAGGTTCTTTTATTGGTCATCATATTATGGTGCCAAAAGAAGGTGTTGCCATTCATATTAATGCTTTTAACTTCCCGATTTGGGGAATGCTTGAAAAAATTGCCGTGAATTTAATGGCTGGTGTTCCAACTATAGTGAAGCCCTCTGAATTTACTTGTTACCTAACAGAAGTTATGGTTCGCGATATTGTCGCTTCTAAAATCTTACCGGAAGGTTCCTTGCAATTGGTTTGTGGACTAGGGCGTGGGATTTTAGATTTTGTGGACTCTCAAGATGTTGTAACCTTCACAGGAAGTGCAATAACAGGTAAAAAACTAAAATCGTTGCCTCAGTTCGTTGAAAAAAGTGTGCCTTTCAATTTGGAAGCAGATTCATTGAACGCAACTGTTTTAGGAAAACATGCAGGTCCAGGCACAGCAGAATTCGACTTATTTATAAAAGAAACTACAAAAGAAATTACTGTAAAAGCTGGTCAGAAATGTACAGCTGTTCGAAGAATAATCGTTCCAGAAGAGTGGATAGATGAAGTTCAAAAAGGAATTTCTGCTCGGTTGGCTACAACAAAAATTGGTGACCCTAGTCAAGAAGGAGTCCGTATGGGTGCTCTAGCGACACGAACTCAGGTTGATCGTGTAACAGAATCTGTTAATATTTTAAAACAATCGCAAGAAATTGTTTACGGTGATTTGGAAAACTTCGAGGTTTTTGGTGCGGATAAAAATCTTGGCGCTTTCTTCTCACCTATTCTTTTCAGAAACAATGATCCATTCAACAAAACGGATTGCCACGATATTGAAGCTTTTGGGCCTGTCTCAACGATAATGCCTTACAAAACAATTGACGATGCCATAACACTTGCCAAAATGGGCAAAGGGTCTTTGGTTTCCTCTATTGTTACGCCTAATGACCATGAAGCTAGAGAATTTGTTATCGGCGCTGCTAGTATGCACGGACGAATTTTAGTGTTAAACGAAGCTTGTGCGAAAGAAAGTACCGGTCACGGTTCGCCAATGCCATTGCTAACACATGGCGGACCAGGTCGCGCTGGAGGCGGAGAAGAAATGGGCGGGAAACGAGGAGTAATGCATTATTTGCAAAGAACTGCTATTCAAGGACATCCAACGACAATTACTCATATTACTGAGCAATTTCAAGTTGGCGCAGAAATGCCAGAAGCGAATCCACATGTTTTCAGAAAACACTTTGAAGAACTGGTAATCGGTGAAACGGTATTCACACATAAGCATACCGTTACGGATGCAGACATCGTCAATTTTGCGAATGTTTCTGGTGATAACTTCTACGCACACATGGATGCAACATCTTTGGAAGGAACAATTTTCGAAGGTCGTGTTGCTCATGGATACTTTATACTTTCCAAAGCTGCAGGTTTATTTGTCGACCCTAAAAAAGGACCCGTTTTATTGAATTATGGATTGGATGAAGCGCGTTTCGTTAAACCCGTTTACCCAGGAGCTACAATAGCTGTTCGCTTTACAGTAAAAGAAAAAATAGATCAAGAAAAGAAAAGTGAAGATGACATTGCAAAAGGTATTGTGAAGTTTCTCGTTGACGTTTATGACGAAACTGGAGAAACAGTTGCATTGGCAACAATTTTGACTATGGTTAAAAAAATCAACCAAAATTAATGTAATTCTCTTTTCATCATTTGGCTGCTGATTCTATTGCTTTTGCTACTTGTATTTACGCTATGTTTAAAAGATAGTTCTATCACTTATATCACTATTTAGATAAACCGTTTTCATATTTTGAAAACGGTTTTTTTGTGGCTATTTTTTTTAAAATTGAAAATAGACGAAAGGTTTACTTACGTCAGAAATAGCTTGATACATTAGGACCAAGATTATAGAAACAGAAAAAACCTTCATCGGAATAGATAATTTTTCAAACTGCAGTTCCCATGCTAATTTTATTCTTGAAGGTAACCAATGCACTACAAAACCTAAAATCATAACGACAAAAACAGAACTATACGTTGACATAACTTTAGTGAAAAGCGTCCAAGTGAAATCAAAATGATGAACGATTTGATTTAACATCACCATCGGTTGCCCATCATCTTCTAGGCGGAACCAAATTCGTGTAAACGTGATGAAATTGAAAGTGATGAATATTTTCCAAAAATGAGTCAAAGGACCTTTTTTATCTTCATAAGGACTTATTTTCTTCCAATAATTATAAATGATTAATGCCAAACCATTCATCGCTCCCCAAATCACGAAATTTTCACTTGCACCATGCCATAATCCTCCGACAACCATTGTAATCAATAAATTTAAATCACGGTGGATGAGTTTTTTGAAATTTTTCACAAACAAAACACCGTAAACATAGATGATCATCAAACCGAGATAAACGAAGATCAATTCGTACCATTTGGTTATTAAAATGAGGAAAATGAAAACTACAGTTGATGCGATATAAGTTCCTATGCCACCCGTTCGATTTCCTCCTAAAGGAATGTACAAATAGTCGCGTAACCAAGACCCTAAAGATTTGTGCCACCTTCTCCAAAAATCTGCAACGCTGACCGCCTTATATGGAGAATTAAAATTTTCTAACAACTTGAAACCCATCAATCTTGAAATTCCAATCGCCATATCGGTATAGCCAGAGAAATCACCATAAATTTGCAAGGAATAACCCCACATGGCAAGAATACTGACAAAACCCGGGAAGGTTTCTGGAGCGTCCGCAACTAGATCAATAAAATGAATGGCAATATAATCAGCAAGGACAACCTTTTTTATTAACCCTTTAACAATTTGAACAATTGCCCCTGAAAAATCTTTGTTGTCTAACTGATAAGGTTGATGAATTTGTGGAATGAAATCACGCGCACGAACAATGGGGCCAGCTACTAACTGAGGGAAAAAGGTCACGAAAAACGTATAGTCGAAAAAGCTCTTTACAGGTTCAATTTCCTTTCGGTAAATATCCACCACGTAGGAAATACTTTGAAAGGTGAAAAAGGAAACCCCTACTGGCAACAAGATTCGTTCAGAAAATGAACCTTCTCCCCAGAATCCATTGGCCCAATGTGCAAAATGATTGATTACCTTAAAATCAGCATGAAATAAGTCATTATAAGAGTCTGTGAAGAAATAAGCATATTTGAAATACCCGAGAATAAGAATGTTAAACAACGCTGAAAAAGTAATAATCCACTTTTTTCTGAGATTCGTTTCGGCTGTGAAAATCCATTTTCCCATGAGATAATTAACCACTAAACTCAACCCTAAAAGGAGGACAAATAATTCGGAAGACTTGTAATAAAAGAACAAACTTACTCCGGTTAAGAAGAAGCTTCTAACCCAAAATTTCTCTTTGAAACGTGAAAGTAAAAACACTGCGCCTAAGAAAATCATCCAACAATCGTATGCCGAAAGCTTTAATGTGAATTGATTAGTGTTTAATTTGAAGCCATAATAAACAATGGCTGCTCCATTAGCAACAGTAAAAAATGCCCATTTTTGCCAATATTTTTGGAAGTCTTCTTTGAAAAGAAAATAGTTTGCTCCAACTAAGGAAAATAACAGTGCCGTATCGTAATGTTTAAAAAAGAATAGCCCCGCTAACACTGTTGCGAAAAACGCGAAAAGTTTAACCTTTTTACTCAGTTCAAGAACAGTGAAAAACGCGAAAACAGCAATAAAAAATACCCAAAAATTAAGCTGGGTAAAACTTAACGGATTCGAAGAATCAAAGCCGAAAGAAAAAACAGAAATTAAACGGTCAATATTTCCCATGCACCACGTTTTTAGAACTTTCGAATGAACGCTTACTAAATTGGTTCATAAACTTTTGAAAAGCATCGAAATACAAATCCCCTTTCAAATGATATCCTTCGGTGGTGAAATGAACCAAATCTGATCGCATCAGCTTATTTCGATACCAATTTTTTGAGGAACCCAGTTCGCCCATTATTCCGTAAAAGTCCCAAACTGGAACTTTATACTCAGCAGCCAATTCACGTATTACCGTTCTTTCACGGTCGATATTTCGATTCAAATAAGCTTTGTGATAATAGGAGTCATTTGGAACTGTCAATAAAATGGCGCATTTCGGATTTGCCCGAAGGACAATTTGCATCATTTTTTCTAGGTTACTTTTATATACTAGAGGATCAAAATTGTCATATGGAACATTTCCATCATTCGTGCCGACGGAGAATGCAAACAAATCTGGAGGCAAGGTTTTTAATTGCTCCTCGAAGTTCTTGCAATCCAAATAAGTGTAAAGTCCTGCGCCATTAATACCAACGCTTGTATAAGAAATTCCCGGAGAATCATTTAACAACTGGAAACCGTAAATTTCAAAAGGAATTACCTCTTTTACACATCTTTCGACCTGCAAATCGAAAGATTCAAGTGGTTCCATGAAAACAATCTCCGTATAACCAACTATACTATCTGTTGATTGTGTCCACCACAAAATTTCAGCAGCACCCCAATTAAAATCAAATGGCAAGTTGCCTTTATTATGGAAGATTCTAATTTTAGTAAATTCAGACCTTACATCCGTTTTGTCATACTTAAAAAGTACGTTTATGATGGAATCTGCACATGAAATCTTTGCGCCTAAAACGCCATAATCATTATCTTTTTGACTCGAAACTACACTTCGAAAAGCATTCCAATCATTAGGAGATTTGAATTCATAGTTCCAAGGATTGTTCGTTTTTGCCAGATCGAAAGGGAAAACCCACCCCCGTTCTCCAGGCAATTTTGACCAAGTGGTTTGCATCTTTTGACGTACGTCATGTGTGTAAATGTCTGCCTGCAAATGCGACCCACCAATGTGGTAAAAATTTAATTTCTCACCACGTTGTTCAATCATGGATTGTATTTTGTCGTACAGATATTCCCAATTTGGACTTTTTTCAGAATAAAATTGAAAATAATTCAAATCAAAATTGACCATTGAAAAATTGGCAATAAAAGTAGAGTCAAAACCAATATGAATATCAGGTTTGTAGGTTGATAATGAGTCTTGTTTTATGACGTCTTGTGCTGTTGCTTTGGGGTGCAAAATCACTAAACATAAAATAACCATCAGGCTTACTCTCAATCTCATTTTTGTGTAAATTTCAAATAATCAGCCATTAAGGCGTCATAAAATAGTTGTGAAGCTATACTTGCTCCTTTTATACTAAAGTGAATATAATCTGATCCGGCTAAATTTTTCTCAACCCATGCTGGCATACTATTTTTGCCTCCCATCGCATCGAACAAATCCCAAAAACCAGCATCCATTTCCAAGCTTGCTTTTTTCATTTGTTTAACACAATACGGTAGTAAGGAATAAGTTTCATATACGCCATTTGTTCGTTTGGACATATCGCTTGGCCCAATTATCATAATCGCTAAATTCGGTTTTAACTTTCGGAGTGTTCGCAATTGTCCTTGAAAGTATCGAGCATAATTTCGAACAGCTGCACTATCCTTCATTGCCGGTATGGAATTTCCTCCAAACTGCATAATTACCATTTCAACATTTAACTCATTCATCATATTGACGAATGAGGTTTGGTTAATCGCCCCAAAAAACGTGCCGCTTGATCCGCGCATACCAATATTGTCAACTTGCAAGCCGTAATCTCCTTCTAGCGAAAAACCGTTTATGGTTGGACTTAATTTGCTTATAAAGACATAGCGCAAACTATTCGGTGTTGAATTAAACTTCATTGTCAATGTATGAGACGCACCATCTGCAATTAAGTCCTCTTCGTGAATTAGACTGCCCCCTTGGTACACTTTAACCTTACATGGTTCCGAGCAACTGTTATAGAACATTTTTACATTGTTGTAGGTCTTCGCGCGGTTATAAGCCCCTGAACCTGGACGAATTTCTATCCAGCCCTCTACCTCATCAGTCATCGTACTATCCAAAACTTCAGGGGTGAACCGCGCTGCTGAATTGAATACGCCATACTTTCGGTTCGATAATTTTGGTCCGCCGAAACAAGTATATCGCGCAAAATTTGGAGAACAACTCTGTTGAAAAGCCAATGTTGGGTAAACATTTACTGCAGGAATCAATCCAGGGCCATAGCCGCCAAATTGTTCTTGCATTCGCTGACGAATAAACCCAGTCATTCTATCCCCTTCAATTTGTGAATCCCCAAAATGAAGCATATGAATTTTTTGTCGTGTATTTGAAAGGTTCTTTAATTTTTCGAAAAACGCATCAATATATTTAGTCGAGCCGCCCGATTTCTCAACTTCGGATGCATTATTGATTTCATAATTTACCTTGCCTGGCGCGCCTACATTCCCATCCGATTTATCGTTGTGCCTAACCGCTTGTTTCTCCTCAATAACGTTTGTATTTACATTTGAAACAATGGTCGAAATATCTTTTTTAATTTGCTTTTTAGGTGATACAACCTCTTTAGCTGTCATGAACTTTAAACGAAACAACCCTAAATCCCAACCTTTATCTGGAACTCTGATGGTTACTATTCCTAGCAACAGTGTAACTCCGCACAGAAATCCAAGAACCTGGTATGTTTTCGTTTCTTTCATTAATAGTAACAAAAATAACTAGGAGATTAATGCAAATGAAATAATCCATCAGATTCTATCCACAAAAAAGGATGAAATACTTTTATTATAAATTTCTCATGATTAATGTTGAATGTAAACGAACGATAATGGGTTAATAAGTGCAATTTGCTTAACTTTGCCGAGCAAAATAATATTTATGAGTTTATTAACAGTTGGAAGTGTAGCCTTTGACGCTATTGAAACACCGTTTGGAAAAACAGATAAAATAATTGGTGGAGCGGGAACATACATTGCCTTATCTGCTTCGTTTTATGAGAAAAATCAGAGAATTGTTGCCGTTGTAGGTGAAGATTTTCCAGAGGATATGCTAACGAAACTTAGCTCTAGAGGTGTTGATTTAGAAGGTCTTCAGATTAAAAAAGGAGAAAAAACTTTCTTTTGGTCGGGCAAGTACCACAACGACATGAATACGCGCGATACACTTGTAACAGAACTGAATGTATTGGAAAATTTTGATCCAATTATTCCGGAAAATTACCAAGATACTGAGTTTTTGATGTTGGGTAATTTAACTCCTCAGGTTCAAAGTGCCGTTATCGATCGATTAGCGAAGAGACCAAAATTAATTGCAATGGACACCATGAATTTCTGGATGGACATCGCAATGGATGATTTAAAAAAAACAATTGCCAAAGTTGATTTGTTAATTGTCAATGATGAAGAAGCTCGTCAATTGTCAGGGGAATATAGCTTGGTACTGGCCGCAAAAGTAATTCGTGACATGGGTTGTAAATATTTAATCATTAAAAAAGGTGAGCACGGAGCATTGTTGTTTCATGGTGAAAATATTTTTTATGCACCTGCCTTGCCATTGGAAGAAGTTTTTGACCCAACCGGAGCTGGAGATACATTTGCTGGTGGATTCATGGGATACCTTTCAAGCACCAATGATATCAGTTTTGAAAACATGAAAAGAGCAGTAATTGCCGGGTCGGCACTCGCTTCTTTTTGTTGTGAAAAGTTTGGGACAGAAAAATTGACGAGCATCACCCGCGAAGATGTTGAAAATAGAATTGAAAAATTTGTAGCATTATCAAGTTTCACCATGCGTGAGGCAATAGCATAATCATACCACGAGATGAATAAAATTGAATTTTTAGAAGAGCTTAAAAAATTAACAGATACTGCGGAATACCTAAAGGTAAGTCGTAGTGTAAACGAATTGAAAACAAAATTCGAGGACTTTTTAATCGAAGAGGAGCGTTTACGGCAGGTAGCTTTGTTGGAAGCTGGAGAAGAAGTTACAGACAACAAAGAAATTGATGCGATTCGCGAAGAATTCAATGAAAACTACCGTGTTTTTCAAATGAAGCGCAAAGATGCTGCCGACATGAAAAAAGACCTTCAAGAAAACAACTTGAAAGAAAAGAATGCTTTGCTTTCGAAATTGAAAGATATCATTCAAAATGAAGAAAATATCGGCGCAGCTTTCGGAAGTTTCAAAGAAATTCATGACGCTTGGAAAGAAACGGGTGATATTCCGCGTGAAAAACGGGATGATATTCAAACAGAGTATTCTAAATTACTCGAGAGTTTCTTCTACAACATGAAAATATATCGTGAACTAAAGGAACACGATCTACATAGAAATGAACAGATTAAACTTGATATTATAACTAAAATTCAAGCCTTAAAAGATTTATCCTCTATCAAAGAATCTGAAACTCAACTCAAAACATTACAGAATGAATGGGATGAAGTTGGTCCAGTTGCGGAAGGTGAATGGGAAAAAATAAAAACGGCTTATTGGGATAATGTAAAGGTTATTTACTCAAAAATAAATTCCTTTTATGATGAGAGACGACATAAACTTACCGCAAATATTGACGCTAAAAAGGCCTTGATTGAAAAAGTAAGTACTAGCGTTTTAGGAATTGAAGAATTGAATACTATAAAAGATTGGGAAGCTAAAACATCTGAAATCATTTCGATTCAGGATGAATGGAAACATGTTGGTTTTGGTCCTAAAAAGGAAAACGAAGAAGTTTGGAAGGAATTTCGTGCGATTTGTGATATCTTTTTCAATGCTAAGAAAGTTTATTTTGATTCTTTGCGTGAGGAAAGCAAACATTTGGTAGTCGCCAAACAAAAACTAATAGATAAAGCGAAAGAAATCAATCAGTCTGAGGATTGGAAAACTACATCAGATCAATTGGTTCGTTTACAAAATGACTGGAAAAAAATTGGGCATACAGGGCAAAAATCGGAACAAAAATTATGGCTCGAATTCAGAGGGTCTTGTGACGTTTTCTTTAATGCACGTAAAAAACATTTTGACGAAAAAGACAAAATGAACGAAACCAATTTAATCGCGAAACAGTCGATTATTGACAAGATTCAAGCTTACGGAATTAGTGATGACAAACAACAAGGTATCACCGATTTAAAAGCATTTGCAGCTGACTTCAATAAAATCGGTCATGTGCCAATGAAACAAAAGGACGAAATCTACAATGCATTCAAAAGTGCGATGGATGGTCATTACGGCAAATTGAAATTGGAAGGCTTGGAGAAAGAAAAAGTTATGTTCCAAGCGAAAATGGATACGTTCAAAGCGAGTCCGAATGCTGGCAGATTGATGGACAAGGAAAAATCAGATCTACAGCGTATCATCCAAAATATCAAAGCTGAAACCACGCAATACGAAAACAACTTAGGTTTCTTCGGCCGATCAAAAGGCGCAGAAGAAATGAAAAAAGAGGTTGAGAAAAAGATCGAATTAAATAACAAGAAAATTGAGGAATTGAAACGCAAACTCAAACTCATTCCAAATGAATAAAATCACAAATATTCTACTGTTACTCGTTACTATTCCCATTATGTGGATTTGTATTTTCATTGGACGAGATTTACCAATCGAAACCTTGAAAACAACTGGTGGACAATTGCCTTATCAACAAATTATCTTCTGGTCGGCGGCAAGTATTGTTTTCTTGATTATCGCAAGAAGAAGCGTTCGGCGTTGGGCAGGAATGCAGCTAATTAGTCAAACTGAAAAATTTATCTGGAACCAAGAGGTAAGCCCTGATCGAAAAAAACGTGTTTTGCTTTATAATTTTCTTGAAGCGCTTGCTTTACTCTGTATTTCCATTGGTCTATTTGAAACATGTCCAGTTGGTTGGCCTATCGCATTTGCTTATGGCATCGCAGTATTTGACGGCATCATTTTTACAATATTTGCTTGGTTTAGAAAAGGTTGGAGAATTGGTTTTACCAAAAAAGCACTTATTCTATCGGATAGAGAAGTTAAAGCAGTCTACTTTTTAGGCTTACGGAAAATTTACATTCACCACGAAACTTTGCACTTCGATTTCATAAAAGATTTGAAATTAAATGTTTCGTTTGGTGCAGTTCAGAATAAAGAGGAATTCATCAATGCACTCTGGGAAAACTTAGATCAAGATAAGGTTTTTGCAGAAGAGAGTGTGAAGGCTTACCTTAAAAAGTAAAAAAAACCTCAAAGTGAAGCACACTGGCCATCTGTAATAACGATAACTTGATTGACGCCATCGTCCAAATAGCTTTTCAGGTTTTGTTTGTATCCTAATTTTATCCCTGCCCCTCCGGCTGTCATTCCAGAAGCTTTCAATTCTTCAGATAACAAAATGCCTGCCGAAATATTGTGTTACCGTAAACAAAAGGATAAAACCGCTTCAATAAATTCTTCTGGAGCTTCGGCATGTACCCAATGACCTGCATTATCTATACTTACCAATTGCATATCGGGAAATCGATTTTCTAATAAAATAATATCTTCATCTAAAATGTAATCTGACGCCAATCCACGGATAAATAAAGTTGGTGTAAAAACCTCCTCGTCAGGCAATCCTACCAAAACATTTCCCATTTCTCTTTCGAGCACAGGAATATTCATTCGCCATTCTAATTTGGCTTTTTCCTTCCAGTATAAATTCTTTAATAAAAACTGACGGATTCCATAGGAAGAAATGAAAGGTTCCATTTGCTCCTCTGCTAAAGATCGGCTGGAAAGATTTGTCGTTTCTACAGCGCGAAGTCCGTCTAAAATCTGATCATGATGAGCTGGATATGTCTTTACGCCAATGTCGACAACAATTAATTTATCCAAATCATCAGGATAACGCTGCGCATAACGCATAGCCGTTTTCCCTCCCATGGAATGGCCCAAAAGAATGATTTTTTCTAACTTAAAATCATCCACTAATTCCTTTAAATCGTCAACCAAAAAATCGTAAGTGAACTCTTCGCTCCAAGGAGAATGACCATGGTTTCGCTGATCTACCAAGATAACTTGATAATATTCTGAAAGTTTTTTTGCGTGTGTTTGCCAATTGTCTGAATAACCAAAGAGTCCATGTAAAACGACTAGCGGTTGGCCTTCGCCAAGAATTCTATGATTTAATTTCATTAAAAAATGTGGACAAATCCGATTAAAATATTGTGATACTAAATATGCCCTTTAGTTTTTGCTTCTTCTGAAGTCCCTGGAAGATCTTGAATGGTTGTTTTAATATTAATTGAAACATCTCCTGATTCTCTCGCTCCTACTTTAAATTGTCCATCGTTCATTTCTGTAACAATCTTGATGATATTCTCAGGCGTTGTTTTGTTTTTATCAAAAGAAACCGTCACTTTATTCATTTCGCGGCCTTCTTCGAAATCGAATTCACATTTTTCTACCGCGTTCGTTTCTGCCAATTTTGATTTGATACTTCCTCCACAACCCATGACGCAAACCATGCCTTCAATTTCAAAGGTTAATTGCTTGTTTGCAACTACTTTTTCCTTCGACGTATTTACTTCATTATCTTGGGCTACTTGTTTTCCGTTTTGTCCACAAGAGACAAGAATAAGTGAAGTAGCAAAAATTATATATACTAATTTCATATGGCTGATTTTTGATATTACAAATATTACAATTTTTTAATCAAAAAGAAAAGGAATTTCCTCTCAAATTGTTGAATTGTTGAATTGTTGAAAAGCTTTACTCCTTTTATTCTGCGTTTCGTAACTTTGCCCAAAATATCTAGTAATGATTATCAAAGAAGCAACTTTCGTAATTTCCAATTCTGACTTCTCCAAATGTCCAAATGACGGCAAAGCGGAATATGCTTTTATTGGACGATCAAATGTTGGAAAATCCTCGCTGATCAACATGTTAACCGGAAATAAAAAGCTGGCTAAAACCTCAGGTAGACCTGGTAAAACTCAGTTAATCAATCACTTTATCATAAATAACGAATGGTATGTAGTTGATTTACCAGGTTATGGTTATGCCAAAGCTTCAAAAACAGCTAGGGCGAGTTGGGAAAAATTTATTGTTGACTATTTGACAAAAAGCGAGCAACTGATGAATCTTTTTGTTCTCATCGACAGTCGATTAGAGCCTCAAAACATCGATATTGAATTCATGAATTGGTGCGGGGAGAAGGGAATACCTTTCTCCATGGTTTTTACTAAAATTGATAAATTGTCTAGTACCTCTCTTCAAAAGAATTTGGCAAAATACAAAAAAGAGATGCTGAAATACTGGGATGCTTTGCCGCCAGTATACACATCTTCAAGTGATTCAGGCTTTGGAAAAGAAAAAATTCTGAATTACATTGACAATATAAACGAATCGTTTAAAGAGGTACAGCTAAAAAAATAAAAAACTTTTGGGCAATTCTTTAATTTACAGTAAACTTGTTTAAAAAAACTGATGATTATGAAAAAGTTAGCCTTATTTCTTTTCGCAACTATACTTGGAACGAGCGCTATGGCGCAAGACAAAAAAGTTGAGAAAGAAAAAGAAGTCGTGAAAAGCGAAAACACCGAAAAAAAAGAGATTCAGAAAGAAGTGAAAACGACTGAGGAAAACGGGGTGAAAAAATTGACGATTATTACAACTGAAAACGGAGTAACCAAAGAAGAAATTTTTAAAGGAGCTGAAGCTGAGAAAAAAGTGGCAGAATTAGAAAAAGAAGATGTCAAAGATCCAACGAAAAGAGAAGCTGCTAAAAAAGAAGTTATTCGAAAAGAAAAAATGGCTAAAGAAAGCGGAACTAATAATTTGTAATTAAGCTGATAGAAACTAAATTTAATTGATTCTTCAAACAAAATCCAGCAGCGAGCAAAGCGAGCGATCCATATTCCATACGCCATGTTCCTATTTCACTTTTTAAAATTACCTTTGCGGCATGGAACAGAAGGATGATTTTTTGAAAGAAGTTATTTCGCACGCGAAGGAGTATGGATTTGTTTTCCCATCTTCTGAAATTTACGACGGATTGGCTGCAACATACGACTATGGTCAGTTGGGTGCTGAATTGAAAAACAACATCAAAAATTACTGGTGGATTTCTATGGTACAAATGAACGAGAATATCGTTGGTTTGGACTCGGCGATTTTCATGCATCCTACGACTTGGAAAGCTTCTGGTCACGTCGATGCTTTCAATGATCCATTGATTGACAATAAAGATTCTAAAAAAAGATACCGAGCTGATGTTTTGCTCGAAGAACATATCGAGAAAATCCGTCAGAAAATTGATAAAGAAGTAGCTAAAGGGCATAAACGTTTTGCTGAAGGATTTGACGAAGTTCAGTTCCGCGCGACGAACCCAAATGTATTGCGCAACGCGACTAAGATTACTGAAATCGAAGATCGAATACGCGAAACGTTGGGCAACAACGATTTGGAAGGTGTAAAAAAATTAATTGAAGATTTAGAAATCGCTTGTCCTGTTTCAGGAACTAAAAACTGGACGGAAGTTCGTCAATTCAATTTGATGTTCTCTACTGAAATGGGTTCTGTTGCTGGAGATGCTTCAACAATTTATCTTCGACCAGAAACGGCACAAGGGATTTTTGTGAATTTCTTGAACGTTCAAAAATCGGGGCGAATGAAAATACCGTTTGGAATTGCCCAAATTGGTAAAGCCTTCCGAAATGAAATTATTGCGCGTCAGTTCATTTTCCGAATGCGTGAGTTCGAACAAATGGAGATGCAGTTCTTCGTTCGACCAGGTGAAGAAATGAAATGGTATGAATACTGGAAAGATTACCGTTTGAAATGGCACAAAGCACTTGGTTTAGGTGACGAAAATTACCGTTTCCACGATCATATCAAATTGGCGCACTACGCAAATGCTGCAGCAGATATCGAATTTAATTTCCCAATGGGTTTCAAAGAATTAGAAGGTGTTCACTCCAGAACAGATTTCGATTTGAAACAACATGAGAAATTTTCAGGGAAAAAATTACAATATTTCGATCCAGAACTCAATCAAAATTATGTTCCTTATGTGATTGAAACATCGATTGGTTTGGATAGAATGTTCTTGGCTATTTTGAGTGCTTCCTTGAAAAAAGAAGTTCTAGAAGATGGTTCAGACAGAACAGTTTTGAAATTGCCTGCAGCTTTGGCTCCATATAAAGTTGCGGTTATGCCGTTGACGAGAAAAGATGGTTTGCCAGAGAAAGCTAGAGCAATTATCGACGAATTGAAATACGATTACAATTGCCAATACGACGAAAAAGATTCTCCCGGAAAACGTTACAGACGTCAAGATGCAATAGGAACACCGTATTGTGTAATGGTCGATCATCAAACTTTAGAAGACGATACAGTTACCGTTCGTGACATTGATACGATGCAACAAATTCGTGTGAAGGTTTCAGAATTGAATGGTGTAATTCGTGAAAGAGTTTCGATGAAGACGTTGTTGGGGTAAATTGGCTGTTGGCAAATATTAGTTAACTTTCTATAATTTGGGACTTCTCAAATTTACGAACAAGATCTGGAAATGATATTGTTTTATTTCAGAAAAACAACCAACACTTGCTTTCTCCCGATAGCTATCGAAATCGCTCATTTTTCAATTAATCTTGATCAAGCATCTCGCGAAAATCTAGACAAAATTTGCGAATTTTAAAATTCGCAAATTCTAAAAGACTAAAAGTTTAGTCCAAGAAATTTTAATGTGGATTATTTTTTAAGTTGAATTAAAACATATCCTTTTGAAAAGCTTCTGTCTGTTGATGAATAAAATCGACAGGGAATTTTTCCACATTATCAAAACCTAATTCAATATCACGACCATCGTAAGGCATGTAATATGTTCCGAATAAATAATCCCAAATACTTAATGATATTGCGAAATTCATGCCTTTTGGGTGACTTTTGGGTAATCCTTTAGCATGATGCCAAATGTGTAAGCGCTGGTTGTTTAAAATATATTTCAAAGGACCGTAAGGCATTCCAAAATTAGCATGATTTAAGTGGCCAATTAAAGTTGTTCCTGCGTAAAGCCAGAACAAATTCGGCAACTGAAAATGCAACAAATACGATAAGAACGTATAAAGGAAAAGTCTGTAAACGATATTTTCCATGAAATGATAACGCAAATGAGCCGCGAATCCCATTTCGGTAACGGAGTGATGCAAACGGTGAAAACGCCATAAAAATGGAACTCTGTGCAATAAATTATGAACCGACCATTGTATTAAATCGTAAAGCAAAAAGAACAGAATGATTCGCAACCATTCTGGAGATGTTCCCATGAAATCAAAAACATAATTTTTCGGCAAACCTATTCTACTCATTGCCTTTGAAAATAACATTTGCGTTGTCGAAGAAAGTGCTGCGTAAATCAATAAATTGAAAAAGAAATAATTGAAAAACATGTAGAAAGCATCCAGCCAAAAATCTTTTCGGATAATCTTTTGATTTCTTCGCCACGGCCAAACAATTTCAAGCGTCCAAACGAATAGTGAAACTAGAATCAACAAGTAAAAACTATTCAATCCCGTTTCAAAAGGATGAAATATCATCTTGAAAAGATATCTCGCTTCGTTACCGTATGCCGTTAAGATTTTACTAATTATTTCCATTTCTAAAAAAGATTCCACGATTTGACAACAAAGTTAATTGAACCTTACTGACTCTTTTGTATCAACTGTGACACATTGCTTTACTTTGAAAACTTCGTCTTGGGTACTTGCAACAAAAGTTGGTGTATAGTAACAAATTGTTTTCTGCGATTGACTTATTAGGGAACCCGTCGTCCATCAATTCTTTCGTTTTTTCATTCGCCCCAATTGAATTCGATAAGAAATAATTGCTGGTAAACCGAACAATACTAAAAAAGCCAATAGATATCCTACTGGTAAAAGGTAAAATGATTTTACTCCAACCATATCTGCTTCATCATATCCCATACCTATGAAATAGGAAAGACTTAAAGGTGTTGTGATCACTGTTTCTTGAAGTCCCGATTGAAAGATTATTTCACCATCAAAAAGATTAATAGGAAACAGGAACAACAACAATGCAATAACAAGAAAGACAATAAAGAAGACAGGTAAATATTTTTTCAACATCGGATTTTTCTTTTTCTTTTCGAAGGTAAGAAAACAAATTCGATGATTTTATATTTTACCTTTTTCTATTAATCGGAGCTCTATTCTATTCATAAAATAGTAATATTAAAATTCACACCACCATTTAACTCATTGACCCGATCATTTTCGATGGATCAACAATCGTATCATATTCTTCTGAAGTAACGTGACCTAAACCGACCGCGGCTTCTTTCAAGGTCGTTCCATTTTTGTGTGCGTATTTTGCAATTTCCGCGGCTTTGTAATATCCAATTTTGGTGTTTAAAGCTGTGACCAACATCAATGAATTGTTCAGGTGCTTTTCGATGTTTGGGAGATTGGGTTCAATCCCAACTGCACATTTTTCTGTAAAAGAAACACAAGCATCCCCAATTAATCGGGCTGATTGCAATACGTTCGCCGCGATAACCGGTTTGAAAACATTCAATTCAAAATGTCCGTTTGAACCTGCTATTGAAACCGTTACATCGTTGCCCATAACCTGCGCGCAAACCATGGTCAAAGCTTCTGGTTGTGTTGGATTAACTTTTCCAGGCATAATTGACGATCCAGGCTCATTGTCTGGAATGATAATTTCACCAATTCCACAACGTGGTCCAGAAGACAAGATACGAACGTCATTGCCGATTTTCATCAAAGAAACTGCGGCTCTTTTCAATGCTCCTGATAATTCTACCATAGCATCGTGAGCTGCTAATGCTTCAAATTTATTTCTTGCCGTTTTAAAAGGCAACCCTGTGAATTCAGCGATTTTCTTAGCTACTAATACATCGTAACCTTTTGGTGTGTTCAAACCTGTTCCAACAGCTGTTCCTCCCAAAGCCAATTCGCTAACGACTTCTAGTGCATTGTTAATTGCTCTTGCAGAATAATCCAATTGTGCGACGTAAGCACTAAACTCTTGCCCTAAAGTTAATGGTGTCGCGTCCATCATGTGTGTACGACCTGTTTTTACAATTCCGCTAAACGCTTCAACTTTCACTTGTAAAGCATCACGTAAAGTTTTTATTCCTGGTAAAGTAACATCAACTGCCATTTTGTAAGCTGCAATATGCATAGCTGTTGGGTAGGTATCATTTGAAGATTGTGATTTGTTCACATCATCATTGGGATTCAAGACTTTTTCTTCATCCGTCAAACTTCCACCATTCAAGACATGAGCGCGATTTGCTACTACTTCGTTGCAATTCATGTTGGATTGAGTACCTGAACCCGTTTGCCAAATTACCAATGGAAATTCATCGTCGTGTTGACCTGTTAAGATTTCATCACAAACTTTAGAAATCAAATCTCTTTTTTCTTCTGGAAGTACTCCAAGTTCGCAGTTCGCATGTGCCGCTGCCTTTTTTAAATAAGCAAAAGCATGCACAATTTCTTTGGGCATAGAACCTTCCGGACCGATTTTAAAATTGTTTCTTGAACGCTCTGTTTGCGCTCCCCAATAACGATTTGCAGGTACTTTCACCTCACCCATCGTATCTTTTTCAATTCTGAATTCCATTTTATGTTGTGTATGAGAAATATTTACTAATTTTATACCATAATAAGTCACAAAAATAATACATCTAATGAGTTTTTTAGGATTAGCAGCGTTTCTTTTTTTCGGTGGAATGGCATTTTGGATGCTTGTGTTTCTAATGGCCTTTATCCTTCCCTATTGGATTACATTAGGTGTTTTACAACAATTACAACCTAAAAGAATTTTTGAAGATAAAGAAGGAGAAATAGAAGAAGCTTAATTTCCCTCATTTGAAATAAAATAATTTGCCTTTCATTTTTATGGAAGGCATTTTTTTATTCAATTTTATACTATCACTTTATAGCGCTTTTCTAAATTTCTGTTGAGACCGTTACAGAACTTATATAAAACTCTTTTGAGAAAGCAATTTTGCCATTTCCAACTGCAACTTCTCAGCCTCTGCTCTCGCTTTTTCAGCAAAATCGGCTCCATTTGAAGCGTAAAGTATTCCTCTTGACGAATTCACTAACAATCCACAGTCGTCATTCCATCCATATTTCACAACATCTTCTAATGAACCACCTTGTGCTCCAACTCCAGGAACTAAAAAGAAATGATCTGGAACTAGGTTTCGCACTTCGCCAATCCCCTCTGCACGTGTTGCACCAACAACATACATTAAGTTTTCTGGCGTTCCCCAAGCTGCTGATTTCTTCAATACTTTTTCAAATAATTTTTCGCCATTCTTATCTTCAGTCATCTGGAAATCCAATGCGCCTTTATTAGATGTTAACGCTAAAAGGATTACCCATTTATTTTCATGAGTCATAAATGGAGCGACACTGTCTTCACCCATGTATGGGGCAACTGTGACTGAGTCAAAATTATATTCGTCGAAAAAAGTTTTCGCATAATACAATGAGGTATTTCCTATATCTCCTCTTTTTGCATCTGCAATGGTAAATATGTTTTTGGGGATATAATCGATTGTTTTTTGTAAGGATTCCCATCCTTTTGTCCCGTGACATTCATAAAAAGCAATATTTGGTTTATAGGCAACACAATAATCTTTGGTTGCATCAATGATTGCTTTATTGAATTCAAAAATAGGATCTTCCATTTCAAGAAAATGAACTGGTATTTTATCTAAATCAGTATCTAAACCAATACAAAGGAAAGACTTTTTATTTTTGATTTGTTGAATCAATTGCGCTCTTGTCATCGTTTTGTTTTTCTGTTTTTTTTGGCTAAATCGTAGATTATTCCGTCCGACAGTCCAATTTTTGGAACCAATATTTCTCTGCATTTCAAATCGCGCATAATACGCGCGAAAATATCCATCGCTGGCACCAAAACATCGGCTCTATCGGGTTTCAATTGATATCGCTCAACACGCTGAGACAAAGATAAAGGAGCCAATGTATCTCTTAAATCTTCGATTTTTTTCAACGTGATTGGTGTATTCTGATAACCTCCAACTAATTTTTGCGCTTTGTTGATATTTCCACCGGTGCCATAAACAACGTGTTTGGAGGATATTTGGACTTTATTTCTAAGCCATTCCGACATTTCTTGCCAGGCATTGGGTTGGATTTTTTCTTTTAATATTCGAATAGTCCCAATTTCAAATGACTTCGAAGCAACGCGCTTTCCGCCTTCAAAAACACTTATTTCTGTACTTCCTCCACCAACGTCAATAACGCAATATGGAACTTCAACATCTATTTTGAATAAAGAGAAAGTGTCAAAGATTAATTCAGCTTCTTCATCTCCGGAAATGATCTCAATTTCAACACCCGTTTCTTCTTTAATAAGTTTGCGGATTTGTTCCCCATTAGTTGCTTCACGCATGGCAGATGTTGCACAAGCGCGTAATTCTTTCACTTCAAAAATTTCCGATATTAAACGAAACGCTTGTACTGTTTTTATGAATTCAATGGATTTTTTCTTTGAAATTGTTCCCGAGCCAAATACATCTTCACCTAATCGAAGTGGAATTCGAGTGTACGACACTTTTTTGATGAACGAATGACCTCCCTCTTTCGTCAATTCGCCGACTAACAATCTAGCGGCATTCGTTCCAATATCAATAGCTGCGTATTTCAAATTATATCGTTCAAATATTTTACTTTCCTCTTTAAAATTAACAATTATGGATGATTAGCTTATTTCTTTCTAAAGAAAATCTTAATCGGAACACCTTGGAAATTAAATTTTTCACGCATTCTGTTTTCCAAGAATCGCTTGTAACTATCCGGAATATACTGAGGTAAATTACAGAAGAAAGCAAAAGCTGGAGCATGAGTTGGTAATTGTGTTACGAATTTAATCTTCACATATTTTCCTTTCAAAGCTGGCGGGGGATTAGCCGTAATAATATCCAACATTACATCATTCAATTCCGAAGTTGGAATTTTTTGAATTCGGTTATGATATACTTCCATTGCTTTTTCCAAAGCTTTGTGAATACGTTGTTTATTGATTACCGATGTGAAAATCACAGGAACATCATTAAATGGAGCCAATTGCTCAATCAATTTCTCTTCGTAAGCCAACATCGTTTTGTGATCTTTTTCGACTTTATCCCATTTGTTGACAAGAACGACAACTCCTTTGGAATTTTTTTCAGCCATGTAAAAAATCTGCAAATCTTGTTTTTGAATGCCTTCTTCAGCGTCTATCATAAATATGCAGACATCCGAATTTTCAATGGCATTAATAGAACGCAACACAGAATAATACTCAATGTCTTCGTGTACTTTGGCTTTTTTACGAATTCCCGCAGTATCAATCAAAACGAAGTCAAAACCAAAAGCATTGTATCGCGTATTGACCGTATCTCGTGTTGTTCCCGAAATTTCGGTAACGATATTATTCTCTTTACCTGTCAACGCATTTACCAATGATGATTTTCCAACATTTGGTTTCCCGATAACAGCAATTTTAGGCAAATCATCTTCAACGCGACTAGATGTATCTTCAGGATCGAATTCTTTGACCATATCGTCTAATAATTCTCCCGTTCCACTTCCGTTGGTTGCAGACATATCATAAACATCACCAAGGCCTAACTGATAAAATTCAGAAGACAGCCCAAAACGGTCTGCACTATCTACTTTATTGGCTACGATATAAACTTTCTTTTTGCTTTTACGCAACATTTTTGCTACCACTTCATCTAAGTCTACTATGCCAGCCATAACGTCAACAACGAAGATTATCACCTTCGCTTCATCTATGGCGATTTCAACTTGTTTCCGGATTTCTCCTTCGAAAATATCATCGGAGCCATTTATATATCCTCCTGTGTCGATGACGGAAAACTGAACTCCATTCCATTCTCCACGACCATATAAACGATCACGTGTAACGCCACTAACTTCCTTTACGATAGCTCTTCTCGACTCCGTCAAACGATTGAATAAGGTTGATTTTCCTACATTTGGACGGCCAACTATCGCTACTATATTTCCCATTTTATTCTTTAAGTTACAAGTTTGTCAGTTGCAAGTTTCAAGTTGTCAGTTCATCAATAAACTTGCAACTTGTAACTAGCATCTTTCAACTCTCTTAATATCCGTATTTCTTCAATTTTGAATCCGTTGTTCGCCAATCTTTATCGACTTTTACGAAGGTATCCAAGAACACTTTTTGATCGATAAATTTTTGAATTTCAAGTCTCGATTCGCGACCGATTCGTTTTAGCATTTCACCACCTTTTCCGATGATAATTCCTTTTTGCGTATCGCGTTCAACGATAATCAGGGCACGAATTTTTGTTATTTCAGGCTCCTCAACGTATTCTTCAACCACAACTTGCGTTGCGTAAGGAACTTCCTTTTTGGTGTGAATGAATATTTTTTCGCGAATTATTTCTGAAACAAAGAAACGCATTGGTCTATCTGATAATTCCTCTTTATCGTAATAAGCTGGGCTTTCTGGCAACATGGAAACTATTTTTTCAATAATCCCTTCCATGTTGAAGCCGTGCAAAGCTGAAATTGGAAAAACTTCAGCATTTGGCAACTTTTCCGTCCAATACGCCAATCGCTCACCCACTTTTTCTTGATCTCCCAAATCCATTTTGTTGACCAAAACGATAACTGGAACTTTCATTTTTGAAATTTTCATAAGCGTTTCCTCATGATTCATTTCATTTTCATAAATATCGGTGATGAACAATAAAACGTCAGCATCTTGTAGCGAAGTATTTACATAACTCATCATGTGGTCATGCAATTTATAGGCTGAATTAACCACACCTGGCGTATCAGAGAAAACGATTTGATAATCCTCTTCGTTCAACATTCCCAGAATACGGTGACGTGTCGTCTGCGCTTTTGACGTAACTATGGACATTTTTTCGCCCATCAATTTATTCATCAACGTAGATTTACCCACATTTGGACTTCCTACAATATTTACAAAACCTGCTTTGTGTGCCATTTTTTTATTTCAGGGTGCAAAGATAGGGAATTCGTTCTTGATTCAATTACGAATTGATTAATAACACTTTAGTAAATACGTAATTAGTGTTAAATTGAAATTTAAAATTGACAGGAAAAATTACAAGTCAAGCCGTTCAGATTTCTATACATTTGCATAAAAAACAAATTTTGAATTCTTCTAGGGTTTATTTTCGTGCTTTTCATGATCAAGTTCATGAAGTTGTATTGCCTGAAAAATTTACTTTCCCGTTTTATTACGAACCTCATCCTTTGGCATTCATTTCCGCACAAGAATTACAAAATCACTTAGAAAACCAAACGGATTTCAAACACAATTTCGGTATTGAAAATGCTGAAGACAAAAATGCTTTGGGGAAAATGTTTGGCGTTTTAGTTGTTCGAAATACGGATGGAGCATTGGGTTATTTGTCAGGATTTTCGGGGAAAGTGGCAGATAGCAACCATTGGCCCGGATTTGTTCCACCAGTTTTTGATATTTTGGAGAAAGACGGTTTTTACAAAATTGAAGAACAAGAAGTCAATGACTTGAATCGACAATTGGAAGAGGCGCTTTCAAATCAAGTATTGCTAGAAAAGAGAGAAATATTTAGTCGAGTAAAGCTCAATGCTGAAGAAGAAATCATTGAAATAAAAAAGCTGAATGCAGAAAAAAAGCAATTGCGCAGAATTCGTCGTTCCGAAGCTGAGTCAACTTTCAATTCGGCAGATTTTGAAAAATTGACCAAAGAGTTAGACAAAGAAAGCAGTCAAAATCATTTTTTCTTGAAAGACAAAACGAAGGAATGGAAAGCTCGTATTGAAACGGCGAAAAGCGATTTATCTTTTGAAGAACAGAAAATTAGTTATTTGAAGCAAAAAAGAGGGAAACGTTCTGCAGAATTGCAAAAGAAAATATTTCGAGCGTATTCCTTTCTCAATAAAAACGGACAATCTAAATCATTGCTTGATATTTTCGCCTTTTTGGACCCCCTTTTTCCGCCTTCTGGTGCTGGAGAATGTGCTGCGCCAAAATTGTTGCACTATGCTTATCAAAATAACTTGGAACCTATCGCTTTGGCAGAATTTTGGTGGGGAAAATCACCGAGTTCAGAAATTCGGCAACACAAAAATTATTACCCTGCTTGCAAACGTAAATGCGAACCTATTTTGGGTCATATGTTGCAAGGTTTAGCAGTCGACGAAAATCCATTGCTTTCTAATCCTTCCTACGGAAAAGAAATTGGAATTGTTTACGAAGACGAGCATTTACTGGTCGTGAACAAGCCGAATGAGTTTCTTTCTGTTCCAGGCGTTCATTTAACGGATTCTGTTCAAACACGTATGTTGGAAAAGTACCCAAATGCAACTGGACCAATGCTTGTGCATCGTTTGGATATGTCGACATCTGGCGTGATGCTCGTTGCCAAGACCAAAGAAGTTCATAAAATGCTACAAAGTCTTTTCGTCAAAAGAAGTATGAAAAAAACGTACGTCGCGGTTTTAGATGGGATTATTGAGGGCGATGAGGGTTTTATCGATTTGCCCTTGCGATTAGATATTGACGATCGACCTCGCCAAATGGTTTGCTGCGAGCACGGAAAAACATCGCGCACGAAATGGAGGGTTTTGGAACGTAAAGAGAGAAAAACCAAAGTTCAATTTTTCCCAATAACGGGTCGCACGCATCAGCTACGCGTGCATGCTGCTCACAAAGACGGATTGAATACGCCAATTGTTGGAGATGATTTATACGGCAAAAAATCCGATCGACTTTATTTACATGCTGAGAGCTTGGAATTTATTCATCCAATAACACTGGAGTTGATGAAAATTTTCGTGAATGCAAATTTCTAAAAACAAAAAAACGAATTAAATCTAAATTTAATCCGTTTAAAAAAGGGGTTTAAAAATTTCTATTGCCCTATCATGACTGGGATTTTTCCGTCTGTCATAATAATTTTGGCATTCGGACTTGTTGTTAATGACCTCATCATTTCAATGTAGTTGTACTTCAAAAGCGCTTCAGTTAATGAGCTATTGATAATGTTTTGCGCATTTTTAATTCCTTCTGCTTCAATTTTCAAACGATCTGCTTCTTTTACCGCTTTTTGAATGACGAATTCCATTTGTAAAGCTGCTTGTTCAGCATTCGCTTTAGATTGAATTGCACTCGACATTGCGGTAGGTAAAGAAATTTCTTTTAGCAAAACAGCATCTATGATAAAGCCTTTATCGCCGATATCTGTCGTTAACTCATTCACCATAAAGTGTTCCACCAATTTTCGATTAACAGCGTATAGCTCTTTCGCATCATAACGAGCACTAACTTGGCGAGCAGTAGCGATGAAATTACTTTCTCCCACCACTTTTTGGTAGTTCAAACCGTAGTTGATATAAATATCGCGGGCTTGCTTTGGATCAACATGGTAGAGAAGAATAATTTCAGTTTTTACACTCAAACCCTCTTTTGTGGGCAACTCGAGTACCTGATAAATCTCCTTTGTTTGGACATTTACTTTGATAACTTTGGATACAAACGGATTGTAGGCTTTTACCCCAGCTTCGATAATGCCCGGCTTCAACTTTCCAGCTTTCTGAATCATCCCAACTTGTCCGGGACGAATAACTGTGCATGAACTAAAAAAAACTATTGTCGAAAAAACGACAAACCAATGAATGCATATTTTTTCATAATTACGAATTTTATAAATAAATGTACATATACTTAAAGTCCGTTATTCAGTTATAACGTTACGTTAACATATCTCTGATTTATGGATTATAAAACATACTAAACCAGATATTCATTATGCCTATAAACTTTCACAAAAACTTAGTTGGATTTTTGAAAATATAAAGGATAAAATCTACGGTTATACTCGACTTGCTCAATGGCATGAAGAGGTTGGTAAATGCGGCTTTAAATCATTTAACACCATTTCAATAACAATAATGAACCATTATCAAACCCTATTGAACTAATTCGATAATCGAAGTACAAATGCCTCTGCAGAATCTTTCAACGCAAAAATTAAAGCGTTTAGATCTCAGTTCAGAGGAGTTACCAATATTGGATTCTTTTTATTCAGGTTGACACGAATTGATGCATGATTTTTTTTCAAGTCCACAGAAATATGTCATGATACGGAATTTCTCACTGTACAAGATATAGACAACAAACATAACGTGATTTTATAATGCAAAAAAAAAGAGGAACTCTTGCGAATTCCTCTCTTCAATGGTAGCGGGGACAGGACTCGAACCTATGACCTTCGGGTTATGAGCCCGACGAGCTACCAACTGCTCCACCCCGCAATATAT
>Ga0209702_10000615_pt1 | contig 75296 bp, 67 predicted proteins | sample FRY01_FD_187210 | JGI IMG/M metagenome (GOLD analysis project Ga0209702, IMG submission 187210) | Freshwater microbial communities from Lake Fryxell liftoff mats and glacier meltwater in Antarctica - FRY-01 (SPAdes) (version 2) | ecosystem: Environmental > Aquatic > Freshwater > Ice > Glacier... | reverse complement strand
GGGGGCGTCTGGGTGGTCGGGGGAGAGTGTTTGGGCCGGAGCTCGGAGGTTGATCAGAGGGGGTGGATCTGGCATGGGCTGGGGGGCGGTTTTATCGATCATGTGTACTTTGACTTGGTGGCGAGGGTCTGCGGAAACCTTTGAGGTGTTCTTCAATCGGGACGAGAAGAAGACGCGGAGTCGGGCGGTGGAGCCGCGGCGATTTGTGGTGGGCGGGGTGGGGTATTTGTCGCCGCGGGATCCGGATGCAGGGGGGACGTGGATGGTGGCGAATGCGAAGGGGGTGGTGGTGTGTTTGTTGAATCGCTGGCACGAGGAGCATGGGGCTTCCGGGCCGGCGGAGAGTCGAGGCTTGTTGGTGGAGCGAATGGCGGGGATGGAGAATGTGCCGGCGGTGGAGGAGCAGTTGCGGAGTGAGGATCTGGGGCGGGTGCGGCCATTCACGCTGGTGGCGTTTGATGCGGTGGGGGAGCGGGGGTTCGACTGGAATGGGCGGGCGTTGAGCCGGGCGGAGCTGGCGATGCCGCTGTGTTCTTCGTCGTATCATTTCGATGAGGTGGAGGCGGCGCGGCGGGCGCGATTTGCGGAGCTGATCGGGCGCTCGCATTGGGAGGGGGAGGATCTGGAAAGATACCATGCCGACACGGGGGCGGGGGCCAGTGCCTACACGGTGCGGATGTGTCGGGCGGATGCCCAGACGATGAGCCGGAGCCGGGTGCGGGTGGGGCGGGAGCGGGTTTGCTGGGACTATTGGGAGGAACGCCCGGAGTTTGGCGGGCTGCCGGAAGCGCACCGGATCGGGTTGGATCGGGAATGAGCGATTGACCCGGGGGGGCTGGTCTCTCAGGTTTCGGGAGTCTCGAATGATGCTGCTGGCGGATACGGAGGGTAGTTCATCGCTTCTAGAGTGGTTGCAGGGCTATGGGTCCTCGCCTTGGCTCTTGATGGTGATGCTGGCGCTGGCGACCTTCACCAGCGAGGACCTCGCGTGTATTTGTGGCGGGCTGCTGGCGGCGCAGGGATGGTTGTCGATTGTGGAGGCGATCGGGGCCTGTGCGGTGGGGATCTGGTGCGGGGACATGGGGCTCTACTGGATCGGCTACATGGCGGCAAACACGCGGAAGCACTGGAAGTGGATGGACCGGGTGGCGAATCCGAAGCGGATCGCGAAGGGTCGGCGGCTCTTTGAGGAGCACGGGATGAAGTGGGTGTTCGTGTCGCGGTTCGTGCCGGGGATGCGGTTGCCGTCATTCGTGGCGGCGGGGGCGGTGGGGTGGTCGTTCAAGAAGTTCGTGATCGCGCTGGCGCTGGGGGCATGGATGTGGACGCCGGTGATTTGCGGGCTGGCCTATGTCTTTGGCCGGGCGGTGCTGGAGTGGGTGGAGACCTATCAGCGTTGGGCGTGGCCGATCCTCATCGGGTTGGTGTTGCTGGTGTGGGTGATGATCAAGGTGGTGGTGCCGTCGTTCACGTGGCGGGGGAGGCGGCTGTTGAAGTCGCGGTGGACGCGGTTGCGGCGTTGGGAGTTCTGGCCGGTGTGGGCGGTGTATCCGCCGGTGTTGGTGGTGCTCTTGTGGCAGGCGATGCGGCATCGGGCGGTGGCGATGTTCACGGCCTGCAATCCGGGGATGCCGCACAGTGGGTTTGCGATGGAGTCGAAGGGGGGGATTTTGGATTCCATTCAATCGTCCGCGCCGGAGCGGATTCGGTGTGCGGCGTATGAGCGTCTGGCAGGGGGGGACGAGGAGAAGCGGCTGGCGGCGGTGGAGGAGTTTGCGGGGGAGCATGGGTGGCCGCTGGTGTTGAAGCCGGACGTGGGGGAGCGGGGGCAGGGGGTGGCGGTGGTGCGGGATGCGGAGATGGCGGAGGCGTGGCTGAAGGCGTATCGGGAGACGGCCATCGTGCAGGAGTATGTGGGCGGGGTGGAGTATGGGGTGCAGTGGATGCGGGAGTTGGAGGGGGAGGGAGGGCGGATCGCTTCGATTGCGGGGAAGCATCCGCAGCGGGTGGTGGGCGACGGGGTGAGGACCTTGGAGGAATTGATTCTTGCGGATGATCGGGCGCTGTTGATGGCGGATTACTATTTGGCGAAGTATGAGGATCAGCGGGAGGAAGTGCCGGCGGAGGGTGAGGAGCGGGTCTTGGTGGAGTTGGGGACGCATGCGCGGGGGGCGGTGTTCACGGATGAGCGGGATTGGGCGACAGAGGAGTTGGAGGGAGTGTTTGCGCGACTGGGGGCGGAGTTGGTGGGCTTGGGTTGTGGGCGTTACGATGTGAAGGTGGCGTCGGTGGAAGAGTTCCGGGCGGGGCGGGGGATGGTGATTTTGGAATTGAACGGAGTGAGTGGAGAGCCGGCGCATATTTATCAGCCGGGGTATTCGTGGTGGTCGGGGATGCGGGATCTGTGTGGGCATTGGAAGCGGGCCTGTGACCTGGGGGCGAGGAATGTGCGGGAGGGATTGGCGGAGCCGACTTCGCTGGGGGAGTTGTGGGCGCTGGTGCGGGAGCATCGGCGGCAGGAGTGGTTTGAAGCGGATGTTTTGTTGAAGAAGAAGAAGGAGGAGGATGAAGCAGAAGAGTGACCAGCTGTTGGATCTCCGCAATTATCTGCCGTGGTTGGATGGGGAGGGCTGGCGGGGAGTCGTGCGGGGGGCCTTGGAGCGCTTGTTGAAGTTGCCGGAGATTTGGGCCATTGAGGAAGAGTTGGAATGCCGGGCGGCGGCGGGAGAGGAGCCATTTGCGGCGTTCCTTGCGGCGGCGGGGATCGGTTTGGAGGAGGCGGGGGTGTGCGCGGGGATCCCGGAAAGCGGGCCGCTGGTGGTGATCGCGAACCATCCCTTTGGCGGGGCGGATGCGATTGCCCTGCCGGCGCTCTGCAAGCGGGTGAGGAGGGATACCATGATACTGGCCAACGCGGAGGTGTGTGGGATCAAGGCGATCAGTCCCTGGATGTTTCCGCTGGAGGTGATGGGGGGGGAGGAGAGTGAGCGGAGGAACTTGAAGGTGTTGATGGAGGCCATGGCGCATGTGCGTGGTGGAGGGCTGCTGGTGATTTTTCCGGCGGGGGCTGTTTCCTACTGGCAGTCGGAATCGGCGCGGGTGGAGGATCCGCCGTGGCCGGATCACACGGCGCGGATGGTGGGCAAGCTTGGGGTGCCGGTGCTGCCGGTGCGGTTCCACGGACAGAACCCGGCGTGGTTTCAGATTGTGGCGAAGATCCATCCCTTCCTGCGGAGTGGCTTCATCCCGCGGGTGTTTGTGGAGACGAGGGGGAGGACGGTGCGTTGTTCGGCGGGGGAGTTGATCGGGGCGGGGGAATGGCCGGAGGAGGTGGGGGAGCGGACGCGGTTTTTCCGGGAAGCGGTGGGAAAAATGCGCTGAGGGAGGCGGTTTGCGGGGTGGGGGTGGGGGTGCGTGAGCCTACGGGTCCGGTGATTACGGGCCTCGTGGCCCGATGCTTCGGGTGCAGGAAATTGAATTGCGGTTTTGGGGTTCACACTGGCAGGATACCGATCCATGGAACGCTTGATTCACGCGAACCTGCACTACCTCCGGCAGGCCACTTTGCTTCTTGATCGCTTGGGTGACGCGTGTTTCGCGGAGCCTGCGGCGAGTTTCTACGATTCTTCGATCGGAGGGCATCTGCGGCATTGTCTCGATCACTATCAGTCGTTCCTTGGAGGGATGGAGAATGGCCGCATCGACTACGATGCGCGGGAGCGGGATGTGCTGGTGGAAACGCAGCCTGCCGCGGCGCGGGAGAGGCTGGGGGAGGTGTTGAGGGCGATGGAGGCGCTGTTGGAGTCGGAGCTGCCGGAAGGGGTGCAGGTGAAGATGGACTGCGGGGGGGACGAAATTCCGTGGCAGCCTTCGACGGCGGGGCGGGAGTTGCAGTTTTTGGTGAGTCATACCGTGCATCACTTCGCGATGATCGGCGGGATCTGTCAGGCGCTCGGGGTGCGGGTGGATGAGGGGTTCGGGGTGGCTCCTTCGACGTTGCGTCACCGGGTGGGGTTGGAGGCGGGTTGAGGGGTAGGCATCGATGGAAGCGATCATTCCGTCACCAAAATGAATTCACGAAAAGTTGGGATGGGGTCTAGGATTGGGGAACTCGAAATAGAAACGCATGGATTTCCTGCCATCATCACCGATCGCTGAGTCGATTGCACCAGCCTTATTGACGGAGGAGGTGGATCGCTTGAGGGCGCGGGTGGGGGTGATCGCGAGGCAGGGGAAGCTGGAGGTGTTTTTGGGGGCGGGGGGGGAGTTGCCGGCGGTGTTGGAGGAGATCGGGAGGCTGCGGGAGATTTGTTTTCGGGCGGTGGGGGAAGGGAGTGGGAAGGCGCGGGATCTGGACGAGTATGATGCCTGGTATCTGCATCTTTTTCTGTGGGATCGCGAGGGGCAGGCGGTGGCGGGAGCCTATCGGGTGGGGCGGACGGATGTGATCTTGAAGGAGCACGGGCCGAGGGGCTTGTATTGCTCGACCTTGTTCGCCTTTGAGCAGCCGTTTTTGGATCACTTGAATCCGGGTCTGGAGTTGGGGCGGTCGTTTGTGGCGCTGGAGTATCAGCGTTCGCTGGGGAGTTTGTTGGGGTTGTGGAAGGGATTGGCGGCCTATGTGTGTGGGCATCCGCGCTACGGGAAACTGTTCGGACCGGTGAGCATCAGCAACGACTACACCTCCATTTCGAAGAACCTGATCGTGCGGTTCATGCGGGAGAAGACGAAGGAGGCGGGCTGGGCGTCGTTTGTGAGGCCGTATCATCCGTTTGACGGGGCGGACTTCGGGGAGATCAGTGCGCGCTTGGAGAACATCGAGGAGGTCTCGGCGCGGGTGTCGGATCTGGAGCCGGACGGGAAGGGGGTGCCGATTTTGCTGCGGCAGTATTTGAAGCTGAACGCGACCTTGTTGGAGTTCAATGTGGATCCGGCCTTTGGGAATTGTCTGGATGCGTTGGTGTTGTTGGATTTGCACCGGACGCCGGACAAGGTGCTGGGACGGTATATGGGGAAGGCGGAGTTGGGGAAGTTTCGGGCGGAGAGCGGGGTGCGGTAGGCAGGGGTTGGTGGTCGTTTCATGCTGGAGTTGTCGCCAATGTTCGGGCGGAGAGGACGTCGGCTACAGTCCAAATGGGAAAGAATTTGGGGCAATCGTGCTTCGAAGGGTTGCAAAAAGGAAAAGCTGGCAAAGGATAGGGCGTTTTCAGGAATTCATGAACAAGCGCATCATCATCGTCGGATCGGGGCCCGGGGGGCTCGTGAGTGGGATGCTGTTGGCCCATCGGGGCTATGAGGTGACCCTCTTGGAGAAGGCGGGGGTGGTGGGGGGGCGGAATGCGCCGTTGAAGGCGGGGCCATATACCTTTGATACGGGGCCGACCTTTTTGCACCAGAAGTTCACCTTGGACGAGGTGTTCGGGGAGATCGGGCGGAGGCCGGAGGACAGCATGACCTTCACGAAGCTGGATCCGATGACGCGTTTGACGTGGGGGGACGTGTCGATGGAGACGAGTTCGGACGAGGAGAAGATGGTGCGAAACATCGAGGCGGCGTTTCCGGGGCAGGCGGAGGCCTATCGGCGGTTCATGAGGGATCACCACGAAAAGTTGCGGATCATCTTTCCGTGTTTACAGAAGGCGTATTTGAAGCTGCGGGACTATTTTGGGATGCGCCTGTTGAGGGCGCTGCCCTATGTGGCGACGCGGAAGTCGGTGATGGATGTGTTGGGGGAGTATTTCGATGACGATCGGCTGAAGCTGGCCTTCACCTTTCAGGCGAAATATCTGGGCATGTCGCCGTGGAGTTGTCCGGGCTTGTTCAGCATTCTTTCCTACATTGAGTATGCGCACGGGATTTATCACGTGGAGGGGGGGCTTTCACGGATGTCGGAGGCGATGGGGAAGGTCTTTGAGGAGGAGGGGGGGACGCTGCGGCTGAACAGCGAGGTGGTGGGGGTGGAGTATGAGGGGAAGCGGGCTTCGGCGGTGAAGCTGGCAAGCGGGGAGATATTGGAGTGTGATGATTTGATTGTGAATGCGGACTATGCGCATGCGCGGACGACGATTTTCGGGAAGAAGAACGTGACGGCGGAGAAGATGCGGGAGAAGAAGTTCTCCTGTTCGACCTTCATGCTCTATCTGGGGCTGGACAAAATTTACGAGGACGAGCCGCATCACCACATCCTCTTCGCGGACGACTATGAGCGGAACGTGCGGGAGATCCAGGGGGAGCGGGAGGTGTCGGGGGACCCTTCGATTTACGTGCGCAACTCGAGCGTCAACGACAAGACCGTGGCTCCGGCGGGGCATTCCCAGCTTTATGTGCTGGTGCCGACAATCAACATGCGGAACGGGCATTCCTGGGAGGAGGACAAGGCGGCGTATCGGGAGAAAGTGCTGGACCGGATCATTGCGAAGACGGGGATGAAGGATTTGCGGGAGCACATTGTGGAGGAGCGCTGCATCACGCCGCAGGGCTGGCAGGACGCGAACATCTTTCTCGGGGCGACCTTCAATTTTGCGCACACCATCGATCAGATGTTGTATTTCAGGCCGCAGAACAGGTTGAAGGGGTTTTCGAACGTGTATCTGGTGGGGGGTGGGACGCATCCGGGGAGCGGGTTGCCGACGATTTTTGAGAGTGCGCGGATTTCGGCGAATTTGATTTGCGAATCGTATGGGGTGGAGCGGGAGCGGGTGGACTATTCGGAGGAGTTGCTGGCGGCGGCGCCTTGAGAGAGAATCGGGCATGAAGCGGATCCTGATTGCGTTGTTGCTGCCGGTGGTTGCTGCGGGGGTGGTGGTTGCGGAGGGGGTGCCGGAGGTTTGCCGGAAGTGGCATGACCAGTGCATGACGGAGGACACGGAGCAGATCGACGAGCAGATTGCGAAGTTCGAGGGGCGGATCGCGGCGGATGGGAAGGATCAGTTGGCGCGGGCCTATCTGGGGAGTGCCTGTGCGTTGAGGGCCAAGGCGAGTTTCTGGGGTCCGACGAAGTTGAAGTATTTGAATCGGGGGAAGGCCCATTTGGAGGCGGCGGTGGCGGGGGCGCCGACGGATCCGCGGGTGCGAATGGTGCGGGCCATTGGTTATTACAAGGTGCCGGAGCGGTTCGGGACGCGGCCGACGTCGGTGCGGGATTTTGAGTTTCTCATTCCGATGGCGAAGGAGGGGAAAGGAGGGCTGAAGGTGAATGAGCGGCAGGTGATTCTATACTATGCATCGCTGGTGTTTGCGGAGGAGGGGAAGGCGGGGGTGGAGGAGTTGCGGAAGGTGTGTCATGGGTTGGATCCGGAGTCGCGGTATGGGGTGTTGACGCGGTGAGGGGAGAGGACGGGGGTTGGAGGCGCATGAAGCGTCCCTTCAGGACGCAGGTCGTTGGGGTGGGCGTGACCCCGGACCGTGTCCGGGGCTGGTATGGGATGTCCCGTTGGGACAGGGGAGAGGCGGGGATTGCGGGGGGTGAGGGTGGATGGCGCAGGTCGGGATGTGCGGGGGGCGGGGCGGGAGGTTTTAGCCGCCGGACCGCCCGGAGGTCGGTCCCTGCCTTTTCGGTCCGTGCTTGTTCACGGGCGATTTACGGGAGCCATTTGCGGAGGAGGCGGGTGATTGTTGTGCGGGGGGGGAGGAATTCGAACCAGTCGCTGAAGAAGTAGCGGGTGGTGACGGCGCGTTGGTAGGAGAAGGCGTGGAGGCCGAATTTGCCGCGATAGCGGCCGTGGCCGCTGTCGCCGAGGCCGCCGAAGGGGAGGTGGAGGTTGGAGGCGTGTTTGCCGATGTCGTTGATGGTAACGCCGCCGGAGGGGACGTGGTCGAGGAGGGTGTGGGTGAAGGAGTGGTCGCGGGAGAAGCAGTAGAGGGCGAGGGGGGCGGGGAGGGATTTGAGTTTGGCGAGGAGGGCGGGGGTGTCGCGGTAGGAGAGGATGGGGAGGAGGGGGCCGAAGATTTCCTCGCGCATGGCGGGGGAGTCCCAGGTGGCGTGGGGGAGGAGGCGGGGGGCGAGATGGAGGGTGGCGGGTTCGTCCCGGCCCTTGGCGGGTGGTGCTCCTTCGGTCAGCTTCTGGAGGCGTTGGTAGTGGCGTTCGTTGATGATGGAGGCTAGTTCGTTTTCCCAGGGGTGTTGTTGGAGGACGCGGTGGAGTTCGTGGACGAGGGCGTCCTTGATGTCCTCGTGGGCGAGGACGAAGTCGGGGGCGAAGCAGGTTTGTCCGGCGTTGAAGAGTTTGCCGAGGAGGATGCGACGGGCGGTGAGGGGGAGGTCGGCGTCGTGGTGGACGATGCAGGGACATTTGCCGCCGAGCTCGAGGATGTGGGGGGTGAGGTGGGTGGCGGCGTGGCGGGCGACGAGGCGGCCGACGGGGGTGCTGCCGGTGAAGAAGATGAAATCGAAGCGTTGTTGGAGGACGTTCTCGGCGACTTCGGGGCCGCCGCTGAAGGTGGTGACGTGTTCCGGGGGGAAGCAGTCGGCAATGAGACGGGCGAGGAAGCGGTCGCAGGCGGGGGTGAGTTCGGAGGGTTTGAGGATGACGGTGTTGCCGGCGGCGAGGGAGGCGATGAGGGGGCTGAGGGCGAGTTGGACGGGGTAGTTCCAGGGGGCGAGGATGAGGGTCACGCCGCGGGGTTCGCGGAGGATGCGGTTGCGGCAGGGCCAGAACCAGGGAGGGGAGGAAGCACGGCGGGGTTTGAGCCAACGGCGGAGGGAGCGCTGGAAGAGGCGGAGTTCCTGGAGGAGGAAGTGGTATTCGGCGAAAAAGGCTTCGAACTGCGGTTTGCCGAGATCGGTGGCGAGGGCGGCGAGGAGTTCGTCCTGACGTTCGGTGAGGGTGCGTTCAAGGCGTTGGAGGGCGGCGAGGCGGGTGGAGAGGTCCCGGGTCCCGCCGCTGGCGAAGAAGGCGCGCTGCGAGTCGATGGTGGCGAGGGTGGCTGGATCGAGGGACATCTTGATGGAGGACTCCGTTGGCACGTTATGGGCGCTCCGCTTGTTGACAAGGCGTTAAGCTGGGGGAGGATGGCGGCATGAGCAAATCGCGGGTGGTGGTGGTCGGAGCCGGATTGGGTGGTCTTTCGGCGGCCATTTCGCTCCGGGCGGCGGGCTATGAGGTGGAGGTGTATGAGAAAAACGAGCGGATCGGTGGGAAGCTGAACGTGATGGAGAAGGACGGGTTCACCTTTGACCTGGGGCCGTCGATCTTCACCCTGCCGCAGTATTTCGAGGATCTGTTTGCGCGGGCCGGGAAGAGGATGGCGGACTATGTGGAGTTGGATGCGGTGACGCCGCACTGGCGGAATTTTTTCGAGGACGGGTTGGTGTTGGATCTCTACGAGGAACCGGAGCTGATGCGGCGTGAGTTGGGGAAGCTGGCGGGGGAGGGGGAGAAGCATTGGAAGGAGTTCGAGGGGTTCATGAGCTATGCGCGGCAGCAATATGGGATCATCGAGGAGGGGTATTTGAAGCAGGGCCTGGACAATTTGTGGGAGTTCCTGCGCTACTACGGTCTGCGGAAGATCGGCAAGCAGATCGACTACGGGCGGAGCATGGCGGAGGCGATCGAGGCGCACTTCAGCGATCCGCACATGCGGAGCATCTTCGAGTATTTCATCAAGTATGTGGGATCCTCGGCGCTGGCGGCGCCGGGGTACATGAACCTGATGCCGGTGATCCAGTTCGACTACGGGCTGTGGTATGTGCGGGGGGGAATGTATGCCCTGGCGGAGGGGTTGGGGAAGTTGATGGAGGAGATGGGGATCGTGGTGCATTTGAAGGCGGGGGTGGTGGCGATCAACAGGGAGGGGCGGCGGGTGACGGGGTTGACGCTGCGCGACGGGACTGTGGTGAAGAGCGATCTGGTGGTGAGCAACATGGAGGTGATCCCGACCTACAAAAAGTTGTTGTCGGAGTCGCCGCGGTTCCTGAAGAAGCTGGAGAAGTTTGCACCGGCCTGTTCCGGGTTGGTGATCCATCTGGGGACGAAGAAGAGGTATCCGGAGTTGGCGCATCACAATTTTTTCTACAGCGGGAACCAGCACAAGCACTTCAAGACCGTCTTTGAGGAGGGGCGGTTGCCGGAGGATCCGACGCTGTATGTGGTGGCACCGACGCGGACGGATCCCAGCAAGGCGCCGGAGGGGTGCGACAACATCAAGATCCTGCCGCACATTCCACCGCTGGCGGAGGGATCGGGGATTGGGCACGGGGATTATCTGGCGCTGGCGGAGCGGATTTTGGACAAGATGGAGCGAATGGGGTTGAAGGATCTGCGGGAGAACATCGTGGTGCGGGACATCCTGACGCCGGTGGACATCGAGCGGATGTATGGGTCGAACGGGGGATCGATCTACGGGGTGGTGAGCGACTGGAAGAAGAACCATGGGTTCAAGGCGCCGAAGTGCAGCAAGAAGTATGGGAATCTCTATTTTTGCGGGGGCAGCGTGAATCCGGGGGGCGGGATGCCGATGGCGATTCTTTCGGGACAGAAGGTTGCGGATCGGATCGTGGCACGGCAGCCTGCGGGGGAGGAGAGGCCATGCTGTTCGTGATTCCCATAGTGGCGCTGCTGTGTGCGGTGAGTTTCCGGTTGATCCTGGGCCGGGCGCGTTTTGTTCCGGAGGAGGGGGGGAAGGCGGAAGCGGGGCGGATTTCGATCATCATTCCGGCGCGGAACGAGGAGGCGAAGCTCGGGGGATTGTTATCGTCCATTGAAGGGCAGGCGGCGGTTCCGCTGGAGGTGATCGTGGTGGATGACGGGTCGGAGGACCGCACGGCGGCGTTGGCGCGGGGGAACGGGGCGAAGGTGGTGGAGTCGGCGCCGTTGCCGGAGGGATGGAAGGGGAAGCCGTGGGCGTGTCAGCAGGGGGCGGCGGCGGCGGGCGGGGATTGGTTGTTGTTTCTGGATGCGGACACGCGCTTGGAGGCGGGGGGGATGGCGCGGTTGGCGGCGCTGACGGCGGAGGCGGGGCGGGTTTACTCGGTGTGTCCGTATCATCATGTGCGGGGGGCGGTGGAGGAATTGTCGGCGTTTTTAAATGTGTTGATGGTGACGGGGGTGAGTGCCTTTGGTTGGCGGTCGGGGAGGGGGGAGGCCTTGTTCGGGCAGTGTATGTTGATATCGCGGGAGCACTACGAGGCGGTGGGAGGGCATGGGGCGGTGCGGGGGGAGGTCTTGGAGAATTTCCATCTGGCGGCGCACTTGGAGGAGTTGGGGATCGGGCGGCGTTGTTTCCTGGGACGCGGGGTGGTGCGGATGCGGATGTTCGGGGGTGGGTTGGGAGAGCTTTGGCGGAGTTGGAAGAAGGGGTTTGCGCGGGGGGCGAAGGGGGTGGCGCCACGGGCCCTGGTGTGCAGTTCGGTGTGGATCACGGGGGCGATGTTTGCGCTGGTGGGGGTGCTGGTGGCCTGTCTGCCGATGGTGACGGCGGAGTATCGGGTCGCGGCGGGGTTGGCCTATGCGGTTTACGTGGTGCAGTGCTGGTGGGCGTTTCGATTGGTGGGGACGTTTTCGGTGTGCAATGCGGTGTTGTTTCCGGTGAGCCTGCTGTTTTATCAGGTGTTGTTTTTCACCTCGGTGCTTGCGGGGAAGCGGGGGAAGACCACGGAGTGGAAGGGGCGGGATGTGGGTTGAGCTGTCGCCGTGGTGGATTGTGGTGGTGAACTGCGTGGGGATCCCGGCGGTGCATTTGCTGGTGTCGTGGGTGGCGACGTGTTTGCCGGCGCGGGTCTTTGGGGGGAGGGGGGCGGTGGGACGGCTGCGGCGGTGGGAATGGGGGCTGTATGAGCGCTGGTTGATGGTGCGGAAGTGGAAGGATTTGCTGCCGGATGCGGGGCCTTGGTTCGGGGGGGTGGCGAAGGGGAGGTTGGGAGAGAGGGATGAGGCGTCTCTGCGGGCCTTTGCGGTGGAGACGCGGCGGGGGGAATGGGCCCATTGGGTGCAGATGGTGCTCATCTTCCTCTTTGTGCTGTGGACGCCGCTACCATGGGCGTGGGTGATCGTGGGATATGCGGTGCTTTCGAATGGGCCGTGTGTGGTGAGCCTGAGGTATGCGCGGTTGCGGGTGGGGCGGGTGCTGGGGTGAGGGTGGTGGTGGTGGTGCGTGACTGGGTATGTCGCGGCTCCGGGGGAGGGGCTCCGGGCGGAGCATCGACATTCCTGTCGAAGGGGGGGGGAGCGCAGCTCGGGGTGGGGGCGTGGAGGAGGCGAGGGAGGGGCCACGCGAAAGCGGTGTCGACGCTCCGCTGTGCCATCGCAGTCCCGATGGGGGAGTTGTTCATGGGAGGGCTGGCGACCGAGCTTCCGCAGTTGAAATTTGGTCTTGGATTTGCCTATTATTTGGAAATTTTCGGCAGGAAATTTTGAGAAGGTAACCTGGGCGAGAAATGGCCCCGCTTTTCGGGCTGCTTCGCGCCGCGGGTCGGCTGGGCGGTTGGAAACCGCCGCCACGGGCACGCCACGGTGGAGTTGGGCGTGACGGCGGGGGAAAGGCGGCTATGGTCGGGGCAGATGTTTGAGGTTAGAGAAAAGCCGGATATGGTGGAGAAGGCGCTGTTGGTGCGCATCTGCTTTGACAAACGCGAGGAGGAGGAGGGGCAGTTGTTGCTGACGGAGTTGGAGGAATTGGTGACGACGCTGGGGATCGGGATCGCGGAGTCGCTGCTGGTGCGGACGCGGGTGTTCCACAAGCGGTTCATGTGTGGGACGGGGAAGGCGGCAGAACTGGGGGAGCGGGCCCGGGAGTTGGGCTGCGATTGCATCGTTTTTGACAATGAGTTGTCGCCGATGCAGCAGCGGGCCTGGGAAGGGACTTCGGACATGACGGTGCTGGATCGGGAGGAGGTGATCCTGGATATTTTTGGGAAGCGGGCCCACACGAAGGAGGCGCGGCTGCAGGTGGACCTGGCGCGGATGCAGTATGCCCTGCCGCGGATGGCGCGGATGTGGGGGCACCTGGACCGGGAGGGTGGCTCGGGGAGCAAGGGCGGGGGCGGGGCCTCACGGGGGATGGGGGAACAGCAGATCGAGGTGGACCGGCGGATTGCGCGGGACCGGATCAATCGGATCAAGGCGGAGCTGAAGACGGTGCGGACACAGCGGGCCACGCAGCGGAAGGAGCGACAGAAGTTTGACACGCCGCATGGGGCGATCGTGGGGTATACGAACGCGGGGAAGTCGACGTTGCTGAACAAGCTGGCGGATTCGGACATCATGGTGGCGGACATGTTGTTTGCGACGCTGGATCCGACGACGCGGCGAATCGAGTTGCCGGACGGTCAGCAGCTGTTGTTGACGGACACGGTGGGGTTTGTGCGGAACCTGCCGCACCGCTTGGTGGAGGCGTTCAAGTCGACGCTGGAGGAGTCCTTGTTGGCGGATTTTTTGATTCACGTGCTGGATGCGAATGATCCGCAGGCGGAGGCCTTTTACGCGACGACGCTGGAAGTGTTGGCGGAGTTGGGGGCGGGGGAGAAGCCGATGTTGACGGTGTTGAACAAGATGGACCGGGTGGAGGATCCGGCGCAGTTGGCGATGTTGCGGGAGCGGCATCCGGGGGCGGTGGAGATTTCCGCGTTGAGGGGGATGGGGATGGAGAAGTTGCTGCAGCGGTTCACGGAGGTGTTGGCGGACCGGGTGCGGCGGAGGAAGTATCGGATCCCGCAGAGCCGGGGGGAGTTGATGGCGCAGATTCACGCGGAGGCGAAGGTGTTGTCGACGGAGTATGAGGGGAACGAGGTGGTGGTGGAGGCGTTGTTGGGGGGGGCGTTGGAGGGGAAGTTGCGGGGTTTTTTGGAGGAGTAGGGGAGTGGTTAGTGGGGAGTGGGGGGTGATCATGACCGGGACGGTCATGCCGCTGTGAGGGATCGGCTGGGCGGTTGGAAACTGCCGCTACGCGGGATTGGCGTTCTTGGGATTGTGGTGTAGAGTCGCGGCGATGAAGGGAATGCAGTTGGCCTTGTTGACGTGGGTTGGAATATTGATGGGGGGATTTGCCTTGGGGCAGGTCGAGGCGATTGAGGCGGTGCCGGTGGATGAGGCGGTGATCGATGCGGACGTGGTGCCGGATGAGGGGGAGGGGGAGGAGGCCAACGAACGGGCGAAAATGGTGGAGCCGGCGACGAAGGTGGACGTCACCGACATCGGGAAGCCGACCACCCTGGAGGATGCGGTGCGCTTGCAGATTTTTCTGGATCAGAAGTTGTTCGGGCCGGGGTTCATCGACGGGAAGCCGGGGAATTTCACGGCGCGATCAGTGCATGCCTACAACCGGAGCATGGGTCGTTCGCCGGGGGATTGGGGGGCGGTGCTGGAGGATGTGAAGAGTGAGCTCGGGGAGACCTATGCGACGGCGATCGTGCCGGATGTGGCGAAGGAGTGGGTGAATCCGAATCTGCCTTACCAGCGTTCGGGGCAGGCGAAGCAGAAGCAGATGAGCTACCGGAGCTATTTGGAGTTCATGGCGGAGCGTTATCACACATCGGAGACGTTTTTGGAGGAGCTGAACGGCAAGGAGGTGGCTTGGGGGTTGGAGCCGAAGAAGTCGTTGATGGTGCCGAACATCGATCCCTTCCGGATCGAGTTGCTGACGCATGGGAAGATGAACAAGGAGAGCGAGGAGTTTCTGGATCGAACGGTGGTGATCGACACGAAAGGGAAGCAGATTTTCATTTACGCGTCGGGGGAGGTGGCGGTGGCGCCGGGAGGGGCGGTGGTGGTGGTGGAGGAGGGGGAGGAAGCGGTGGCGCAGAAGTTGATTGCGGCGTTTCCGATCACGCCGGGGAAGGCGCAGTTCATTCACCGGGGGGCCTGGAAGATTGCGAACAGCATCGAGTTGCCGAGTTGGCGGTATGACAAGCAGCTGTTGGAGACCGGGAAGCGGGGAGATACGGCGCTGCAGATTCCGCCGGGGCCGAATAATCCGGTGGGGATCATTTGGAACGGGCTGACGAAGAGCGGGATCGGGATTCACGGGACCTCGGATCCGCGGACGATCGGGCGGTCGCAGAGTGCGGGGTGTATACGGTTGTCGAACTGGGATGCGTCGCGTTTTCCGACCCTGGTGCGGCCTGGGGTGAAGGTGGTGGTGCGGTGAGGCTGCGCCTCGGTTATTGGTTATAGGGGGGAAAGGGGAGAGAACGCTGAACCCTCCTTCGCAAGGCTACGGTGGGGCTGGCATCCACCGCCGAATGCCGAATGCCGGAGACTGACTTTGGGCTGGTGGGGTCGGTGTGTGTGGGGGAGATTGAGGGGCTTTGCTGAGGGTTGATAAAGGAGTGCCGGTGCGGCTGGTCGTTTACACGATCGGGATGCTGTATTTGTTTTTTGATCTGTTCGTGTTTGATGGTCCGTTGCGGCAGCGGATTCGGAGTCGGGAGATCCGGAGTTCGGAGCAGATTGCGGCGGCGAAGGCGCAGGGGATCGTGGCGCGGTTTTATGGGCAGCCGATTCTGTTGACGCAGGTGGATCGGCGGGTGGAGGAGCGCTTGTGGAAGGAGGGGCGGAGGTTGGAGGAGGTGCCGCAGGTGGAGCGGAAGGTGCTGCGGATGGCGGCGCTGAATGACTTGATCGATCTGCGGCTGTTTGGGCGGATGAAGGTTTGGTCGAACCAGATGGACTACCCGGTGGAGGAGGTGGAGATCGATGCGGCGGTGGAGCGGTTTGGGCGGAAGTTCGACACGGTGGAGGAGATGCGGGAGGGGTTGCGGGAGCAGGGGTGGAGCGAGGGGGAGTTGCGGATGCGCTTGGCGGCGAAGCTGCAGCAGGACAAGTATCTGGCGGCGATGGTGGATTTGGTGGTCACAGAGGAGGAGGCGCTGGAATTCTATGAGGGGCACAAGGAAGAGTTGGCGATGCCGGAGCGGGTGCGGGTGCGGCAGGTGTTTTTGGCGGGACTGAAGCACGAGGGGGCGGAGGCGGAGCAGGTGTTGGGGGAGGCGTTGGGGAGGCTGGAGAAGAAGGAGGTTGCGTTTGAGGCGCTGGCGCGGGAGTTGAGCGAGGATGGGGGGAGCAAGGAGGCGGGCGGGATGCTGGGATGGATGCAGGCGGGGCGCTTGCCGGGGGATTTTGCGGCGGCGGTGTTTGCGCTGGAAGTGGGGCAGCGGCAGGTGATCCGGACGACGCTGGGGTGGCACCTGGTGGAGGTGCTGGAGCGGAAAGGGCGGGAGGAGCGGAGTTTCGAGGAGCTGCGGCCGGAGATCGAGGTGGCGCTGGAGGCGATCAAGCGGGAGGAGGGAGTGCAGGGGTATCGGAATCAACTGCGGGCCTTGGAGAGGGAGAAGATTGAGGTGTTTGAGGATATGTTGGAGAGAGAGTAGGACGGGTCGGACGGGGTCGGACGGGGTCAGGGGGTGGTGTTGTCTTTCTCGGCGAGTTGTTTATCGAAGGCGTCGAGGAGGAAGGTGGACTTGTTGTAGTCGATGAGGGGGCGGAGCTTTTTGGCTTCGGTGCGGGAGCGGGCGTCGATGTGGAGGGTCATTTTGCCCATGGTGACGCCGGGCATGTCCTGGGCAAGGGAGGGGTCGGAGATGCGGAGGACGAGGTGGCGGAGGCGGAACCACTGGCGGACGAGTTCGACGTGTTCGATTTCGGGGTAGGGGATCTTGATGAGTTCGAGTTCACCTTTGCCGCCGGTGAAGACGTTGCCGGAGAGTCGCCAGCCGAGTTCGACGTGATCGGGGAAGAAGCGGAGTTTGCCGACGACTTCCTCCCGGCCGAGGGGATCGGTGGCGGGGATGGAGAAGTGGATGGGGACGGGGTCGTGTTCGAGCACGGGGGAGAATGTGGAGTGCGGATTTTGGAATGGGGAATGGGGAATGGGGAATGGGGAATGGGGAATGGGGAATGGGGGAGGGAAGATTGGGAATCTTCAATATTGGACCCTGCTTCGCAAGGCTACAGCGGGGGAAGGGGGGAATGTCGGAGGGGAGGGGGGCTTGCGACCCAGTCTTCGCCGGAGGCTACGCCCGGGCAGGCGGGACGGTCACGCCACGGGGCAGGCAGGTCATGCCACGGCGTGAGAAAGCCGGGGCTGCGTTGGCAGGCCCGGCTTTCTGGATAGATGGGATCCCGAAAGGGGGGGGGCTTAGTTGACGGAGACAGCCTCTGCGCCGGTTTCGCCGGTGCGGATACGGATGGCCTCCTCGACGGGGGAGATGAAGACCTTGCCGTCCCCGATTTTGCCGGTGTTGGCGGATTTGACGATAGCTTCGGCGACGGCCCCGGCATCGGCATCGTCGACGACGATTTCGATTTTGACCTTGGGGAGGAAATCGACGGTGTACTCACTGCCGCGGTAAATTTCGGTGTGGCCCTTTTGGCGGCCGAACCCCTTTACCTCGGTGACGGTCATCCCTTGGATGCCGACCTCGGCGAGGGCTTCTTTTACTTCTTCCAGTTTGAACGGCTTGATGATTGCTTCAACTTTCTTCATGAGCGGGCGGATTTGAGGCTGATGAGTAGCAAGTGGTGTGCCAAATTGCTAGCGCAACCTGAAGGGATAGAAAATCGTTTGTTTTATGGGGCTGCGGGGAGCAATTGGTAGGTGAGGCGGAGGAATTTGTTGGGGCCGTTGAGGGGGATTTGGAAGCCGTCGAGGAGGGTGGAGACGCCGGATTCGGTCCAGAGGAGGAGGTCGGGGGAGGTTTCGGCGCGGAGGTCGACATCGGGGGGGAGGGAGCTGAGGGGGGCGTCGATGCGGAATTGGGTGCCGAGGGCCTGGGGGTGGAGGTTGGGGGGGAGGGAGAGGCTGTTGGGGAGGGATTGGTGGGAGTATTCCTCGATATTGGTGAGGCCGTCGTCATCGAAATCGTCGAAGGGGCCGGTGAGGGGGCCGGAGCCGAGGAGGGAGAAGGCCCATTGTTGGTAGGGGGCGTCGGCGATGGTGAGGAGGGCGGATCCGGAGCCACCGGCGAGGGTGAGGTTGAGGGTTTCGAGTCCTTCGGGGAGGGCGTCGGGGGTGGCGGTGACGGTGGCGGTGAGGGAGGTCTGACCGGCGGGGAGCTCCAAGCCGCTGAGGCCGGAGACATCGAGGGCGAGGTCGGCGGTGCCGGAATTTTGGAGGGTGGCGGGAATGGGGAGGAGGTTGGGAAGGGGGGTGCTGAGGGTGAGGGAGGCGGTGTCGAGGGGGACGAACTCGTCGGCGGTGGTGTCGGTGGAGGCGAGGAAGAGGGTGGCGGGGCCGGAGTCGCAGGAGGGGGAGCCGAGGAGGATGTTGTCGAGATACCAGCCGGTCCCGGCGACGGTGCCGTCGTGTCCGATGATCCAGCGGAGGCGGACGGGGAGGTTGGCGGCGGTGGCGGGGAGGAGGGCGGTGGTGGTGAGGAAGACGGAGGAGTTTCCGGACCAGGCGCTGCGGCTGTTGAGGGGGTTGAGGTTGGAGGAGCTGAGGGTGTTGTTGTAGCCGTTGGCGGTGAAGGATCCGCCGGCGGTGATGAAATCGGCCCAGGGGCCGTTGTTGACGGAGATTTCGAGGACGCCGCCGTCGTAGCCGGATTCGGTATTGTAGGAGTGGGAGAAGGAGAGGGTGGAGGGGTGGGTGCCGTTTTGGAAGGAGGGGCTCTGGAGGGTGGAGGAGCCAGCGGTGTTGGGGGTGCTGGCGAAGAAGGAGCGGGGAGAGGGGAGGTAGGTGGAGGAATTCGTCCCCCAGTTGGAACCGCTGCCGGTGAAGGAGCCGGTCCAGCCGGGAGGGAGATCGGGGGTGGAGTCGGCGTCGGCGTCGAGGGGGGCGGGGAGGCCGAGGGTGAGGTCGAGGGGGAAACTTTGGTTGTAGCCGGAGTCGGCGGTGACGTTGAGGGTGAGGTGGAGAGGGTCGCCGCAGGCACCTTCGAGGGCGAAGATGAAGCTTTGTTCGGTTTCCTGGCCCGGGGCGAGGGAGCCGTAGCTTTGAGCAGTGGTGAAGCTGGTGAAGGCGGCGGGGCCGGTGAGGGTGGCCTGGATGTTGTTGGCGGGTAGGGAACCGACGCTGGCGAGGGTGAGGTCGTAGCGGACTGTTTCGCCGGGGTCGGGGACGCCGTTCAGGGCGGGGAAGGATTCCTCCCCGAGGGTGCTGGCGGAGAGGTCGAGGGCGGTGGCGGGGTTGTTGACGGTGACCTCAAGGCGGTAGAGCTGGCAGGTGTTGAGGCTGGCGTTGCCTTCATCGACGTGGATGTAGTGGGTCCCGTTGTGGGTGGTGGGGACGTTGATGATTTCCTCGGTCTGGCCAGCGGGGGTGTTGGAGCCATTGGCGATGGTGGTGAGTTGGTCCGGGGCGAGGAGGGCGAGGGTGAGGTTTTGGCGGTTGGAGGAGTCGAAGGTGGAGCCGGAGGAGCAATTGCCGCTCTGCGGGCCCTCGAGATAGACGGCACTGCTGGGGATGACGCGCACGGTGATGGTGGCGCCGGGGATGGCTTCGATGGCGTAGTAGTCGGTGTCGCTGTTGTCGTCGATGCTGAGCCACTGGAGGGCGAAGGGGTTGCCGGGGGTCAGGTTGAGGGGGGCGGCATTGGCGAAGCTGTCGTTGTTGCGGGAGCTGCTGTGTTTTTCGAGGAAGTCGCCGTATTGGCGCTGGAGGCCGTAGAGGTCGTCGAACTGGATGCCGCGGTAGCCGAGGTGGATGGTGGGCTCGAGGAGTTTCGTTTGGTTGGTGGGGCAGACGTGGCGGAGGCCGAGGCCATGGCCGCTTTCGTGTTCGACGAGGTTGGTGAGGGAGTTGGGGTTTGATTTATTGTTAAGAAACCAGTTGTCATCGGTATCGAGGACCATGTCGCCGCCCTGGCTGGGGTAGGAATTGTAGGCGAGGACGCTGCTGTTGCCATCGATCTCGTGGCCGCAGATGCGGATATCGCCACGGACGCCGAGGCTGCCGTTGTTGGAGCTGTTCTTGGTGACGCCGTCGTCATTGGGTTCGTAGAGGTAGGTGATGCCGGTTTGGGCGGAGATGTTGTCGAAGACGGTTCTGAAGTAAGAGAGCCAGAGGGGATTTCCCTCTCCATCGAGGCCGCTGCCATAGACGGAGGAGAGGAAGGCGCGGAGGTCGCTGTTGTCGTTGGAGTCGCCGATGCCGGATCCGGAGGGGACGGGGGTGCCGTCGGGGACGATGCTCCAGGTGATGGTGGTGGGGAGGCCCTGGGTGGGGGAGTCGCCGGGATTGGTGGCGGTGGCGGCCCAGCGGCCCTGGATTTGGAGGGCTGCCTGGGGGGCGTCGGGATCGGGTTCGCGGGAGGCGGCGGCGGCTTCGACGGCGCGGAAGGCCTCGATGGTTTCCTCCGGGGTGCCGGGGGCGAAGCAGCGGGTGGAGAGGGGGTAGCCGGGCGGCAGGTTGAGCAGGGCGGCGGAGTAGAGGCAGAGGGAGGCGCGGACCTCGGGGGGCAGACTGGCGAAGAGGGCGGCGTCGAGGGAGGTTTCGAGGAACGCGGTGACGGCGGGATCCTCGGCATCGGCCCGGAGGAGGGGGGAGCCGGCAAGGAGAGCCAGGCTGATGAAGACGGCGAGGAGGGGGGACCGCATGACGGGGAGGGGAACGATAGCGGTAGGGAGGGGGGACGCAAGTGGGGAGTTCAATGGGTGGCTGCGGTGGAGGGCCGCAGCTTCAGGTTGAGCATTTCGACGGCCAGGGAGAAGGCCATGGCGAAGTAAATGTAGCCCTTGGGGATGTGGAAGTGGAGGGCCTCCGCCATGAGGGCGGTGCCGATGAGGATGAGGAAGGAGAGGGCCAGCATCTTGACGGTGGGGTTGCGCGAGACGAAGTCGCTGATGAATCCCGAGGCGGCCATCATCACGACGATGGAGATGATCACGGCCAGCATCATGAGCGAGAGGCGGGTGGGGTCGTTGACCATGCCGACGGCGGTGATGACGGAGTCGAGGGAGAAGATGATGTCGATCATGGCGATCTGCGCGAGGACGGCCCCGAGCGAGGAAGCGGCCTTGACGGTCCGGGATTCCTGCTGAGTTTCGAGTTTGTGGTGGATCTCGGAGGTGGATTTCCAGATCAGGAACAAGCCGCCCCCGAGGAGGATGAGGTCCTTCCAGGAGATGCGGAGGATGCCGTGGTTGGCGGCGGCGGAGGGCATCATGTCCCAGAGGGCGGGGTGGACGGGGATCTCGAAGAGGGTGCTCTGGAGGCTCATGATCCAGCTGATGGTGGCCAGAAGGAGGAGGCGCATGAGCATGGCGAGGCCGAGGCCGACGAGGCGGGCCTTGGGGCGCTGGGCGGGCGGGAGGCGGTCGACGAGGATGGAGATGAAGACGATGTTGTCGATGCCGAGGACGATTTCGAGGAGGGTGAGGGTGAGGAGTGCGGCCCAGGCGGTGGGATCGGAAAACCAGTCGAACATGGGATCTGTTTAGGGGATTGGAGGCGTCCGGCACTGATGGAGCTGGTGGGTGCGGCGCCTGGTTCGCCGGAGTTTGCGATGTGGGTGGGGCGGTTGTTTTACATTCCGGCGGTGGCGGGAGGGATCTTCGGATTGCTGGGGGGGTGGTTGACGGACCGCTTCGGGCGGCGGCGGGTATTGACGTATAGTATTTTGCTCTACGCGGTGGGGGCGTTTGCGGCCGGGTTTTCGACGAGTGTCTGGATGCTGTTGTTTTTCCGGTGCCTGGTCTTCGTCGGTGTGTGTGTGGAGTTCGTGGCAGCGGTGGCCTGGCTGGCGGAGTTGTTTCCGCATCCGAAGCAGCGGGAGAAGGTGCTGGGGTACACGCAAGCCTTCTCGTCGATCGGCGGGTTGCTGGTGGCGGTGGCGAACGGGCTGTGCCTGGCGTATGCGGCGAAGTTTCCGGTGATCCATCTGCCGGAGTTCCTGAACCTCTTCGGGGGGCGGATCGGGGACGGGCAGGCGGCGTGGCGTTACACGCTGATGTCCGGGTTGATCCCGGCGATCCCGCTGATCCTGATCCGGCCGTTCCTGCCGGAGTCGCCGTCGTGGAAGGCGAAGCGCGACGCGGGGACGCTGCGGCGGCCGAGCATCCGGGAGTTGTTTTCGCCGGAGTTGCGGCGGACCACGGTGGTGTCGACGCTGATGTTCGCGTGTGCGTTCGGGGCGGCGTTCGGGGCGATTCAGCAGATCCCTCGGATCGTGCCTGGTTTGCCGCAGGTGGAGGAGAAGGTGTCCGCGGCGGTGGCGGCGAAGGAGCAGAGTGAGGGGAGGCCGTTGACGGTTCCGGAGAAGAAGAAGACGGAGAGTTTTGTGGCGCAGGAGGTGGCGGCCAGCGTGACGAAGGTGCAGGAAGCGGGAGGGTTGGTGGGGCGCCTGTTGCTGGCGGTGCTGGCGGTGGTGATCGTGAGTCGGAGGAAGCTGTTGCGGGTGTTTCAGATCCCGGGGCTGGTGTTGATCCCGTTCGTGTTCGCCTATGCGGCGGTGGAGGATCTGCGGCTGTTGTATTTCGGGATTTTTCTGGCGGGGATGTTGACGGTGGGGCAGTTCAGCTTTTGGGGGAACTATCTGCCGCGGGTGTATCCGCTGCACCTGCGCGGGACGGGGGAGGGGTTTGCGGCGAACATCGGGGGGCGCCTGATCGGGACATCCTTTGCATGGTTGACGAGCGTGCTGGCGGTGCAGGGGTGGGTGCCGGGAGGGGACCCTGCCACGAAGCTGGCCTACACGGCGGCGGGGGTGGCGCTGGCGGTGTATCTGGCGGGATTCGTGTTGTCATTTTTCCTGCCCGAGCCGCCGGCGGAGGATTTGCCGGAGTAGGCAGGGAGGACCGGACCGCCGGTCGATCCAGCCACTTGCGGAACCCCATTCACCAGGAATAGGGATGGGGGGAAAGAAGGGATTGATTTGCGGGGAGGGGGGAGGGGGGAGGCAGAATTCGGGGATGGGTGAGAACGATGGGAAGAAGAGTCCTTGGGCAGCGATTGGGATCGGGTGCGGGGCGGGGCGGTGGTGGTGGTGGTGGTGGTGGTGGTGGGGTTGATCGTGATGGCGCTGCTGGTGGGGTGGTGCAAGCGGAATGCGGATGAGTTTACGAAGGACTTTGAGGCGAATCCGGCGAAGGCGGCGGCGGAGATGGTGGTGCGGTTGAATCCGGAGTTGGAGCTGGTGCGGACGGATGATGCGGCGGGGACGATCACGGTGCGGGAGAAGAAGACGGGGAAGGAGACAACCGTGAATTTTGAGGATGCGAAGGATGGGAAGTTCACGATCGAGTCGGAGGGGACCACGGCGACGTTGGACGGGACGGCGGGGACGCTGACTTCGGAGGGGCCGGATGGGCGGTCGAGTTTCAATGTGGGCGGGTTGGAGAAGATGCCGCAGTGGTTCGAGGTGCCGGAGGGGGTGACGGCATGGAAGTCGATCACGCATCAGGAGCGGGAGGGCAAGGTGAACGGGATCGTGGCGGGTCAGTCGAGCGAGAAGCTGGAGGACCTGCTGGCGGCGTTTGAGGCGAGCTTGAAGGCGGCGGGATTTGAGCGGACCTCGAAGACGGAGACGGGGGAGTTCACGATGGCGAGCTTTCAGGACAAGGCGAAGCAGCGGACGGTGAGTGTGACCCTGAATCCGAAGGGGGAAGCCCTGGTGGTGCAGATGACGTATATGGAGCGGTAGGAGCCCAGGTGATCAGGTGATCAGGTGATCAGGCGATCTTGCGGCCGTCGCGGAGGCCGTTGTCAACGGCCGGAGCCAGAAAGCCACGAAGGACTTCGGAGCAATTGCAATTTTTGGGGTGGTGGAGTGATTGTAGCTGACTGATCATGCGCTCCACTGGGGCGAGCGCAGTGGGGGCGGGAGGGTGGGGGGGGAGCGGGGGGGGAGGGGCAGAGGTCTAGCCCGCTGGAAACGTGGGTTTTGTCAGTGATTCTGGGCTACGGGGCGGAGGCTTTCGGATTCCCCGCAGAGGCCCTCCTATTTTGCCCAGAGGCCTGTCTTCTCGCGCTTGGCCTTGCTTTCGATGGGGTGGAGCTTTTTGAGGAAGCGATTAGGATCCATGTCCTTGGGCCATGACGCGCCGATTCCGAAGGCCCGGGCGAGGCCGGCGGCGAGGAGGGCTTCGTCGAGGCGTTGGCCGTCGGCGTTGATGAGGATGGCGTAGTAGCGGATGTCCTTCCCGGCACCGCGGGCCTTTGCCTTCTCAGTGTGGACGGAGAAGGGTTTTTGGAGGAATTTTTTGGTAAAGGCTTTGGCTTTTTCGCCCCACTGGAGGATGTCCTTTTCGGGAATGCCGAAGGCCTTGGCTTGTTCCTTGTTGCGGTCGGGGAAGCGGGTGTCGGTTTCGGGGCAGTCAACGCCGTAGAGGCGGAAGACGTAGGTGTGTCCGGTGGGAGCCTTGACGTGGAAGCTGTCGCCGTCGAAGTGTTTTTCGGGAACGAGGGTGCAGTTTTTGTAATCCAGCCATTTTGCGGAGGCTGCGAGGGGGGAGAGGATGAGGAGGACGAGGAGGAAGCGCATCGGGTGAGTGGAGCAGGGAGCGGGGCGGGAGGCAAGGTAGCTGATTGACCATGCGCTCCCACGACGCGAGGTCGTGGGGGGCGGGGAGCGGGGAGGGTGGCTGTAGCTGATTGATCATGCGCGCCCACGACGCGAGGTCGTGGGGGGCGGGAGGGGGGGAGGGAGTGGGTGGAGGGAGGGAGGGCGGGAGGGAGTTTGCCCCGACGCGGGCGGGGGAGGGGTTTTGATGATGACCGGGAGGGGTCATGCCACGGTTGTGAGGAGGTACGGATAGTTTGGGTGGGGTGGTGGGATTTTTAAAAAGGTATTTTGGGGTGGTGGAGGCTTCGGGGTTGCGGTGGAGGGTGGTGGTTTTTAGGTTGGGTCGTTCATGGGTGATTCGTTTGTACATCTGCATTTGCATACCGAGTATTCCACGCTGGACGGCGCGGTGCGCTGCAAGGAAGTGGTGAAGAGGGCGGCGGAGTTGGGGATGCCGGCGGTGGCGATGACGGACCACGGGAATTTATTCGGGGCGATCGAGTTCTATGAGAAGGCGAAGGCGGCGGGGGTGAAGCCGATTTTGGGTTGCGAGATCTATCTGGCACCGGAGTCGCTGCACGAGAAGAAGGAGATCCCAGGGCGGAAGCGAGCCACGCACCTGACGTTGTTGGCGGAGAACAATGTGGGGTGGAAAAATCTGGTGAAGCTGGTGACGGTGGGGCATTTGGACGGGCTCTACTACGGAAAGCCGCGGGTGGATCGGGAAGTGTTGCGGCAGTATGCGGAGGGGATCATTTGCCTGAGCGGGTGCATCAGCGGTCCGGTGAACGAGTGGCTGCGAGCGGGGGATCCGAAGAAGGCGCGGGAGGCCATGGCGGAGTTGCGGGACATTTATGGGGCGGAAAATCTGTATGTGGAGATTCATGATCACGGGTTGGAGATGCAGCAGGAGGTGAAGCCGCAGTTGTTGGAGATCGCACGGGAGATGAATTTGAAGACGGTGGTGGCGAATGACGTGCATTTCATGTCGCGGGAGGACCATGAGGCGCACGACGTGATGATCTGCATCGGGACGGGGAAGCTGGTCTTTGACGAGAACCGGATGCGCTATTCCCCGGAGGTGCATTTCAAGACGGCGGAGGAGATGCGGACCTTGTTTGCGGACATTCCGGAGGCTTGTGATGCGACCTTGGAGATCGCGGAGCGCTGCAATGTGGAGTTGAGCCTGGATGCGACGAGTTCGGAGAAGTATCCGAACTTTGAGTCGCCGGACGGGAGTTGCCGGGAGGAATACCTGCGGCGCTTGTGTTTCGAGGGGCTGGAAATGCGCTATGGGAAGGAGAAGGCGGAGGGAGACGCGGAACTGAAGGAGCGGTTGGAGTATGAGATCAACACCATCAACGAGCTGGGGTTTGCGAGTTACTTCCTGATCACGGCGGACTTCATCAAGTGGGCGCGGGATCATGACATTCCGGTGGGGCCGGGGCGGGGATCGGCGGCGGGGTCGTTGGTGGCCTACACGATGGGGATCACGGACATTTGTCCGATGCGGTTCGGGTTGCTGTTCGAGCGGTTCCTGAATCCGGAGCGGGTGAGTCCGCCGGACGTGGACATCGATTTCTGCCAGAGCCGTCGGCCGGAGGTGATCGACTACGTGCGGCAGAAATACGGGGAGCGCTGTGTGTCGCACATCATCACCTATGGAACACTGGGGGCGAAGAGCGTGATTCGCGATGTGGCGCGGGTGATGGGGGTTTCCTACGGGGAGGCGGATCGCATTGCGAAGATGATCGAGCCGAAGCCAGGGGTGACGCTGAAGAGCGAGTGGGACAGCAAGCCGGATCTGCGGGAGGTGATCGAGGAGAGCAGCACCTACAAGGAGCTGTGGGGCTATGCGACGAAGTTGGAAGGGCTGACGCGGAACGTGGGGGTGCACGCGGCGGGGGTGGTGATCGGGGACCGGGCCCTGGACGAGCACGTGCCGCTGACGCGGGGCAACGAGGGGGAGGTGGTGACGCAGTTCGACATGGGGGCGATCACGGAGGTGGGGTTGCTGAAGATGGATTTCCTCGGACTGAAGAACCTCACCGTGATCCATGAGGCCTCGGAGTTCATCAAGGCGAAGGTGCCGGACTTTGATGTCCGGGACATTTCCCTGGAGGATGCGAAGACCTTCCAGTTGCTGAACGGGGGGGAGACGATGGGGGTCTTCCAGTTGGAGTCGGGGGGGATGACGGAGACCTGCAAGCGCTATGGGGTGCGGAGGATCGAGGACATCATTGACCTCCTGGCGTTGTATCGTCCGGGGGCGATGCAGTTCATCGATGAGATGATCGAGGTGAAGGAGGGGCGTCGGAAGGTGCAGTATGAGCATCCGCTGTTGGAGCAGATCTGCGGAGACACCTATGGAGTGATGATCTATCAGGAGCAGGTGCAGAATGCGGCGAAGGTGCTGGCGGGCTACACGTTGGGAGGAGCGGATGTCTTGCGCCGGGCGATGAGCAAGAAGAAGCCGGTGGAGATGGCGAAGCAGCGGGAGTTGTTTGTGGAGGGGGCAAAGGCGACCAATGACATCGATGCGAAGCTGGCGAACAAAATTTTCGACAAGATCGCGAGCTTTGCGGGTTATGGATTCAACAAGTCGCACTCGGCGTGCTACGGGCACATTTCCTATTGGACGGGCTACCTGAAGGCGAATTTTTCGGTGGAATTCATGGCGGCGCTGCTGTCGAACGAGATCAACAACACCGACAAGATCGGGGTGTTTGTCTCGGAGTGCCATCGGATGGGGATCGAGATCCTGCCGCCGGACTTGAACCGGTCGCAGCTGCGGTTTGCGCCGGAGGAGACGGCGACGGGCAAGCCGGGGATTCGGTTCGGGTTGGCGGCGATCAAGAATGTGGGCGGGGCGGCGATGAAGCAGGCCATCGAGGAGCGGGAGGCGAACGGGCCGTTTGAGTCGATGGACGACTTTGCGCATCGGCTGGACTCGAAGGTGATCAACAAGCGGATCATGGAGAACCTGGTGAAGGCGGGGGCCTTGGACTGGACGGGAGAGAAGCGGGCGGGGATGTTTGCGCGGTTGGAGATGGTGGCGGCCTCGGCGAGTTCGGCGCAGCGGGACAAGGCGTCGGGGCAGGTGGCGTTGTTTGATGCGATGGAGTTCGGGGCGGAACCGCAGGCGGCGGCAGGGGGGGAGGAGGTGGAGGAGTGGCCGAAGGACGAGCGCCTGGAGCAGGAGAAGGAGTTGCTGGGGTTTTATGTGACGGGGCATCCGCTGGACAAGTTTCGCGGGCTGGTGGATTCGGACCGGTTCAAGCCGTTGGGGCTGATCGATGAGTTGGACATCAGCGACAAGCGGGCGCGGTTTCCGTTTGCGGGGATGATCAAGAGTGTGGAGAGCCGCACGACGAAGACGGGCAAGCCGTTCGGGATTTTGCGGATCGAGGATTTCACGGGAAGTGTGGAGCTGATGTGTTGGGCGGAGTCGTTTGTGCCCGCGCGGGATGCGGGATTGTTGGTGCCGGGGAAGGTGATTCAGTTGCAGGGGCAGGTGCAGGTGGATGATCGGACCGAGTCGCGGCGGATCACGGGGGCGGGGTTGAAGGAGTTGAAGGTGCGGAGCCTGAAGAACGGGAGCGGGCCGGTGGAGATTTCGCTGTGGATGGCGCGGCACGGGGTGGAGGAGTTGGAGGAGATTCACACCGTGCTGACGGCGCATCCGGGGCCGACGCCGGTCTTGTTGCATGTGCAGAGCGGGAACGGACGGCGGGCGACGATCGAATGCGGGGATCATTTCCACGTGCGGCGCTCGGCAGAGTTGGAGAAGGCGTTGGCGAAGTATGCGGGGTAGCTGATTGATCATGGGCTCCCACGACGCGAGGTCGTGGGGGGCCGGGGGGCTGGGGGGCTGGGGGGCTCGGAGAGGGGGGTGGACGGGGTTTTTTCGGCGGATTCGGAGATCCGCCGGCCTTTCACAGGCTGGAAGGCTGCGCTACGTTTTTGGGTTCAAAAATAATTGAACGGTGGGGGGAGGTGGGGTATAGGGGCGGAATGCACGATGGCGCGGCACAGGAACCACCAGTAGCGGGTTTGGGCGAGGTGGAGCGCCGGGTGATTTCGTTTTGCTGCGATGGAGTGCGGATTTTGGGGCTGCCGAAGTCGATTGGGGAGATTTACGGGCTGTTGTTCCTGGCACGGACGCCGCTGGCTTTGGATGATTTCGTGGCGCGGTTGGGGATCAGCAAGGGCTCGGTGAGCCAAGGGCTGAAGCTGTTGCGAACGCTGGGGGCGATTGTGGAGGTGGAGGGTCGGGATCAGCGGCGGACGTATTTCCAAGCGGATTTGAACCTGAAGCGCTTGGTGGGTGGGTTTATCCGGGAGCAGGTCCGGCCGCATCTGAAGAGCGGGGACGAGAAGCTGAAGGAGATCGCGGAAGTCATTGAGAAGGAGGAGGATGAGGATGATCGGGCCTTCTACCAGGATCGGTTGGGGAAGCTGGATCGGTGGTCGAAACAGGCGCGGCTGCTGTTGCCGTTGCTGCAACGGGTGCTGGGCGAATGAGGGAGGGGTCGGGAGGGGTGGCGTGGTATTGTTTGCGGACGCAGACCAAGCGGGAGCACATCGCGGCGGCAGCGTTGCGGGAGTTGGAGGGGGTGGAGGTGCTCTGCCCGCGCTTGCGGTATCGGAAGACGACGCGGCGGGGGAAGATTTGGTGGGTGGAGCCGTTGTTTCCGGGGTATTTGCTGGCCCGGTTCGAGCTGGAGGGGCAGGAGCGGGCGGTGAGCTACGCGAACGGGGTGAGCCAGATTCTGCGATTTGGGGGGCAGCCGCCGACCATTCCAGAGCGGTTCGTGGAGGATCTCCGGGCGGAGTTGGCGAAAAGCAGTGAGGACGGGGAGATGATCGTGGTGCAGGTGTCGGTGGCACCGGGGGACGAGGTGGAGTTGGCGGACGGGCCGCTGCGGGGGATGACCGGGCGGGTGTTTGAGGTCTTCCCGGCGAAAGACCGGGTGCGGATCTTTATTGAGTTTTTGGGACAGGAGCAGCCGGTCGATGTGGATCTCTTTTCGCTGCTCCTGCCGAAGCGCCCGATCGGCGGAAACACCCGCTTGTTCGGGGAATCCTAAGGAGTTCATTTTTTATTGAACTAAACGGGAAACTAAGGTGTCTTACTTCTCCTAAGCGGCCCATGCGCCACTTTGTGACTAACTTTTTGAGCAAAACTCAGTGGTTTTGTCCCGAAATCGGGCAAGCGACCAAGGGCGGCAGCGTGTCGTTAAGTATTAAGGCGCAACGACTTAGGTGGATATGAAGGTTCCATTGATCGATGTGGCGCTGCAGAATGGGCCGTTGAAAGAGGAGTTGGAGGCGGCCTTTGCGAAGGTTCTGGCGTCGGGGTATTTCATTCTGGGGCCGGAGTTGGAGGGGTTGGAGCGGGAGTTGGCGGAGCAATTGGGGGTGAAGCACGCGATCGGGGTGTCCTCCGGGACGGATGCCCTGTTATTGGCCTTCATGGCGCTGGGCCTGGGTCCGGGGGATGAGGTGTTGTGTCCGGGGTTCACTTTCTTTGCGACGGCGGGGTGCATTGCGCGGACCGGGGCGAGGCCGGTCTTCACGGATGTCTGCCCGGTTTGTTTCAACATCGATCTGGAGTCGGCGCGGGCGAAACTGACCGAGCGGACCAAGGCGATCGTGCCGGTGCACCTGTTTGGTCAGGCCGCGGAGATGGACGGGGTGATGGCGCTGGCGAAGCAGCACGGCCTGTTCGTGGTGGAGGACACCGCGCAGGCGATCGGCGCGCGTTATCGGGGGAAGGCGTGTGGGACGATGGGGGAGTATGGGGCGTATAGTTTCTTTCCGACGAAGAATCTGGGTGGATTAGGGGACGGGGGATTGTTGGTGACAAACGACGATGCCCTGGCGGAGAAGGCGCGGATTTATCGGATGCACGGGATGCAGCCGAAGTATTATCACAAGGAAGTGGGCGGCAATTTCCGGATGGATGCGGTGCAGGCGGGGTTGTTGCGGGTGAAGGTGCCGCATTTGGCCGGCTACAACGCGGCGCGGGCAAGGAATGCGGGGCGGTATGTGGAGCAGCTTTCGGCGTTGCGGGGGGTGACGGTGGCGAGTGAGGCGCATTGCGGGTGCCTGGAGGGGCAGCGCGCGGCGCTGCCGGAGGGGACGAAGTTGATTTTGCCGGTGGCCTACGGGCACAACGAGCACACCTGGAACCAGTTCACGGTGCGGGTGCCGGGTGCGGGGAATCGCGATGCGCTGCAGGCACATTTGCAGGCGGCGGGGATTGGTTGTGAGGTGTATTATCCGGTGTCGCTGCACCAGCAGGAGTGCTTCGCGGATTTGCCGGAGCATTCGCGGTCGGGACTGCCGGTTTCGGAGTTGTTGTGCGGTGAAGTGTTGAGTTTGCCGGTCTTTCCGGAGTTGACCCGGGAGCAGCAGGATCATGTCATCGCGGAGATCGGGGAGTGGCTGGGGTAGGGGCGATGGGGTTGTTGGGGGATGCGCAGGGTGGAAGTGCATGAGGCGTCCCTACAGGACACGGTGGTAGATGGCATTAAACCCGGGACGATGTTTCGGGTTGGGATGAGAGGTCCCGTTGGGACAGGGAGGATGGGACCGGGAGGATGTGAGACTGGACTGGTGCGGGGGAGGAGTTAGTCGCTGAGGCGAAGGGGTTTAGAGGGCGCCTAGAAGGACGCCCCTCCTTGCGAGAGAGCTTGTGAGACTGGACTGGTGCGGGGGAGGAGTTAGTCGCTGAGGCGAAGGGGTTTAGAGGGCGCCTAGAAGGACGCCCCTCCTTGCGAGAGAGCTTGTGGGACTGGGGTGGTGCGGGGGAGGAGTTAGTCGCTGAGGCGAGGGGTTTAGAGGGCGCCCGGAGGAAGGCCCTTCCTTGCAGGAAGCATGAAGACAGCAGTGGTGACAGGAGGGGCGGGGTTTGTGCCTTCGCATCTGGTGGATCTGCTCCTGGCGGAGGGGGTGCGGGTGGTGGCCTTGGACAATTTTGTGACGGGGCACGCGCGGAACATCGCGCATCTGGCGGAGAACGAGCGGTTTGAGTTTCGGGAAGCGGACGTGGCGGAACCGTTCGAGGTGGAGGGGGAGGTGGACTACGTGTTTCACCTGGCCTCGCCGGCCAGTCCGATCGACTACGTGAAGATTCCGATCGAGACCCTGAAGGCGGGGTCCTACGCGACGCACAACAGCCTCGAGCTGGCGGTGCGGAAGAAAGCGCGGTTTCTACTGGCTTCGACCTCGGAGGTGTACGGCGACCCGGAGGTGCATCCGCAGGTGGAGAGCTATCAGGGGAACGTCAGCACGACGGGGCCACGGAGTTGTTATGACGAGGCGAAGCGCTACGCCGAGGCGGCGACGATGGCGTATCACCGGCATCATGGGCTGGAGACGCGGATCGTGCGGATTTTCAACACCTATGGACCGCGGATGCGCCTGGATGACGGACGGGTGGTGCCGGCCTTCATCGGGCAGGCGCTGGAGGGCAGGCCGCTGACGATTTTTGGGGACGGATCGCAGACGCGGAGTTTTTGCCACGTGTCGGATCTGGTGGCGGGGATCTGGCGCCTGATGCAAAGCGATTGCAGGGAGCCGGTGAACATCGGGAATCCGCGCGAGATGAGCATCAAGGAGTTTGCGGAAGCCATTGCGGTGGCCACCGGCACGCAGACGGGGTGGAAGGAGTGCCCGCTGCCGGAGGATGATCCGAAGGTGCGGCGGCCGGACATCAGCCGGGCCCGGAAGGTGTTGGGGTGGGAGCCGGTGGTGGCGTTTGAGGACGGGATTCGGGAGACGATTGAGTATTTTAGAGGGATGGTGGGGGGTGAGGAGGATTGGTGAATTAGAACAAGAAATCTAGTATTGAGATGAAGGTATTTATTGGCGGCGGCGGCGGATTCATTGGTGGGCATCTGGCCCGGGTGCATCTGGATCGTGGAGACGAAGTGGTGGTGGCGGACATCAAGGCGGCGGAGCAGTGGTATCAGCATCACACCGAGGCGGAGAACCTCGTGCTGAACCTGGAGGAGAAGGAGGCCTGCAGGACCGCCACAAAGGGCTGCGAGGTGGTTTACAACCTGGCTTGCAACATGGGTGGGATAGGGTTCATCGAGAACAACAAGGCGCTCTGCATGCTGAGTGTGCTGATCAACACGCACATGTTGATGGCGGCGCGGGAGAACGGGGCGGGCAAGTATTTCTACTCCTCGAGCGCCTGTGTGTATCCCGACTATCGGCAGCAGGACACGGATGTGCCGGCCTTGCGGGAATCGAACGCCTATCCGGCGATGCCGGAGGACGGCTACGGTTGGGAGAAGTTGTTTTCGGAGCGGATGTGCAAGCACTACGAGGAGGACTTCGGGCTCAACGTGCGGGTCTTCCGGTTTCACAATGTCTATGGGCCGCACGGCACTTGGGACGGGGGGCGGGAGAAGGCGCCGGCCGCGATGTGCCGGAAGATGATCGAATGCATTGATGCGGGACGCTACGAGATGGAGATGTGGGGGGGCGGGGAGCAGACGCGGTCGTTCATGTATATCGACGACTGCCTCACTGGGATCGACAAGTTGATGGCCTCGGATCATAGCGATCCGCTCAACCTGGGGCGGAGCGAGTTGGTGACGATCAACCAGTTGCTCGGCATCGTGGAGGAGATCGCGGGGGTGAAGTTGAAGCGGAACTACAACCTGGATGCGCCGCAGGGGGTGCGGGGGCGGAACTCGGACAACACCTTGATCAAGGAAGTGTTGGGCTGGGAGCCGGAAGTGGATTTGCGGGCGGGGATGGAGAAGACCTATCACTGGATCAAGGAGCAGTATGAGCGGCGGAAGGCCGGGGAGCGAGTGGTGCTGTAGCTGACTGATCATGGGCTCCCACGACGCAAAGTCGCGGGGGGCCGCAGAGGTGGCGGCGGAACAGGGATTCGGTTATGCCGGGAAATTTGGACGACAGATGAAACGATACATTGCAGGACACCGGGGAATGGTGGGTTCGGCGCTGGTCCGGGCGAGCGAGGCGCAGGGTGGCGTGGATTTGCTGCTGCGCACACGCGAGGAGCTGGATCTGCTGGATCAGGCGGCGGTCTTCGCGTTTTTGGAGCGGGAGCGACCGGAGGAGGTGGTGATCGCTGCGGCGAAGGTGGGGGGGATTCATGCCAACAACACCTATCCGGCCGAATTCATTTACGAGAACCTGACGATGACCGCGAACCTGGTGCACGGTTCGTATCGGGCCGGGGTTGGGCGGGTGTTGTTTTTGGGGAGTTCGTGCATTTACCCGAAGCTGGCTCCGCAACCGATGCCGGAGTCCTGCCTCTTGACCTCGGAGCTGGAGCCGACCAACGAGGCCTATGCGGTGGCGAAGATTGCAGGACTCAAGTTGTGCCAGTATTACCGCAAGCAGTATGGCATTCTCTTTCATTCGGCGATGCCGACGAATCTGTATGGGCCGGGCGACAACTATCATCCGGAAAATTCCCACGTGATTCCGGCGATGATCCGGCGATTTCATGAAGCGAAGGTCTCCGGTCAGGAGGAGGTGGTGATCTGGGGGACGGGGACGCCGCGGCGGGAGTTTCTGCATGTGGATGATTTGGCGGATGCCTGTCTGCATTTGCTGGCGGTGGAGAATCCGCCGGACTGGGTGAATGTGGGGAGCGGGACGGATGTGAGCATTCTGGAACTGGCGGAGACGGTGGCGGCGGTGACCGGATTTGCGGGCAGGATTTCCAAGGACCCCAGCAAGCCGGACGGCACGCCCAGGAAGCTGATGGATGTTTCGCTGCTGGATGGCCTGGGTTGGCACGCGAAGACGTCGCTGCGGGACGGATTGAAAGAGACTTACGACTGTTTCCTCAAGGAGGAGGAGTCTGGTGGCCTTCGGGCAAAGTAACAAAGAAATGAAACGCGCACTCATCACCGGAATCACCGGGCAGGACGGATCGTATCTCGCCGAGTTTCTTCTCGGGAAAGGCTACGAGGTGCATGGCATCAAGCGGCGGGCCTCGTCGTTCAACACGCAGCGGATTGATCACATTTACGAGGATCCGCATGTGGATAACTCCCGGTTCAGGCTGCACTACGGAGACCTGACCGACACCTCGAACCTGACCCGCATCATCGGGGAGGTGCAGCCGGACGAGGTTTACAATCTGGGCGCGCAGTCGCACGTGGCGGTCTCCTTCGAATCCCCGGAATACACGGCGGACGTTGATGCGGTGGGGGTCTTACGGGTCCTGGAGGCGATTCGTTTTCTCGGTTTGGAGAAGAAGACGCGTTTTTACCAGGCCTCCACCTCGGAGCTTTACGGACTGGTGCAGGAGATACCGCAGAGCGAGACGACGCCCTTCCATCCCCGCTCCCCCTACGCGGTGGCGAAGATGTATGCCTACTGGATCACGGTGAACTACCGGGAGGCTTACGGAATGTATGCGTGCAACGGGATTCTCTTCAATCATGAGTCGCCCCGTCGGGGGGAGACCTTTGTGACGCGGAAGATCACGCGGGCGATCTGCAATATTTCGCAGGGCTTGGAGAAGTGCCTGCACCTTGGAAACATGGATGCCTTGCGGGATTGGGGTCACGCCAAGGACTACGTGCGGATGCAGTGGATGATGCTGCAGCAGGAGGAGGCGGAGGACTTCGTCATCGCGACGGGCAAGCAGATTTCGGTGCGGGAGTTTGTGCGGATGTCGGCGAGGGAGGCGGGACTGGAGTTGGAATTCAGCGGTGAGGGGATGGATGAGATTGCGACCGTTTCGGCGGTGAGCGGCGGAAATGTTCCGGGGGTGAAGGTGGGTGATGTGATCGTGCGGGTGGATCCGCGGTATTTCCGTCCGGCGGAAGTCGAGACGCTGCTGGGAGATCCGCGCAAGGCAAAGGAAAAGCTCGGGTGGGTGCCGGAGATCACGGTGGAGGAGATGTGCGCGGAGATGGTTGCCTCGGATCTGGATCAGGCGAAGCGGCACGCGCTGCTGAGAGCGCACGGACACAATGTGGCGGTGACCTTGGAGTGAGGGGCGGTGGGCCGAGAGGGCGCAGAGGGGTGAAATGATGGAGACGACGATGATGCAGATGGCATCCATGGGGGATCCGGTGACGGGGAGGAGGGCTCCCCACGCCGAGATATCCGATTTGGAGACCGTGGAGGTCATCGGGGTGAAGGTGGCGGTGTTGGACTACGCCCGGGCGGTGCAGGTGATTTTTGAATGGGCGGAGAAGGGCGACCGGGCCTATGGGGTGGCGGCAGCCAACACCCATGTAGCGGCGTTGGCCCGACATGATAAATCCTACGGCGCGGCGCTGGGGAGGTTTGATTTGATTTGTCCGGATGGGATGCCCCTGAGGTGGTCGGTGAATCACAGCATGCCTGAGGAGAAGCGGCTCCGGGACCGGGTTTACGGACCGACCTTGATGCTGAAGACATTGGAGGGTTCGGATGGGTTGGATCACATCCGGCATTTTCTGCTCGGCGGAGAGGAGACAACTCTTGAGAAATTGGGGGAGCGCATGGAGGAGGAGTTTACCGGGCCGCAGCTGGCGGGTTCCTATTCTCCGCCGTTCGGTGAGTGGCCGGAAGATGAGTTCGAGCGGATTTGCGGGAAGATCACGAAATCCGGGGCGAACGTGGTGTGGGTGGGACTGGGTTGTCCGAAGCAGGAACTTTGGATTGGCAACAACCTGCATCGCCTTCCACCGGCGGTGTATCTCGGGGTGGGGGCGGCCTTTGCCTTTCATGCGGGAGAGGTACGGCAGGCACCGGCGATCATACAGCGCGCGGGGATGGAGTGGTGCTATCGATTGGTGATGGAGCCCCGTCGGCTGTGGCGGCGCTATCTCGTCCACAACAGTCTGTTCATACGGTATTGGGTGCACGACACGCTTGCTGAGGATTGGGACTTGGACACAAAGCCTTCACCAGTTCTGAATCGGGTGGAGGAGCTGGTCTCGCCGCCGCGATGCAATGTGCTTGGAGTTGGGATCAGCGTTCTGGATTTGGACCGTGCCGGGCGACTGGTGGAGCAAGGATCGGATGATCCCGGGATTGCGGGGTATGTGACGGTGACAGGCGTGCACGGAGTGATGGAATCGCGTCGGGATCCGGAACTGCAGAAGATCCTCAATCAGTCGTTCCTGTCCACGCCCGATGGCATGCCGATGGTGTGGATCGGAAATTGGACCGGACATCAGGCGATGGACAGGGTCTATGGGCCTGACCTGATGTTGGACGTGGTGTCCAGGACAGCGGGAACGGATCGCGGACACTATTTTTTTGGAGGAGCCGAGGGGGTGGCGGAAATGCTGGCGGGGCGTTTGACGGCGTGGTTTCCGGGAACGGAAGTGGTGGGGACGCACTGTCCGCCATTCCGGGATCTGACGACGGCGGAGGAAGAGACGCTGGTGGCGGAACTTCGAGAGAAGAGGCCGCATTTTTTTTGGGTGGGGCTGGGAACGCCCAAGCAGGAACGCTTCATGCACGGCTTTCTCAAGCGGCATCCGGATTTGACGAAGGGATGGGATCACGGGTTGATTCTCCTCGGGGTCGGTGCAGCATTTGACTTTCATGCCGGACGCGTTCAGCAGGCTCCCTACTGGATGCAGCGCAAGGGATTGGAGTGGTTCTTCCGTCTGTGCGTGGAGCCCTTGCGATTGTGGAAGCGGTATTCGATCAACAACTCCGGGTTCATCGTCTCGATCACTCTACAGTTGCTCAATCTGAAGAAATATCCGCTGAGGAAGTAACGAATGATGAAGAAAGCCCCGATCGCCCTGCGAGAGTCGAATGTGCGGAGTCTGCTGAAGGCCGTGAGCTGGCGTCTGATTGCGACCGGGACGACGATTTTGATCGCGTGGTTGGTGTATGGGGACATCAAGCCGGCCTTGGCGATTGGCGGAATTGAATTTCTGGCGAAGTTTGTGATCTACTATCTGCATGAGCGGATGTGGCAAGTGATTCCGCACGGGACGTTTCCACGAGTGAAGGGGCATTAACGGGAATGGCACGAAATTAAGCGGGGGTCTCGACCCGCGAGTCGGCTCCGAAGCCGCTTTGCCGCGTCATCGGTCGATGATGACCGCACTAACGGAGAAAATTTCCACGAACCAATTTCCAAATAAGTTCCAGTCGGAAAATTCCAAAAGCCAAACGAAGAGGAAGAAGCGGACTAGTCAATTTGGTAGTGGAGTAACAGTTGGAACTGAAGATCCGTGGTTGGTGTTTCAATGAGGAATGCCAAGTAGTTCGACCTCCTCTCTCCGGACAAGTTTTCCAGAACCGAGTCAAATGACAGCCGAGAACATTCATCCCGAGTTTCATCGCTTTCTGACGCGGGAGGACAAGGAGCAGTTGTTGGGGCAGCGGGGTGTGGTGTTGTGGATGTATGGATTGTCGGGTTCGGGGAAGAGTACCATTGCGAATGCAGTGGAGCGGCGCTTGTTTGAAGAGGGGCGGTTCACGGTGATTTTGGACGGGGACAATCTGCGTTCGGGCTTGAACGGCAATCTGGGATTTTCCGATGAGGACCGGAGTGAGAATGTGCGGCGCAATGCGGAAGTGGCGAAGTTGTTTGCCCAACAGGGAGTGCTCACACTGGTCTCAGTGATCACTCCGCGCCGGGCCTTGCGGGATCTGGCGCGGGAAGTGGTGGGAGAGGATTTCGTGGAGGTCTATGTGAAGGCGGACTTCGCGACCTGTGCCCGGCGGGACCCCAAGGGACTGTATGCCAAGGCGGAGCGGGGTGAGGTGAAGCAGTTTACGGGCAAGGACAGTGGGTTTGAGGAGCCGGAAAAGGCCGAAGTTGTGCTGGACACCGAGGTGCACTCGGTGGAGGAGAGTGCCGCGCTGTTGTTGGAGTATCTGGCGAGCCGCGTTGGCCGGCTGGAGGGTGGCCTCTGATGCAGGGCAGGAACGGGTTTGCATGAATACAACCACACACGACGGCCCCGACGGAATCGGGGGACTCGAGACGCCGGCGCTCCCCTGGGCGGGACGCTCCCCTTCTTCCCAGTAACTGATCACAAATAACGAATAACTCTCCCCACCATGCCCGACTATCAGCTCAGCCATTTGGACCAGATTGAGGCGGAGGCCATCTTCATCCTGCGGGAAACCGCCGCGCAGTTTGAGAACCCCGCGTTGTTGTTTTCGGGAGGAAAGGATTCCATTGTGATGGCGCACCTTGCCTACAAGGCCTTCTGGCCGGCGAAGTTGCCCTTTCCGCTGGTGCACATCGACACCGGTCACAATTTTCCGGAGACCATCACCTATCGGGACGAATTCGTGAAGAAGATCGGGGCGCGCCTGGTGGTCGGTTCGGTGCAGGACTCGATCGACAAGGGCCGGGTGGCGGAAGAGAAGGGGGCAAACGCCTCGCGAAACCGGGCCCAGACCACGACCTTGCTGGACACCATCGAGGAGAACGGATTTGACGCGGCGCTGGGTGGTGGTCGGCGGGATGAGGAGAAGGCCCGGGCGAAGGAGCGGTTCTTCTCGCACCGTGATGACTTCGGGCAGTGGGATCCGAAGAATCAGCGGCCGGAACTTTGGAATCTCTTCAACGGGCGCAAGCATCACGGTGAGCACTTCCGGGTCTTCCCGCTCTCAAACTTCACGGAAATGGACGTGTGGATGTACATGCACCGTGAGGGGATCGAACTGCCCAGTCTCTACTATGCGCACGAGCGGGACACGGTGCTGCGCAACGGGACGATTCTGGCGGTGTCCGAGTTCGTGCAGCCCCGTGAGGGGGAAGAGGTGGAGCGGAAGGTGATTCGGTTCCGGACGATGGGAGATGCGACGATCACCGGGGCGATCGAATCGACCGCCGACACGATGGAGAAGATCATCGAGGAAGTGGCGGCGGCCCGCCAGACCGAGCGCGGCAACCGCGCCGACGACAAACGCAGTGAAACGGCGATGGAGGATCGGAAGAAGGAAGGGTACTTTTAGGGGAGGGAGCGTGGGCGTCCCGCCCTCGTTTCATCGGGGAATGCAGGCGAGGCCTGCGCTCTCCTGATGGAAGAACGAAGGATGACCAAAGAGAGAACAATGAACAAAATTCTCATCGCAGGGGGAGCCGGTTACATCGGCTCCCACACCGTCCGGCACCTGGTGCGGGAGGGGACGGAGGTGGTGGTGCTCGACAATTTGTCGGAAGGGCATCGGGAGGCGCTCGTCGATCCCGGGGTGACCTTCGTGGAAGGCGGAATCGGCGATGCCGCCCTCCTGCGACGCCTCTTCGGGGAACACCAGCCCCGTGCGGTGATTCATTTCGCGGCCCATGCCTATGTGGGAGAGTCGGTGGAAGATCCCCTGAAATACTACCAGAACAACGTCGCCGCCCCCCTCGCGATGCTGGGAGTGATGCGCGAGTTCGACTGCAAGCAGTTCGTCTTTTCCTCCAGTTGCGCGACCTACGGGGAGCCGACCGCCCTTCCCATCACGGAAGAGAACCCGCAGGAGCCGATCAATCCCTACGGGCGCTCGAAGCTGATGTTCGAACAGATCCTGAGGGACTGTGAGGTGGCCTGGGGATTGCGCAGCGTCTGCCTCCGGTATTTCAACGCCTGCGGCTGCTCCGAGGACGGGAAAATCGGCGAGGATCACGAACCCGAGACGCATTTGATTCCCCTGGTCCTGATGTCCCTTACCGGGGCGGTGGAGAAAATCCGCGTCTTCGGCACCGACTATCCCACCAAGGACGGCACCTGCATTCGCGACTACATCCACGTCGATGACCTTGCCTCCGCCCATCGCTTGGCGGTGGCGCACTTGGAGAATGGCGGGGCCTCGGAGGCGATCAATTTGGGGACCGGCACGGGGACCTCGGTGCAGGAGATCATTGACGTTGCGGAGCGGGTTTCGGGGAAGACGGTGCCGGTGGAGCATGGTCCACGACGGGCGGGTGATCCGGCCGAGTTGATTGCAGATCCCTCGAAGGCGAAACGGATTCTCGGGTGGAAGGCGGAGCGGGACATCGAAACGATTGTGGAGTCGGCCTGGCGCTGGCACTCCGCACCGCACGAGGGACGGTATGCGATGCAGGGGAGCGTGGGCGTCCCGCCCTCGCCTCGTCAGAACACGCAGGCGGGACGCCAACGCTCCCCTCATCACACTTAAAACTGCAGAACACGCAGGCGAGACGCCTACGCTCCCCTTATCACACTGAACACTCCCCATGGACCTACTACGATTTACGACCGCCGGCTCGGTGGATGACGGCAAATCGACCTTGATCGGTCGACTTCTTTACGACTCCAAGTCGATCTTCGAAGATCAACTCGAAGCGATGGAGGAAAGCTCCAAGAAGCGCGGCGACGAGCGCGTCAACCTGGCTTTGCTGACGGACGGGCTCCGCGCGGAGCGCGAGCAGGGAATCACCATCGACGTGGCCTACCGCTACTTTGCGACGCCGAAGCGGAAATTCATCATCGCGGACACCCCGGGACACGTGCAGTACACGCGGAACATGGTGACGGGTGCCTCGACCGCAAATTTGGCCATCATTCTAGTCGATGCTCGGAAGGGAATCATCGAGCAGACCAAACGCCATTCCTTCATTGCGAACCTGCTTCGCATTCAGCACGTCATCCTCGCCGTCAACAAGATGGACCTCGTCGATTACTCGCAGGAGGTTTACGACAAGATCGTGGAGGACTACCAGGCCTTTGCCTCGCGTCTCGACAACATCGTGGACATCCAGCCGATCCCGATTTCGGCGCTCAACGGGGACAACGTGGTGGATCGTTCGAAGAACATGGATTGGTATGAGGGGTCCTCGTTCCTCTATCACCTCGAGAATGTCTATATTGGCGGCGAGGAGAACCACGTCGATGCGCGGTTTCCGGTGCAGTGGGTGATCCGGCCGCAGAGCGATCAGTATCATGACTTCCGGGGCTACGCGGGCCGGGTGGCGGGAGGGGTTTTCCGTGCCGGAGACGAGGTGGTGGTCCTGCCGTCGGGCTTCAAGACGCGGATTCAGGCGATTCATACGGCGGACGGTCCGTTGGACGAGGCCTTTGCGCCCCAATCGGTCTGCCTGACGCTGCATGACGAGATCGATATTTCGCGCGGGGACATGCTGGCCAAGCCGAACAACCAACCGAAGGTCGAGCAGGACATTGAGGCAATGGTCTGCTGGTTCTCGCAGACGCCGATGCAGGGACGGGGGAAGTATCTGCTCCGGCACACCACCCGGGAAACGCCGGCGGTGGTGCAGGAAATTCGTTACCAGGTCGATGTGAACACCCTGCGCAAGGTGGAGGGTGTGGATTCGCTGATCATGAACGATATCGGCCGGGTCCGGATCCGTACCGCGACTCCGCTCCTGCACGATGCCTACCGGCGGAACCGGAATACGGGATCGTTCCTGCTGATTGATCCGGGGACGAACGAAACGGTGGGGGCGGGAATGATTGTGTAGGAATGGTAACGTTCTGGGTTTGGAGTTTGGGGTTTGGACTTGAGGTCTATTTGGAACTTGTGGATTGGAAATTTTCAGGAGTGGACTTGGTGGTGGTGGACTATGACGGACAAACAAGTCCCCACACTCCGGCTGCCTTCAATTTCGCCCCTGGGGGGATGCATCCAATAGTTGCCCCGAGGAAGTAGTCGTGATATCCTGAAATCGCTGTTCCACCATGTCCTCCATCCTCATCGACATTGCCCGCCGCCGACAGCGACCCGGTTCCGGGAGTATTCTTACGATCACCAATTCAAACCCGGCTGAAATGTTTCACGAGATCTTCTCGGTTCCCTATGCGCTCATCGGTGGGCAAGCTACCAAGTTCTACATGCCGGAACGCACGACGCTGGACTGGGATGTTTTGGTCCACGCCAGTGATGTGGATCAAGCTCGTGAAGAGGTGATCACTGCCGGGGCCATTGCCCTGAGACCATTGACGATCCCCGGCTTCACCTGCCGTCTTCCAGATGCCGTGACGCTGGATGTCATTTCAGAGGATGCGGATTGGGTCAGCATGGCTCTTGCCGAGGCTAAAGATGCAAATTCTGGTGATCATGATCCCGTCCTGGCCCTCAAGTGGCTGGTTTTGCTCAAGCTCCAAGCCGGACGAGTTCAGGATCTGGCCGACATCAGCCGCATGATGGGATGCGCCTCGGATCAGGATATCGAAGCAACCCAGACAGTCGTCAGTCAATGGCTCGAAGATGCCTCCGAGGATCTGGCATCGCTGATCCATCTGGGAAAAATGGAGAGAGATTCGTCGTAGCGGAAGGGCACCTCCCTGCCGGTTGGAGTCTAGCCAGACGGACGAAAGAAATTTCCACAATCCAATTTCCAAATAAGTTCCAGTATTCAAATTCCAAAAGCTAAACGAAGAGGAAGAGAGTGTCCGAGGTAGGGGACGGTCGCTCCCTCCTTCGCGCGAGGCTATGGCGGACAGGCCGCGCTGTCCGGTGGCTACGCCGCCGCAACGCGCCAAGCCGCTCGATTCGCTTCTAACCTCCCGATTCCAGAGTCCCGCAACGAACAGTACAATGGGTATGATCACTGTAAATCGTTCCGGCACACGCCGAACCGACGGACGGCGCGGAGCGACCGTCCCTTCCGGGCCGCACCTCACGAACAGGGTTTCTCACTTTTCAAAAGAGTCCCGCCAGTTCAACTTAATCCTTTAAACTACAGCACTTAAAACTGGCCAGCTCCGCTGGGCCCAAAACAATGCCCCTCCGAGATGAATTTTTGAGCGAGGAGGATCTCGATCTCGCGAATCTTCCTTTTGAGGAACTGGTCGCCTATTGGAATCTTTGGCTTCGACAGGCTCAGGCCACCAATGATCTCGATGCGCGTGAATATTCTCACGGAGTGATGGTAGGTTGCAAAGAGCCTCCCCTGGAAGGAGTCGAAAACCATGACGGATAATCCTTATCTTCGCCTGACCCGTGAGTTCAATGAGGGGAAGACTCGAGCGATTATTTGCTCGGGGCAGGCTGTGGTGTTGCATGGCTTGGCGGTCATGAGTAAGGATGGGGACTGGATTCTCCGTGAGAACGAGAGTGACCTCGATCACGTTCTCTCAGTCTTGCAAGAGAATGGGGCGCGTTATCGATTCGGGGCTCCCTTGGCCCTCCCGTGGATGAGAATGGGCTGGAGCAGCCATTTTGAATTTCAAGATCAAGACCTCAGGATCCGGACCGATTTCTTTACCCGCCCTCCTCGCCTCACTCTGGAGCAATTAAGTGCGCTCTGGACCGAGCAGGAGTCGGCGACCTATCCCGTCACCGATCTCGTCACCTTGTCCCGGCTCAAACTCACCAACCGTGAACGGGACTACTCTGTGATCGGCGAAATTGCACGCCGACTGGAGAACCCTTCGGACCAATTTCTGTGGTCGCGCAGTGTGCGGGATCTGATTCGTCTGGCGAAGGAACACTCTTCTTTGGCTTCTTCTCTCACTGAACGCCGGGCGCTTCTGGTGTTCGCTATCGAAGCGAATGCGGATCGACTCGGCGAGGAATTGGATCGTGAGCGGAGACAGCACATTCGCACCAACGAACGGCGCCTCGAGGCCATGCAGGCCTTGATGAAAGACTGGCGAAGCCATTGGGCGGTGCTTCAAAACGAGATTCGGGATCTCCCCCTTCGGCAAGCACATGAGATGTGTGTGGAAGCCGCCGCCCGCCTGCTGCCGAGTGAATGAGCGGGGCAGTGTTAAGTGTTAAGTGCGGTAGATTCACGGAATCAGCGATGCGTCCAGTTGTAGAGAGAGAGAAATTGCTCCACTTCCTCGGGGCACTTGCCGCCGAAACGAGGGAGGAGGCCTCGGTTTTTCTGACGGGGGGAGCCACGGCGCTTTTGTATGGATGGCGTCAGACGACCATTGATATTGATCTCAAGGCGGACCCCGAGCCGAAGGGGTTCTTTGAAGCACTGTCAAAGCTCAAGGATCACTTGCAGATCAATCTGGAACTTGCGTCCCCGGATCTCTTCGTCCCCGCCCTGCCAGGGTGGCGTGAGCGTTCGATATTCATTGTGCGGCACCGGCAGATCGATTTTTACCATTACGATCTCTATGGTCAGGCCCTCGCCAAACTGGAGCGTGGTCACCCACGGGATTTGAGCGATGTTGAAGAAATGTTCCGGCGAGGGCTTGTGCAGACTCCTTTGCTGAGAGAGCTTTTTGACGCGGTGAAAGCAGAGTTGATCAGATTTCCGGCGATCGAGGCGGATTCATTTGCGGGAATTGTGGAGACCTGGTGTGGGAATCACTGATGAACAGAGGCAACGATATCCTTTCCGGTCTGCCGGGTGAGACCTTCGTCCGGCAGGGACTTTCCGACCTGAACGAAGGGCGGGACACCGTGGCCTGTTGTTTGGTGGAAATGGCCCTGCCACGTCTGGAGATGGCCGGGATTTCACTCCCTCCGGCAAACCACTCGGCAATGGATAGCGAGCACCGGCTCTACCGACATCTCGAGGAATTCGGCAACGGGGCCTATGCCCGTTACAACAGCCTTCTGCGGGAATTGACAAGTTTTCAACGGGCTCTGGAGAGCAGGATGATTTCCAAATAAGTTCCAGTCGGAAAATTCCAAAAGCCAAACGAAGAGGAAGAGGCCTACGAGGATCTGGAATCGCTGGTCCATTTTGGGAACACTGGAGAGAGATTCGTGATCGGACAGGTGTTCACGAGGGGAGTGGATCCTTCCTTCTCCCACCGGAACTGCAAGCCGGGTCATTCCTGGCGCTTGACCCTGGCTCCGGCAAGACCTTCGGTCCGGGGATGATTGTTTGATTAATTTCGCGCCTCGGCCTAGTATTTTCCCCATGTCACCCAGTCACATTTTCGGTTTGGGTCTGCTATTGGCCTGCGTGGCGGTCTCCCCAGCCCGCGCGGAGCTGAGTTTGGGGGAGTTACGGACGAAATTCGAGGTGGCCTTGGAGGAGGATGGTGCCGAGCACACGGCGAAGAGCGCCAAGCTCAGCGAGGGTTACGCCGGGGCCCTGGAGCGCCTGAAGGTGAGCCTTGGTCGGGAGGGTAAATTGGAACAGGCCGCGCAGATTTTGACGGAGTTGGAGATGTTGGAGGCGAAGGGTGAGGCGAAAGACCTGCCGAAGACCGCCGACTACCGCTTCAAGAATCTCCGGACGAAGTGGGAAGAAGAGCAGGACAAGTTGGACGAGGCGCGGCGGACCAAAGTGGCGGAGTTGGCCACGGTTTACTTGAAGGTGCTGGAGGAACGGAAAAACGCCCTGACCCGCGCCGGGGAGATTCGGAAGGCCCTGGTGGTGGAGGAGGAGATGAAGCGGGTGGGGGAGAGTGAGATTGTGAAGAAAGCGTTGGCGGGGAGCCGGACCGAGGGATCGTTTGAAGGGGTCTTTGGGCAAGGAAATCTCGCCTTGGCATCAAACAAAGCGAAAGCGATCGCCCCGAGCAACGCGGATCGCTTGAACGACGGGATTGTTACCGATTACGAAGGGGGGCACCGCTTCGCGTATGGCTCCAACCCGTGCAGGTTCACCATTGAGCTCCCCGAGCTCTTCGTTGTTTCAGAAGTGCGCCTGTTATTGTGGGACTTGGACAAGCGGCGCTTCAAGTATTTGGTTGAAGTGTCACCAGATGGTAAAAGGTGGACCATGGTGGACGATCATCAGGAAGAGGCGGTCCCGGGAGGTTGGAAGAAGATCGCGTTTCCACCTCGAGACGTTCGTTATGTCCGCGTGCAGGGGTTCGGGAATTCCGTCAATAATGGAACCCAACTTGTGGAAATTGAAGTTTATTCGCCCAAAGAATGAGAACGCGTCGGCCATTGGGTATTGACGTTTTCTTTGCAGCCAGCGCTTCCAAGTTCTCGATGTCCCGGAGCTCGCTAATCAGATGACCACTCTGAGGGCACTGTCTTTGGAAAAAAAGCGGGTTGTGAAGTTGAAGGGTTCGCATTAAGGCCATTCGGATTGCTGTATTCCCCCCCCCTGACGCCCCGCCGCCCTGTCGTAAGCTTCCTGTATCGCTATGAATCAAAGAGCCATTCTCCATGTCATCGCCGCGGTGATTGGAATCCCCGTGCTGATCACCATCGGCGTTTGGTCGGCCACCGATCCGGTCTATGCCGGCGTCAGCGCCTTGATTGTTCTAGGCACTTGGGTAATGACCCAGCTTGGACAGAGGTGCTGGCTTTTGATCCCCTTCTTTACCGTCTTTGGAGGGGCCATGAATGTTGTTCCCGGGCACTTCTCCCCTCGGGATATCGTGATCGGGTTGGTCGCCATGATCCTGCCGGCCATCTGGGTGGTACGACGGTTTCCGATCCGAATTCGGCTTGGATCGATTGAGATCGCCTTGTTAGGCCTGATCGCGCTCCTCGGCCAGGCTTACCTGCGCAATCCAACCGGGCTCTCGGTTTTTGGATCGGCCAACATTGGCGGGCGCACCTACTTCGCAGTGGGGGTCTCGATCGTGGCCTTCCTGATCCTTTCGACGATGGTGGTGGATTTAAAAAGGGTCAAATTCATGGTCATCGCGTCCATTGCAGGTAGCCTAACCGCAGTGTTTTACGATGTGCTCTTGGGCGTGGTGCCAGCGTTGGCGGTTTACGGGGCCGCGGTGTATAACTCCTCGGGGTCCTCCTCGGCCATCAGTGAATATCTGGGGCTCGGGCCAGATCCGAGCCAAGGGACGGGCCGAATGATTTACCTCAAGAACTACTTCCGTCCGATTACCCTCTTCATCTTGGCAAACAGGAGTCCGATGGAGCTCTTGAATCCGAAGAATTTCCTCTTTCTGATCCTTCTGGGCTCGGCGGGAGTGTCGATTCTCCTCAGTGGGTTCCGCAGCGGCGTGGCCGAGTTTGGCCTGCTGATCATCGCGGCGACCCTACTGCACAGAAAGCCAATCCAGTTGGTCTTCATGGGATTGGTCGGAGCACCCTTGCTGGCGGTGATTCTCCTGCTGCAAGGGTCAGTCGTGGAGATCCCTCTGGCGGCCCAGCGTGCACTGTCCTTTCTTCCGGCCGATTGGAATCAACGGGCGGTCCGGGAAGCGCAGGGGAGTTCGGATTGGCGGTTTATGATGTGGGAGGAAGCCCTGACGAGCGACGAATACATCCGGAACAAATGGATCGGTGATGGCTTCGGGTTCACGGCGCGGGAGATGGCTTATCAGCAGGAACTCATTATTAAGGGACTCTCGGAAACGGACCAGCAGGAGTATTTCCTGACGGTGGGCGACTATCATAGCGGCCCCATCGAAGTCATCAAGCGGATCGGGTATCTGGGTCTTCTGTTTTTATTGATTGTGATGGGCATCTTTTTCAAAGCAGGGGTCCGGGTCGTGAACAGGGCGAGGGGGACACCCTATTATCCTTATGCGATGTTTCTTGCTCTACCGCTCGTTATTCATCCTTTCTACTTCATTTTTGTGTTTGGTACGTTGAAAGGGACTTTGGGATTGTTCTTGCTTGGGGGCGGGGCGTTGCGACTTTTGGAGAATTCGTTCGACGTCTGGGTTCGGCAGCGGTCTCACTCCGCTGTGCGCCAAAGGGAGCAGGCCGGTTTGCTGCCAGCGGTTGGAGCCAGGACCCCTGCATGAGTGCCACAGAACGGAGGCTAAATTCGATCCTCATGGCCCTTTTCGGGAGTTGCTGCTTCCGAGCAGCAACACCAAGGTCGATCACATCACATGACTAACCAATGCTAGACAACAAATCCATTCTCATCACCGGAGGCACTGGTTCCCTTGGCAAGGAACTGACGAAGACGATTCTTTCGAAGTGGCCGCAGGTGAAACGCCTCGTCATTTTTTCGCGCGACGAGCAGAAGCAGTTTCAAATGGCGCAGGACTATCCGCCGGAGAAGTATTCGGCGATTCGTTACTTCATTGGCGATGTGCGGGATCTGGATCGAATGACGCGAGCCTTCACGGGAGTGGACTATGTGATCCATGCCGCCGCGATGAAGCATGTGCATATTGCGGAGTACAATCCGGACGAATGCGTGAAGACAAACATCGGCGGAGCGGAGAATGTTATCAAGGCGGCCCTGAGTTGCGGAGTGTCCAAGGTGGTCGCTCTGTCCACTGACAAGGCCTGTGCTCCCATCAATCTCTATGGAGCCACCAAGCTGACCTCGGACAAGTTGTTCATTGCGGCGAACAACATCCGCGGGACGCAGGACATCAAATTTTCGGTGGTTCGCTATGGCAACGTGATGGGCTCGAACGGTTCGGTGATTCCCTTTTTCTTGAAGAAGAAGGCGAGCGGGGAATTGCCGATCACGGACGTTAACATGACGCGCTTCAATATCTCCCTCGCGGATGGGGTGAAAATGGTGCTGCATGCGCTCGAGCATGCCTGGGGTGGGGAATTGTTCGTGCCGAAGATTCCGTCGTATCGGATCACTGATCTTGCGGAGGCGATCGGGCCAGAGTGCAGGCATCCGGTGATCGGGATCCGCCCGGGCGAGAAAGTCCATGAGGAGATGATCACCAGTTCCGATTCGTTCACGACCTATGATCTTGGAAAGTACTATGTGATTCTTCCTCAGAAACCGATCTGGAGGATTAACGACTACAAAGCCCATTTTGGAGCGGTGCCTGTCGAGAAAGGCTTCAATTACTCTTCTGGCGCAAACGAGGATTTCTTAACAGTGGAGCAAATACGGATGCTCATTGGTGAGCATCTCCAGTGATGGCTTAGCCGCGACGTTGATTCTTCCGAAAGAATAGCACAATCGTAGATCATACACCCCAAAGAACTCAAAAAAGCGTTTGCCCGAGGCGAAAACATCACCAGCTTGCTTAAGAGAATGACGCAGGCTGAAGAAAATACGGAAGAAATCATTGAGACGGCCTATGATCTACAGTCTGGAAGTTACGTGAAGGGGCTCGATTCTCCAGAACTACATGCTCACAAAGTTGAGTATGGGGCGGCCATTGCCCGCGAGATCCTTAGTCTCACCAAGCCGACAAGTATTATTGAGGCAGGAATTGGAGAAGGGACGACTTTTTCATTCGTGTGGAATCAAATGGGCAATGTTGTGCAGCATGCCCACGGATTCGACATTGCCTGGTCGAGGATTGCGACTTGTCGGAAGTGGTTGGAGAGCAATGGAATTGATTCTGTGCATCTATCGGTGGCAAGTCTGCTGCATATGCCTTATCAGGATGCCAGTTTTGATGTGGTTTATACTTCCCATACCATCGAGCCCAATGGCGGCAATGAAGAGCCGATTCTCAGGGAATTGTACCGGGTCGCCTCGCGGTACTTGATTCTATTGGAGCCGGGTTACGAATTGGCATCTTTGGAATCCCAGACTAGGATGGAAGAGCATGGCTATTGTCGAAACCTTGTCGGGATCGCGGAGGGGCTCGGCATGCAGGTGATCAAGCACGAAATGTTCGCGCATAGCGCCAACCTCATGAATCCAACTGCGATCACGGTTATCGAAAAGGATGCGGCTGCGCAACCCGCGGTGCCTGCCTTGGCATGCCCACGATACGGCGACGCCTTGACCGATGGGCCAGACTCGCTCTATTCAGAAGGGAGTTTAAGGGCCTACCCGAAGATCAAGGGGATCCCGTGTTTGCGACCTGCGGACGGGATTATCGCGAGCGCTTTCAACCAGTTCGAAGGTTAATAATCGGTGTCGATTGGAGTGAGGGGATCGAGAGTCCACCTTAGTTTCTCTGACGAGCTGCGCCCAGACACAGACCGCTTCGCCGACAGGCTCAACCTCCCCACAAACTGATGATACCCTACGGACGCCAGAGCATAGACGAAGACGATATTGCGGCAGTGGTGGCGACGTTGCGTTCCGATTTTTTGACCTGTGGTCCGGAAGTGGAGGCCTTCGAGCGGGAGTTCGCGGAGATGGTGGGGGCGAAGCACGTCGTGGCCGTGGCCAATGCGACCGACGCGCTCCACCTGGCGATGCTGGTGGCCGGCATCGGCCCCGGCGACCGGGTGGTGACTTCGCCCAATACTTTTTTGTCTTCAGCCAACTGCGCGGCTTTTGTCGGCGCCATTCCGGATTTTTGTGATATTGATCCGATTTCCTACAATATTGATCCCCTTCATTTGGAAAAGGATTGGCAGCCTGACACCAAGGCCGTCATCGCGGTCGCGTATGCCGGGCAGGCCGCGAACATGCCGGAGATTGCGAGAATCGCCCGAGAGCGAAACGCCATCGTGATCGAAGACGCCTGTCATGGCACTGGTGGTGGGTTCACGTTCGAAGGCAAGGAATGGAAGCTCGGTGGTCATCCGTGGGCGGACATGACCACCTTTTCTTTTCACCCGGTGAAAACCATGACGACCGGAGAAGGCGGCATGCTGGTCACCGACAACGACGAGTATGCCCGTCTTGCGCGGGTACTTCGGGCCCATGGCGTTGAACGAGATTCAACTCGGTTTCAGGGATTCGGCAGTGAGGATTCCGCTTATCAGGAAAAGGGTCCGTGGGTTTACGAGATGCAAGAACTCGGCTTCAATCACCGCATCACCGATATTCAATGCGCCCTAGGTCGTTCGCAGTTGAGGAAGTTGGATCGTTTCATCGAAGGGCGCCTGGAAATCGTGTCTCGTTACAACGAGGCTTTTGCCGGTCTTCCCCGGGTTAGAACCCCAGAACTGGGTGCCTGGCTCAAAGGGCGCTCCGACCCTCCGGGCTCCCACGGGTCCGTGGGGACCGAACACCGGATCTCCTGGCACCTCTACACCGTTCAAATTGATTTCGGCGCCCTTGCCAGGACCCGGACCGAGGTCATGGCCGAACTTTATTCAAAGGGCATTGGTAGCCAGGTGCTTTACATCCCCGTCCACCTTCAGCCATGGTATAGAGGGACCTATGGATACGGGGCTGGCAAGTGTCCGGTGGCTGAGGAATTCTATCGGGGATGCCTGAGCCTGCCGCTTTATCCAGCCATGACGACAGGGGAAGTTCAGAAGGTGATCGAAGCAGTGCGGGAACTCGTCTGAGCGGCAGGAAAATATTGATTCTTATTTCCCGGGAATGAACGGAGTGATCATACAGGCGCGGATGGGGTCCACACGGCTTCCTGGAAAGGTACTAATGCCTGTTCTTGGTAGGCCGTTGATTGAATTGGTCTGTGATCGGGTTGGACGGGCCAAATTGGTTGATCATGTGATCGTCGCGACAACGAACCTTCCTGCCGACGATGTCCTGGAAAATTTTTGCAAGGAGGCCTCAATTTCCTGCTTTCGCGGCAGTGAGCTTGATGTTCTTGATCGGTATTACCAAGCAGCACGTGAGTTCGGGCTAACTAGTGTCATGCGGGTTACTGGTGACTGCCCTTTGGTCGATCCTGAATTACTTGATGATCTGTTGCGTGAATTTGAGACCGGTCATTGGGACTATATCTACAACAATTCGCCGACCCATCTCCCACATGGGCTTGAAGCCAGTGTGGGATCCTTCGCCGCATTCGAGCGTTGTTGGAAGGAAGCGCGATTGGCTTCGGAACGGGAGCATGTCACCCAGTATCTCCGGAAGCACCCGGAGCTTTTCAAACTCAAAAGTCTGCGTTATGAACCGGACTACTCCCGCTTTCGAATTACCGTGGATCATCCGGAAGATTATGAGGTTGTTTCCGAGGTATTCCGAATGCTCGATGAACGAGGCCAGTTCGGGTATTGGCACGAAGTCGTGTCCCTGTTCACAGAGTTTCCTGAATTGGCGCGGAAGAACGCTCATTACAAAATCGGGGAAGGCTTGGCCAAAAGTTTGGAGAAGGATCGATTGACAGTTCGACCGGATGAGGCGAGTTCCTAATGAAGAAGGGTGTTCGAAAGATTCTCATTCGGCTGGATGCAGGAGGGGCGGTCGGAATGGGGCATGCTCGGCGGAGTCTGGCGCTGGCCCGGGAGTTGCAGCGAAGAGGGCACGTGGTCGTTGTCTGTGGGAATCGGACTCCGCTCTTTGATGAGTTCCTTGCGGAAATTGATGTGGGGGTGTTCTTCAACGAGGCCGGTTTGGCTGAAGAAGAGTTTCTAGAATCGTTGGTGGCAGTCCATCCGGGAGCGGTGCTGTTTATTGACCATCTTCATCCTTACCGGCGAGAATTCATCGAGAAAATAAAATCCACCAATCCGGTTGTGCTCTTCCACAATGACAGTGAGGGCGCAAAGGCGGCAGATGCCGTGATTTTTCCCATTGCCCATCTTGATCCGGTTTCTGAGGCAGCGTTTCGCAGCGTGCGCGGTTTGAATGTGTTCAGCGGATTCGAGTATGTATCGATCAATGAAGACGCTCGGCAGGCGAGAGTGGACAGTTCGCCCTGCGCCCCGTATTTGGCACTGACCACGGGCGGGAGTGATCCGCGTGGAATGATGTTGGAGATGATCGACTGGATCGTCGAAGGCCGGTGGCCCCATCCCGTGATGGCGCTTTATGGTCGTGATTTCATCATGGCGGAGGAGTTGGAGAAAAGGCGGAAGACGTTGCCACCCACGGTGGCATTGAAGCCGTTCAACTACCCTGATCTTCTGGGGGCGCATCTGGTGGTCAGTGCGTTCGGTGTTACTCCCTACGAATTGATTTTTCATGGAAGGCCAGTGGTGACCGTTGGGCACAACCCAAAAGCGGCAAAGGGCAGTGATCGGCTGGCTGAGGCCACCGGATCGACGGTGAGTTTTGGCCTCATCGATGATCTCGACTGCGCGACCTTTCTGGGAGGCTTGGACCGATGTTGGTCTCAAGATGTCATTGACGCGTTGTCGGACAGGCAGAAGGGGCAAATGGATGGGAGAGGCGTCGAGAGAGTAGCAGGGCTTATTGAACAATTCGGAACACGAGCAGGATCATGAGTAGAGTCATTGACGGAAAAGAAAGTTTTGGGAGGTGTCTTGAAGATTTCGAGAAGGGCATGGTGATCAAGCATTGGCCGGGGAAGACGATCACGGAGAGTGACAACAACCTGTTCTGTTTGTTGACGATGAATCACCATCCGGTGCATCTCGATGTTGAGTTTTGCCGGGATCATCCGCACGGCAGGGTACTTGTGGTGGGCACGTTGATCCTGAGTTTGGTTGTGGGGATGACCGTGGCGGACATCAGTGGTCGTGCGATTGCCAATTTGGAATATGAGCGGGTCAAGCATGATGGGCCGGTCTTCATCGGAGACACCCTGCATGCGGTCACCGAAGTCCTGGACGTGCGCGCCTCGAACTCCAAGCCTGATCGCGGCGTGGTTTATGTTGAGACCAAGGCCACGAATCAGCGGGGCGAGCAGGTGTTGAGTTTTCGGCGAACAGTTCTTGTGCCGATGAAGTCAGGTCCTGCCGCTCAAGGGTGAGGAGATTCAATCGTCAACCAAGCAAATTAACGTGAAGAGGCTGATCATCTTTGGAGGGCATGGAAACGGGACGGTCGTCGCGTCGACCGTGGAGGACATTAATGCGGTGACGCCAACTTGGGAGATTCTCGGGTTTCTCAATGACCAGGACGAGGGGCCGATCAATGGTTATCCCGTGTTGGGAGGAATCGACAGCGAGACGGTGGGACGGTGGCTGGATGATCCCAATGTGTATTTTTACTGGTCCCTGATCTCGGTAAGACTGAATCACAAATTTATCAACCGACTGAAGGAACTGGGTATTCCAGAGGAGCGGTTTGCGACGGTGGTCCATCCTACCGCGGTTGTCTCGAAGCAGGCGACGCTCGGATACGGGGTGAGTATTCACCCTCTCGTCAACGTCGGCCCGAATGTGACCCTGGGAAATCATATCCATGTATTTGCACAGGCCATGATTGGCCACGGAGCCACTCTCGAAAATTTCAGCTACGTCGCGAACAATGCCTGCGTTGGGGCGCATGTTCGACTGCACGAGGGGGCCTATCTCGGGACCAACTGTACGACGCTGGAGAATGTCGAGATCGGTCGTTGGGCGATCGTGGGAATCGGCAGTGTCGTGGTGAGGTCAATTGGCGATTTCGAAAAGGCTGTCGGGAATCCGTCCCGAATTATTGGGACAGTGGAGTGAGAGTTATGAACAGTTTTCAGATCGGTCAGCAAACTGTTGGGGACGGCAGTGAGGGATGCTTTATTATCGCGGAGCTGTCGGCGAACCACAACAACGACCTTGAGTTGGCCAAGCGGACGATCCAGGCGATGGCCGATAGCGGGGCCGATGCGGTGAAGCTGCAGACCTACACGCCGGACTCGATGACGCTTGACTGTGACGGAGAGCTGTTCATGGCGAGGAATGGAACCCTTTGGGAGGGTCGGCGGCTCCACGAGATCTATGCGGAAGGTGCTTTACCGATGGAGTGGCATGCCGAGCTGAAGGTGACTGCGGAAAACTGTGGCCTCCAGATGTTTTCCTCACCGTTTGATCAGGAGGGTGTTGATTTTCTGGAGGAGCTTGGTGTGCCAGCCTACAAGATTGCCTCGCTGGAAATAACCGATATTCCGCTCATTCGCCACGTGGCCCGAAAGGGACGCCCCGTAATTTTCAGCACCGGCATTGCCGAATTGGCGGATATTGATCTGGCGGTCCGAACATGTCGGGCGGAAGGGAACGAGCAGATCGGGTTGTTGCGCTGCACATCAGCCTATCCTACGCCTTTGAGTGAAGTGAATCTGGCGACGATTCCCGGTTTGAGAGAATCGTTCGGGGTGGTGGTTGGGCTGAGTGATCACACGGAAGGCAGCGTGGTTCCCGTTGCTGCGGTGGCGCTGGGCGCTTCGATCATTGAGAAACATTTTGTGTTGGATCGTGCGGCGGGTGGTTTGGATGCCTCATTTTCGATGATGCCGGATGAGTTTGGTGCGATGGTGAAGGCGGTGCGTGAGGCCGAGGCAGCCTTGGGAGAACCAAGCTACAAGGTGAGTGAGAAGATGGCCGCGGCCCGGCGGTCGGCGCGCTCGATCCTTGTGACAAGACCGATAAAGAAGGGAGAAGTGTTCTCTGGGGAGAATCTCCGGGTGTTGCGTCCCGGTGCGGGCCTTCATCCCAAACATCTCGATGCCGTGCTCGGACGGGTTGCGGCGACGGATCTGGCATTCGGCACGCCGCTTTTCTGGGAGTCAGTCGTTTAATGGGGGTTTTGGTGGGGCGAATCTGAAATCGCGTATAATGAATAGAAGTTTTCATTTTATTCCCGGGCACCAGCAGCGGTTTCTGGATCGAATTCCAGATTTGGATGCCGATCATATCGTCCTCGAATTGGAGGACGGCGTTGCAGGTAAGGACAAGGCCGTCGCCCGGGCCAATATCATCTCATGGCTGGGGCAAAACTCAGCCGAGGGAATTTGGATTCGGGTGAATTCTGCGGACTCGGAACACGGGGCTGCGGATCGAGAGCTGTTGTCACGCCTTTCCACCCTGCCTGGAATCGTCGTTCCGAAAGTGGAGGGGCCGGAGGCGGTGTCTGAGTTGGTGCGTTCCCTGGGTGGGGAGGCCGGGTCGGTGAGATTCATTGCCTTGCTCGAGAGTTTTCCGGCCTTGGCAAAGGTTTCCGAGATAGCGGCTCATCCGCAGGTAGTGGGGATTGGGATTGGCATGGAAGATTTGTTGTCCGGGACACTGCATTCTAAGGCAAGTCAGGAGTGGCTGATGAACTCCATCAAGGATAAGATAGTGCTCGGGGCGAGAGCGGCCGGTATTGTGGCGATTGACACAATTTCCACTGAGATCCGCGATGTCCCGCGGTTTCGGGACGGCTGTCTGTGCTCAAGGTCCCATGGATTTGATGGTCGGTTCGTCATTCATCCATCTCAGATTAGCGTGGCGAATGAAGTTTACGGGCCCGATGAGGAGATGGTTGACTGGGCCACCCGAATCGAGGCCCTGACCGGCCTCGATTCCACTCTGGGATACCAAAATATTGGAGGTGAACTAATGTCGCCTCCCAAAATCAACAAGGCGAGGGCCATTCTCCAAGCCATACGAAAACAAACACGATGAAAAAGTTCAATAAAAGTCTCCGGAGCATGGTCTTCGTGCCCGGATACATGACCAAATTTCTTGAGAAGGCAAAAGCCTTCAAGGCGGACGCGCTCATCCTTGATCTGGAGGACTCCGTTCCCGATGTTTACAAGGATGATGCCCGAAAGAACATTCGCGACTATCTAGATCAAGACGCCTATTCCCAGCAAGTGTTCATCCGGGTGAATGATATTGAGTCGGGATTGTTGGGTCAGGACCTGGCGGCGACCTTACATGAGAACGTGACGGGATTCATGTTCACGAAGACGGTCGATGAGCGGGATATCGATTACTATGACAAGTTGCTGAGTCAATTGGAGCAGGAGCATGGCTTCTCCCAGGGCAAGTTCACGATGTGCCCGTTGATTGAGACCGGTTCCGCGGTCCTCCGGTCCTATCAGATCGCGACAGCCTCGCCTCGGGTGACTGCGCTGGCATTTGGCGGCGAGGACTACCTGACCGATCTGGACGGACTGCACAAAGAGCATGGGACGAGCCTTCTCGTTCCACGCTCGCTGATCGTTATCGCCGCCCGAAGTGCAAAGATTGATGCGATCGACACTCCCTTTCTCAATGTGAAGGACACTGAGGGGTTCGAAAGGGAAACGGCATTGGCCCGCGAGCTTGGATTCTCCGGGGCACTGTTGATTCATCCGAATCAGATTGAGATTGCGAATCGCGCCTTCACCCCTTCAGCGGAAGAGGTGGCTGAATCCAAGCGTGTCCTTGAAACCATCGAGGAGAGCCGGAAGAAGGGGCTTGGGGTAGCTCTCTTGGATGGAGCATTGGTTGGTCCTCCGATGGCAAAGCGAGCCCACAATGTCCTCGCCAAGATCAAGCGCATTGAAGAGTCCGAGAACGGCCATTAGTTCTGCACAGGCTGTTCGGGTCTGCTTGGTGGCTATCCCGGATTTTTGAGGCGTTCCAGACAACATGAAGAGTGGGCCACTATTCGAGGAATTCCAGAGTTCCGCGGAAGCTGAATGGAGGGAAGCTGCGGGGCAGATTCTCAAGGGGCGATCCATTGAGCAGGCGTTCGAGTCCGATACTTGGGAGGGGATTCGCAGGCGACCAATCTATCATGCCGCGGATTGGACCGCGGGGGATGGGGCGTTTACTCCGGAGATTCGGAGTGGATGGCTGATTTCGCAAGGGTTGGCGGTGCCTGAGCCTGCGGAATTCAATCGGGCACTCATGGCTTTGCTTGAGCGAGGTCAGGGGTTGGTCGGAGTTCGGGTATCAGGTGTCCGTCGGAGAGGACTGAGCCTTGGATCTCTTGACGATCTTGACCGGGCATTTTTGGGATTGCTACCCAATGCAGTGGGTTATCGTTTCAGCGGTGCCTCCGGGGCCTGGCTGCTTGCCTTGTTTGATGCCTGGCTTGATCGGGTGGGGGCGGACCGCACGAAGATCGAGGGCTGCCTGGGAATCAATCCATTTGCTGAAGCATTGGGCTCCGACGGTTCGAGGCGGTCGGTGGAAAACAGGATCGAGGAAGCCGCAGTGTGCGGGATTCACAACCTGACACACCTGCCGCATTTCAGGGCAGGACAGGTCAACACGCTACGCCATCATGAGGCTGGAGCGAATTCGGTCGTTGAGTTGGGAATTTCCCTGGCTGCCGGGTTGTCGCTGGTGCGTGAGTTCTGCGAGAGAGGAATGTCGATCGAACAGGGGGCCTCGCAGGTGTCGTTCGTTCAGGCGGTTGGAGGCGATTTCTTCATGGAGATTGCGGCGTTGCGGGCGGCTCGACCACTTTGGAGCCGTGTGATTGAAGAATTGGGTGGAGGCGAAGAGGCCCGCGTCATGAAATTGCATGTTAGGACGGGTCGTTACAACAAGACCCGCCGAGCGTCGCACACCAATCTTGTCCGCGCGACATCGGAGGCGTTGTCGGCGGTGATTGGAGGGGTTGACAGTCTCGATGTAGGGAGATTCGACGAGGTCAGTGGAGGGGATTCGGAGTTCTCCCGGCGGATCGCGGTGAATCTCCAACTGGTGCTACAGGAAGAGTGTGGTCTCGATGTTGCGGATCCAGCGGGTGGGTCGTACTACGTCGAAGCACTGACGGCGGAAGTGGCGGAGAAGGCCTGGAAGGTGTTTCGTGAGATCGAGGGAGCAGGGGGTTATGTGAACGCTTCTAGGGCTGGAATGATCAGATCGATGATTGATAAGGCGCACCATCTGCGCAGCGAGGCTCTCGCTCGTCGTCGGGCGAGTCTGGTGGGCGTGAACTGTTACGTTCGGGCCGGAGATGACGATCTGAATGAGACGTTGGATGATCGGGCATGTGGTGCCCCGGCAATACTGCCTCGGCCGAGTGGGTTGAAGACCTGCTGCGCCGAGAATCTGATTTCAACATTGGTTCTAGCGGCCCTGGATGGTGTCGAGGGGGAGAGACTCCAGCAAATGGTGGAGCAGACATTCCCGTCTCATGATATGACGGAAGTGCCGGAGATGAACCCGCATCGTCTTGCCTTGGAGTATGAGCATTTCATGGATTTGGTGGGGAAGCATGTCACGAAGGCCGGCGAAGATCTCAAGTTGGAAATCGTGCTTCTTGGGGATCCCGGAATGTGCCGGCCGAGAGCCGAGTTCGTGAGAGAGTTTTTCGGGATGAGTGGACTGGTCTGCGGGGAGACCACGTCCCCTCCTGACAAGGTGGACGATGTGCTCACATCAATGGATGGACGAATGGTGGTGATTTGTGCCGATCCAGCTGTGGGTGAGGAGGAGGTAAGGGCCGCAATCGGGGTGCTTAAGAACTCCGGCCGATTCGAGGGGGTTCTGGTCGCCATGTATCCGCCTGAGGAGAGAGGATGTTGGGAGAAGGCGGGTCTGAATTGGTTTGTGTATCGTGGTTGTGATCATCTTGGCCTCAACCGTGAGGTGCTGGCCGCCTTGGGCGTGTCCCTTGGAGTGGAAAGCCGATGAATAAAGTAGATTTCAGCGGTTTGGATTTTCGTCCGCTTACCTCGGGGCATCGATCTCAAATTGAATCGGCTGCAGCCTTGGCTCCTCTGGAAGGAATTCCACTTAGGAGAAGTTACGGGGTGGAGGATCTTGCGGATGCCGAGCACCTTCGTTTTACGGCAGGCCTGCCTCCCTATCTCCGGGGTCCGTATGCGACGATGTACACATCGCGCCCTTGGACCGTGCGGCAGTATGCTGGCTTCTCGACGGCGGAGGAGTCCAACGCGTTTTACCGACGGGGCATAGCTGCGGGGCAACAGGGCTTGTCGGTGGCTTTTGATTTGGCCACCCATCGTGGATACGATAGTGATCATGATAGGGTGGTGGGTGACGTGGGGAAGGCGGGTGTTGCAGTGGATTCGGTCGAGGATATGAAATGCCTTTTTGAGGGCATTCCGCTCGATCAGGTTTCGGTCTCGATGACCATGAACGGCGCGGTTATTCCGATTATGGCCTTCTATATCGTAGCCGCCCTTGAGCAGGGATGTGAATTGAAGGATCTGAGCGGGACGATTCAGAACGACATCCTGAAGGAATTCATGGTGCGGAACACCTACATTTATCCCCCCGCTGAATCGATGCGGATTGTTGGCGATATTATAGCCTACCTGGCCCGGGAAATGCCCCGGTATAATTCGCTCTCGGTCTCGGGATATCACATGCAGGAAGCCGGTGCGACGGCAGATCTTGAGCTGGGGTACACCTTGGCGAACGGATTGGAATATCTAAGGGCCGGCATCAAGGCTGGGCTCGACGTGGATGCATTTGCTCCACGGCTTTCGTTTTTTTGGGGGGTCGGCAAGAACTTCCTGATGGAGATTGCCAAGCTCCGTGCCGCGCGGCCTCTCTGGGCCAAGTTGGTGAAGCAATTTGACCCGAAGAACGAGAAGAGCATGGCTCTCCGGGCGCACTGTCAGACCTCCGGCTGGAGCCTGACGGCACAGGATCCCTACAACAACGTCGTCAGAACGACGGTGGAGGCGATTGCGGCGGCTTGTGGACACACCCAATCGATGCACACGAATTCATTGGATGAAGCGATGGCGCTTCCAAGTGATTCATCCGCGCGATTGGCGAGGAACACGCAGCTATGCCTGCAGGAGGAGATTGGGATCTGCAATGTGGTTGATCCGTGGGGAGGGAGTTATTGTGTGGAGGCCTTGACCGATGGATTGATTAGGAAGGCGTGGGCTCATATTGAAGAGGTCGAAGGGGCAGGAGGGATGACGAAGGCGATTGAATCCGGGTTACCAAAACTCCGGATCGAGGAGGCGGCGGCGCGCCGCCAGGCGTTGATCGATAGCGGCGGAGAAACGGTGGTAGGGGTGAACAAGTATCGTCTTGCGGAAGAAGATGCGCTCGAGGTCTTGAGTATCGACAACGAAGTGGTTCGAACATCGCAGATTGCCCGACTCGATGCGGTGCGTGCCTCCCGGGACGAAAACAAGTGTCGTCACGCCCTGGAGGCATTGACCTCGGGGGCAAGGGGGAGAGAGAACCTCCTGGCATTGGCGGTTGAGGCTGCTGTGCATCGGGCCACGTTGGGAGAGATATCAAGTGCCCTTGAAGAGGTTTTTGGGCGGTATCACGCGAAGACGCGAATGATTTCCGGTGTATATTCGAGGGAATTCAAAGGCAGTGAGAAGATGGAGACTGTGAGCAAAATGATCGAAGAGTTCAAAGGCGTCGAAGGTCGGAGGCCACGAATCCTCATCGCGAAGATCGGTCAAGACGGGCATGATCGCGGAGCCAAGGTGGTTGCGACCGCGTATGCCGACATGGGATTCGATGTTGATCTGGGGCCGTTGTTTCAGACGCCAACGGAAACGGCCATGCAGGCGGTTGAGAACGATGTGCACATCGTCGCTTTGAGTTCATTGGCCGGTGGGCACAAGACGCTGCTTCCGGCCCTTGTCGAAGAGTTGAAGAATCTTGGCCGCCCTGACATTCTCGTCGCCTGTGGCGGAGTGATTCCGGTCAAGGACCATGAGTTTCTGAAGGCCAAAGGGGCGGTCGCGATTTTCGGTCCTGGAACAGTGATTCCTGACTCGGCACGAGAGCTTCTTGCGCTCCTCGTGGCGGGGCGCGGGTAGTTCCTTTGGAGTAATCTGAAGTAGTGAGGTAATTTTTATTTGAAGCAGGATCCGGCATCTGAACGCGGCGCTTTGATGCGCCCCCCGGAAGAGATCGTGGCGGGTCTCACCACCGGCGATCGCACGGTCCTCGCGCGGGCGATAACACTGATAGAAAGTGACCGGGTGGAACATCGCGTGCTTGCGAGGGAGGTCGTCAGCCGCTGTGCCGAGGTTACCCCGGAAGGGACGATGCGGATCGCGATCAGTGGAGTGCCCGGGGCCGGGAAGAGCACCTTTATTGAAGTATTCGGCTGGATTCTTTGTGAAGCCGGGCATCGGGTTGCTGTTCTGACCGTCGATCCGAGCAGTAGTCGCAGTGGGGGAAGCATCTTGGGGGACAAGACCCGGATGGAACACCTATCGCGGCGGAAGGACTGTTTTATCCGGACTTCACCAACCAGTGGTGCTCTAGGGGGTGTCACCCGGCGGACCCGTGAGACCATCGGGCTTTGTGAGGCGGCGGGATACGATGTGATTCTTGTCGAGACGGTGGGAGTCGGACAAAGCGAGATTGCGGTTCATGATATGGTGGATTGTTTCGTCCTGTTGCTCATTTCCGGTGCGGGTGACGAGTTGCAGGGAATGAAGAAGGGCATCGTGGAGATTTCGGACATCATGTTGATTAACAAGGCTGACGGCGACAACTGTTTGGCGGCGGAAGCGACTCGGGCGGAGCTGGAGGGAGCGGCGAGACTCCTTCGTCCGGCGACGGAAGGCTGGGAGCCGCCCGTTCTGTCGGTATCTTCGACCGAGGGGAGGGGCCTGGACGGGGTGTGGGCAACGATTCGGAGTTACTTTCAACATATACGGGAAAGTGGACAGTTTACAACGAAGCGTCGAGAGCAGGCGCTCGCGTGGTATCGGTCTGTTCTCGAGCAAGGGCTTTTGGCGCGGTTCCGTTCAGATCGAAGTGTCGAGGCTGAGAGAGTGCGGGTTGAGCAAGCCGTTCTTGCTGGTGAACTTGAGCCCTCGGCTGCTGCTGAAGAACTTCTCGACCGATTCCTTCCATCCAACCGACCAGCATGAGTTCCGAAAACAGTGAGCCGGGTATTACAGGAATCGATCACCTGGGAATTGCGGTACATTCCATCGAGAAGGCCTTGTCCTATTACGAGTCTGCGCTGGGAATTACCTGTGATCGCGTCGAGGAGGTGGAATCACAAAAGGTGCGTACGGCCTTTTTGCGAGTGGGGAATGTGCATCTTGAGCTGCTTGAGCCGATGGATTCCGAAAGTCCCATCGCACACTATCTTGAACGGCATGGAGAGGGGATCCACCACATCGCGTTCGCGACGACGTCGGTTGAGAGTCAACTTGCAAAAGCCTCCGGTGCCGGGGTGCAATTGATTCATGAAGTCCCGTTTGTAGGGGCGGGAGAGAAGCTGGTTGCGTTTCTCCATCCAAAGAGCTGCCACGGCGTTCTCACGGAATTCTGCCAGCCGCTGGAACCGGCAGATTCATGAGCGACACGTTTCGGGGATGTTCGCCAAGTATTTGATAAGCCCTTATGTCGTCTTCTTTGACCAAGTTTGGCGACAAGGCATTTTTTGGTGGCCTCGGCAAGCTTGCCGGCTGGTATGGAGTTTCCCGGATCGTGCAGGTGCTCTGCATGATCGTGATCACCCGGGCCCTCGATGAGCGGGACTTCATGGTGATGGCCGCAGTGGCTGCATTTCAGGGAGTAATAACTCGATTCACCGCAGTGAACCTGTACGCGGAACTGGTTCGTTCGGAAGAGTTGTGTTCGCGGCAGCTTCGAGTGGCCTGGTCTTACGAAACGTTGAGGAACATGGTGTTGGCGGCCAGTCTTGCATTATTGGCTCCCTGGATTGCGGTTTGGATTGGGAGGCCGGAGACGACACAGGTGTTCCGTGTGTCCGCGCTCACTTTGGTCATCGCCTCCTTCAATAATCCCCGGATGGTCGAATTGCGGCGTGATGCAAAATTCGGTGCCTTGGGAGCTTTGGAGAGTGTTGCGCCGATCGCCTACGGGCTTGCCGGAGTCATCATTGTGCAATTTCAGGCAGACTATTGGGCCTTGGTTTGGGCGGGCTTGGTTTCGAGTGCAATATTTGCGGTCGCGACCTATGTTCCGTTGCGTTGGAAACCCTCTTTCGACTTCCATTGGAAAACAGTGCGGCCAATGTTTGCGTTCGGACTTGTGTTGCAGGTCAACTCGATTTGTGGAGCCCTCAAACAGCATGGGTTGATCTACGTCTTGATTCTCTATGGACTGAACGAAGAAATGGGCTACTACAACCGTGCTGCGGCATTCTCCTTGGCGTTGAGCATGCAGTTGATGACGCTGGTCTGGAAGGTGGCCTATCCCCATTTTTCGAATGCGGAACGGGAGGGGCGTTGTTCGATAGGAATGGCGCAGAGAATGCAATCGCAGTGTATTTTGTACGCGCTTCCGGTGGCGTTGATTGGGGTGGTTGCAGGCAAGTGGATGATCCCGTTGGTCTTAGGGCCGCAGTGGTCCCCAATCTATGAAACCTGGGCCCTGATGGCTGTAGCCAGCGTGTTTTTGGTGGCCAATGCACCGTTGGGAGCCTCATTTCAGGCGGCACGAAAGGAAGTCCCGGCGCTCGTGCTTTATGTCGGCACGGCAGTGCTGCAGGTTGGGGTGGGCTTTGCGGCGGTGTATTCTCTGGGTTTAGAGGGGACGGGAGTGGCCATCCTGGTGGCCGCGATTGGCGGGGTGATCATCTCCCGGTCTCTCTCCAGGCGTCTTTTGGCCGAAGGAAAATCCGAGCCTCCGGCGGGAAATGATATGGTCTCCAGCGATGGACGGGCGACATGAGCAAGAGTTTGGAACCCGGAGGAACGCTCGGGCAGGTGCCGTCCGCAAGCGGGGTGCCGGCTTTGGCTGCGGAGAGCCAGTGGATCGTGGACCGTTTGCCGGAAGCAGTTCTCGAGGTGCCCAATCGGGAAGCCGACTATTACGGTGCGAGTCGGTTGATTTCCCGATCGCTGGGTTTGCCATTTCCTCCGATCAGTCGTTCCACCTGGCTTCACGGTTGGTTGGGTAGCAAGCCGTGGGAAGCTGCGCCTGACCTTGATCCTCAAGGTATATTCGGTCCACGGGATCCTCATCGAGGCAATTTGGTTCTGACGAAAGGCCAAGTGGAGTTCATGGAGGGGCATGGATGGAGCAAGGTGAGTGCCTGCGGTGCTCCGTTCATTTATGCGCCTTCGTCCGGGGTGCGGCGGGAGAGTGGCAGTCTTCTGGTGATGCCGCCCCATGTGACGGCCTGCACTTCTCAAGACTGGGATGAGCAGGCCTATGTGGATCAGATTACGTCCCTCCGTGGAAAGTTTTCCAAAGTGGTCGCCTGTGTGAGTGGGTTCTGTATTGCCAAGGGCTACTGGACGAAGGCTTTCGAAAAGGCAGGAATTCCCTGGATTTCCGGTGCGTCCACACAGGATCGGAATGCGCTGCTTCGGATGCGAGTCATGTTTGACTCGTTTGAATTCGTCACGACTCCAAAACTGGGCTCCCATGTGGCCTACGCCGCTTATTGTGGATGCAAGGTGTCGATGTACGGGGTGGAGATGGCCAACAAAAGGGAACATTTTGCGAATGATCCGATGAGGCAGCGCTATCCGGAGGGGTTGGAGGTGGGTCTCCGGGAAGGTGCCCGGGAGCGGTTGATGGAGCGCTATCCCTTTTTGTTTGTAGATCCTGCGGATGCGGTTCCCGCCCTTGAGTGGGCGAAGGAGGAGCTGGGGGAAGAAAACAGGCGCACGCCGCAGGAGATGGCCGCGCTTCTTGGATGGCATTGGAAGGAAGGAGAAGACGAGACCTACCTTCGGCACTTCCTGCATTCAGGGACCGGGAGGATTGCCAGAAAGCTCTATGTATTGGAACTCGCCCTGCGCAAGCTTCTGGGACGTCGTTAGTTCGTCAGGTTGACAAATTGCATTTTGGTTTGGAAGGATGACCATGATTCAAACGAGTGTGCGGGAAGCAGCAGGCGCTACGGCGATTGCAGGTGGCCCACGGGTCACCATCAGCTGCATGGCGAACTGGTATTTACATCATACTGCGAAAGGCTTGCAGGAGCGGGGGGGGCTTTGTGGGTTTTGGGGCAGTACGGGAAATCATTTCGGGCTTGATAAGGGCGGGTTTCGGAGGATTTGGCCGTACTACCTGCTGATGAAGCCGTTCTTTCATCTTCCGTTTGTCTATGCGGAAGAGATCATACGATGGAAATTGCTGCCGGCCTACGATGTGTGGGTGCGGGCTCAAGATCTTCCGGAGGATTGTAATGTGGTGATGGGACCGATGGGGTCCTGCTTGTCTTTGTTTGAACTGGCGGATGCGGCACCTCATCGGGTGCTGAAGGTGTTTGACGCCCCCAACAGTCACCCCAAGTGGTTGAGACCGTTTTGGCAGGGAGAGTGCGACAAGTATTTGCCGGGGTATAAGATTCCAATGCCGGACAAGGCCTTTGAACGAATTGCGGAGGAGATTGATTCGGCTGACATGGTGCTCTGTCCCAGTCTCTTCGTGAGGGACTCGATGGTGGACAACGGAGTTCCGCCGGAGAAGTGTTTTGTGAACCACTTCGGGGTGGACACCTCGATCTTTCAACCGCGGACGGAGTTGCCGGAGGTGCCGGTGTTTGTTTGCGTTGGGAACATTTGTCTTCGGAAAGGGCACCAGTATTTGTTTCGGGCCTTCGAGAAAGTGCGGGAGACGCATCCTGATGCGCGGTTGGTTTGTATCGGCAGTCTTCGTCCTGATTTCCGGAGGGAGTGGCCGAAGTGGAAGGGCTTGGTGGAGTATCATCCCTCCCTGCCTCATGTGGAGATTGCGGTCTTGTTGAAGAATGCGACGGCGTTCGTGCTGGCTTCGGTGGAGGAAGGGTTTGCGCGGGTGCTTTCCGAAGCGATGGCGGCGGCATTGCCGATCATTGCGACCTACGAGACGGGGGCCACCACGGTGGTGACGGACAGGGAGGAGGGGCTCATCGTGCCGGCACGGGACATCGAGGCGCTGCACGGGGCGATGAAGCGGTTGGCGGAGGATGACGGGCTGAACATGGCGATGGGGGAGAAGGCGCGGCAGGCTGGGGCGGTGAAAAACACTTGGGACGACTATGCGGGTCGGCTCTATGAGCGGCTTTGCGTGGAAGTGGCGGAGTTTCACAGGGTGAGTAGCTCGCCCTGAAGTATCAGGAGTGGATGGAGGGGCGTGCCGGTTGGCTTTATCGGGACTGGGAAGATGGGGAAGGCTTGGGGAAGCTGGAGGGCATGCGACCCAGTCTTCGCCGGAGGCTACGCCCGGGCATGCGGGACGGTCACGCCACTGTGGTTTGCTAGATTGAATGTGCTATTCCTTCGTTGGCCTTATTGCTGAGGCTGCCGAGGTAGCGCCATCGGGAATTCGCAATTTTGAACATGAGTGAGATCAAACATTTGCCCTACGAGATCGATCCGAAGAAGGATCGCAATCATTACTATGAGACGCTTTGGAAGGAGGTGGCGTTGGACTTGTTGCAGAAGCACGAGCCGGACGTATCGGGGTTGACCTTGTTGGACTACGGTTGTGGCCGGGGGGAGACGATGGATCTCGCCGCGCAGCGGGGGATGAAGTGCGTGGGGACGGATCTTGATCCGCATTGCGTGGAGTTGGCGCAGAAATTTGGGGAGGCGACGGTGTTGGAGGTGGAGGATCCGGTGGGGCAGTTCGGGGAGAACTCCTTCGATGTGGTGGTGTGTTTTCATGTGTTGGAGCACGTGCCGCGGCCCCTGGAGACCTTGATCCAGTTGCGGAAAATCGCCCGGAAGTATGTGATTGTGGCGGTGCCGAACCTGAGCCGGTCGCGGGATTTCATCCGGCGGCGGAACTGGGACATCCCGGTGAACGAGGGGCATTTGCAGTCGTGGGATCACAGCCACTGGCGGAACATGGCGGAGAATCACGCGGGACTGGAGGTGGTGGAGTGGGGCTTTGATGCGACGGTGGTGTTGCCGATCAGCAACATCATTCTGAAGATCTTCGGGCAGCGTGCGGCGATCAAGTTGGAGACCGGCTTGTTTCGTCGCTTGTGGCCGTATGGATCGATATCGGTGATTTCCCTGATGCGTGAGCGGCAGGATGCCTCCTCAGATTCCGAAGTTCCGTCCTAATTGATGACTTCCTCCGCAAAGCCTTTGGTCATCGCTGTGGTGGCGCAGTTTCCGCTGGGCTTTTTCGAGGGTGGGGGGCAGGGGCGTGGGGGCGGGCAGGCAGCGACCTGGCTGCCGCAGTTGGCGGAGGCCTGGAAGGATGCGGAGGGGGTGGAGATCCATTGGTTGGTCCTGGACAAAACCGTTCGTGAGCCGGGCACGGTGCGGCAATTGAACCAGACCTTCCACCGAATCCCGGACCGGGGCACCTCGCTGGGGCTCCTTCTGGGGCGGTGGCCGCAACGACGCGGGTATGGACGGGTGTTGCGGGAGATTCGCCCGGACCTTGTGCATTGTTGGGGGACGGAGACGCTGCACGGGGCGGCGTTGTGGGAGTTCGAGGGGCCGTCGATCCTTTCGATGCAGGGGGTCATCACGACCTACTTCAAGACAGGGGATCTGAAGGGATGGCGCTGGAAGTTATTCAAGTTTTGGGAATCGCGGACGTTACGGAAGTCCACAGTGGTGACCGCCGAATCGCAGTGGGGATTGGATCGGGTGGCGGAGATCGTGCCGGGGAAGACGATGCGCAAGATCGAGTATGGGGTGAACCCAAGCTACTACGAGGTGGAGTGGAAGCCGGATCCGATGCAGCCCCGGATTGTATTCGTTGGAGGGTTGAACAGGTTGAAGGGAATTGACCTGCTTGTTGAGATGCTGCGGTGTCATCGCGAGCGGTCTTGGACGATGGTTTTCATTGGTGACGGGTATCTCGCCGATGAGCTTCGAGCTCTTGAAGATCCGCAGGTGGAAGTCCTCGGCCTGCTGAAAACGCCCGAGGTTCAAAAACAGATGGCGAGGGCGTGGGGGTTTGTTCTTCCTTCTCGGGCGGATACCAGTCCGAACGTCATCAAGGAAGCTCGGGTGATCGGGTTGCCGGTCGTGGTTTCGCCGCATGGCGGGCATGCTGAGTATCTCCAGTCTGGATTGGATGGGGTGCTGGTGGAGACGGAGGATCCGGAAGATTGGTTTGGAGCTCTTGATGGGTTCTGCGCGGACTTCGCGCACTGTCGGGAGATGGGCGCAGCCCGGCATGAGATGTTTCGGGAGCATTTCCGACCGGAGAACACGGCAGAGGGCTTTCTTGCGCTTTATCGTGATCTGGCCGAATCTTGTGGTGATTCCGGGGGAGCATGATTTTATTGGATCCCAAACGGGATTTGACAGGGTCGCCTGGCTGTCAGAGGTGGTGGAGCGGCAAGGGTCGAGGGCGTGACGGCGAGCGGAGTGCTGATGGCTTATTGGAGCAAGGAATGATGCGAATTTGGATAATTTGGTTTTTGACGGTTGTCGGTTCGTCGGCGGCCGGTCCGATTTTTGATGGCAACGCCAATGGGGTCAGCGACATCTGGGAGGCCCGCCATGGCTTGACGGATCCTTCGTTGGCGACGGACAGTGATGGAGACGGGCAGAGTGACTGGGAAGAAGCCGTGAACGGAACCGATCCCTGGGATTCCGCATCGTTGTTCCAGCTTGAGATCGAGGCGCTGACGCTGGGGAAGCCCCTGGTCACGTGGAGATCGAAAGCGGGGCGGGGTTACGAAGTTGAAGGTCTGGATGCGGAGGGAGTTTGGAGCGTTCGGAGCAATGTCATCAGGGGTAACGGCGATCTCGTCGGATTTGGGGATTCCTCCTGCTCTCCATCTCTGGTGTTTGCCTATCGGGTGCTTGTGGTAGGAAGGCCCCCGTCGCTCCCGGAGATTCAGGAAACGCTGAGTCTGACGGATGCGGATTCCGATGGGCAGAGCGATTGGGAGGAATGGATTGCGGGGACCTCACTGATCGATGCGCAGGAAAAATTTGAGGTTGAGGCGGTGAGTTTTCAGGATGCGGTGAGACTTTCGTGGCCGACGGTTGCCGGGATGCGTTACCGCATTCAACTGTTGGAGTCGGAGGTTTGGGTGGACTTGGACGGGGTTTTTGAAGGTGACGGGACGCCTTGCGAGTTCTCGATGGAGAGTCCGGGATCGGTGGGCATTTTCCGCCTGGTGGTTGACGGGCCCGACACTGATGGGGAGGGCATGGCGGATTGGGAGGAAGCCCTGGCTGGACTTGATCCCCTCGATCCGAACACTATTGGGCTGGACCAAACCGATCTTGAGCTGGCAACGGAGAACCTCTGGCAGGGCGGACTCCTGACCATGGAGGCCGTGGAACCGGTGCTCAACGTAATGCAGGGAGGAGAAGGAGCGGTGCGAGTGCATCGACGGATGGGGTTTGCCGCAGTGACCGTGCCCCTCGTGATCGGTGGGGACGCAGTAGGCGGGGGAGACTACCAGCTCCTGCCCGGTAGCGTCAGTCTTCCGTTTGGAGTGAACGAGCTGGTGATTCCCGTAGGTTTGTTGTCGGGGTCACCGCCGACGGCGACCAAACAGGTGACCATCGGGCTTGGGACCTCACCGTTCTACCAACTTGGGGAGGTGAGTGAACGAAGCGTTACTCTGTTGATCGAGGACCTGATCAACGTCAAAGACCACGGGGCGCTTGGTGACGGTGTAGCCGACGATACTGCGGCGATTCAGGCGGCGATCGATGCGATGGAAGCTTCGGCGCTGTACAACGGGCTCTACTTTCCTGCGGGCACCTATCGAATGGCAACGTATAGTGGAGTCATCAATAACTTCTGGATTCTGAATCTGGGTCAGCAAGAGTTGTTCGGGAGGGATATTGTCCTGCGGGGAGAACCTGGTTCCGTCCTGTATTCCGATGTTGGGGTCTATCGCGCAAACATGTTATTGTGCAAGGCGAGTTTTCGGTCCTTGTCGGTGGAGGGGCTTCGTTTTGAGCAATCGCCCGTCCTGCTCTGGGCGACACCGGGGTCCGAGCCAAATCGGTCGGATGGGGTCACGGTGGGATTGCAAGGTGACTTGCGCGTGGAGAAAATCGGATTCCGGGGTTGTGAGTTTGTCAATTGCCACCGATCAGTGAGTGTCTATGGGTTTGGCTATGACGTTCGGGGTCGCTGCGCGTTGGTCGATTTTCAGGATTGCAAATTATTGAATCCGTATGGGTCGAATACGATTAATGCCCCGACCGCCTTTGGAGGGGGGCAGCAGGTGTTCATGACCTCATGGGTGGCGGAAGGCCGCTACGAGAACTGTGTTTTTGAGGGAGGAGGTGCTGACATGACCGATTCGACCAAGTCACCCGGAGGAATTCTGAAGGACGGATGCCACTTTGGGAGCCCCTTGCGGCTGATTTTTCGGGACAACATTGTGCGGAGAATGGGAATCGAGGCGATTTTTCAGACCAACGACAACACCTTCATGGGAACAACAACGACCAACTTCGTTGTTCCGCCAGCCGATGATGTGACGGAGGTGACGCTCTTTGTTGATGCGAGGCCGAGCACCTACGTGGCAGGTGAACTCATTGTGATCCGTACGCCACTGACTCCCGGAGTGACGGCATCGAACTCGATTTTCAGGATCAGCGGATTCGATCCCGTGTCCCGCAAACTGCGGATTACGAATCCTGGATATGCTGGGAACCTTCCTGAGGGTTCCTTAGTTCCGCACACAAGACTGATTTATCTTGATGAACGGGCCGATCCCACTGAGGCCCTGATCGAGAACAATTTCGTCGATGGCAGTCCTCCGCCCGGCGGCAATCCCTCCAAGGAGCATTCTGGGATCGTGTATAATGGGAAGAGCCGTGTTGTGGGTAACCTGGTGCGGAATCATGGGCGAGGGGTGCTGAGCTACGTGGAGGCACACACCCCGCTGCACCCGGCATCTGCAGGGAGTATTGTTGAGAACAACGTGATTTTCACTCGGGATCCCACGGCTGAGACCATTTTTACCTACGGGATCAAGGTAGGGGGGCCGGGAGAGTTGGTCAGGGGAAATGTGGTCCAGTGCCATACATCTCAGAAGATGGTGGGAATTGTCACGGAAGCGCAGAATGGGACTATTTCCGACAATTTGATTTTCGCTACTCACATTGTTGTCAATGGCTACTCGAGTCCGAACAGGTCGGTGGGTGTGGCGATCTCCAATACGGGAACAAACATGATCGGGATTCGGAATTTCACTCGGGGATTCGACGTAGGGATCGGTCCAGCGAATGCCTATCAGACTCGGCCATACTTTGCGATCGAGCACGAGAGTCAGCAGGATCAGCTGCCGATAGATCCGAGCGGGTTGCAGAATCCCTGAGATCGAGGGAAGGATGCTGTTCGTTGCGACTATTTGGACATGTCTTTAGCGGAAAGCGATTCCCAGCGCGCCATTTTTGTGCGCGAGTATTTCCAATTTTTGGACTCCTGTGGGATTGCCTCGGCGGTGTTGCATGGATGGGAAGGGGGCTTTAAGGGTGAGTTGACCGATATCGACTATGTGATCGAGGAGGAGGCATTTCCGCAGATCGCGTCGCTGGTTGCCGAGTATTGTCAGCAAGCGGGATGGAGGATGTGCCAGGTGCTTCGACACGAAACGACGGCGGCCTTTTGTGTTTGTTCGGCGGCGGATGATCCTTCCTGTGTGGTGGCGTTGGATGCCTGCACGGCCTATCAGCGGAATGGCAGCGTTTTCTTCAGTGCAGCGGAGTTGTTGGCGGGGACGATTGCGCTACCCTGGGGAGGGAATCGGTTGTTGGAAGTGAACGAGCTGAAGTATCGCTTCATGAAGGCCGCCGCGAAGGCCAAGCCGGTGGAGGGGATTGGTGCCGAGCTGGCCGCGTATCCGGAGACCGTGCGGAAAGAATGTGCTGAATGGCTGCGGAGCGAGTGGCGATTGGAAATGCCGGACTGGTCGTTGAAGACTTTGGAGGATGTTCTGGTCAACCTGCATGCGCTGACCTGTCGGCAAGTGGGCTTTTTCAGTGTTCGGTCCTTGATGCGGATCGCGGAGCGCGTGTTGCATCCGACCGGGATGTTGCTGGTGGTGGGGCCCAATCATGACGAAGAGGCGGCGCGACTCCGTGATGTGTTCGGTCGTTTGTATTTCCGACGGGTGTCGGGTCGCAAGGGTGCGGGGGTGGGTTGTCTGCCAGCCTTGATTCGCAGTACCTTGATCACTGTGCCGGTGGGCGGCGGATTGGTTCGCTTGCTGGAGTCGTCTGGTTTGGTGCTGAACGTGGGGGACAATCCTTCGGGGGCAGACATCAACTTGGCGAAATTTCTCGAAGCCCGCTGTGCCCGCCGCGAGAACCTCGAGGAAGCGAGATCATGCCACTGATTGCATTTCTGGGTTGTGATGGAGCGGGGAAGTCCGCGGTCATCGAAGGCTTGGCCGGGAAGCTTGAGGCGGATGGGCACCAAGTTGTTCGGGGGCATTGGCGTCCCCGGCCGTTTCAAGCTGAAGCGACTGAAGAGGAGATCGCGGCGGCAGCCGATCCCCATGCCATGGCTCCCCGGGGCTTGCTGAGTTCCATTCTGAAACTGGGTTGGATTTGGGGGAACTGGTGGTTGGCGTGGTTCACGGGGCTTGGGCGGGACAGTCGGAAGGGGTGCGTTCTCTTTGATCGATTTCATGCCGACCTAACCATTGATCCGCGTCGCTACCGTTATGGTGGTCCGGATTGGCTGGCCCGGCTGGCCTCCTCGACGATGCCACAACCGGACCGGATTATCTTTCTTGATGCGCCGGTTGCGGTGTTGCTGTCGCGGAAGCAGGAGGTTCCGGGGGAGGGGCTGACCCAGTCGAGAGGCCGGTATCTGGATTATTGCGGTAAGAATCGCAGGGCGAGGGTGGTGGATGCGTCCAGATCGCTGGAGGAGGTAATCATGGAGGTGGCCAAAGAGATCGATGGGTAACAGACTCAAGGTTTTGCTTTCCGCCTATGCCTGTGAACCCGGGCGTGGAAGTGAACCGGAGGTGGGCTGGCGGGTGGCCACCCAGATGGCCAAACATTGTGATGTCTGGGTGATTACACGGGTCAACAATCGAGAGGTGATCGAAAGGGGCTTGGAATCGTTGGAGGGGCCGAAGCCGGAGTTTCTCTACTTCGATTTTCCGCGTTGGGTCCTTCGCCTGAAGCGATGGCCGGGGGGAGTTGTCTGGTATTACCTTTTTTGGCAGGTGGCGGATCGTTTCTGGTTTCGTCGGGAGCTTGCGGAAGTGGATTTGGTGCATCATGTGACCTTCAACGGGGTGCAATTTCCGGGGTTTTGGGTGGGGACCGACACTCCGGTCTTGTTGGGTCCCCTGGGTGGGGGGATGACCTGCCCTCCGGCGTTGTTGCCGATGCTCGGTTGCCGTCAGTTTGCTGAAAAATTTCGGAATCTTGTGATTCGCCTCCTTCCCATCCTACCGTGGTGGAAGCCGGTGCTTGTGAACGCCAGCATGGTGATTGCGGCGAATCGGGAGACTGCGGCGCTGTTGCAGCCGCACTGTGCGGAGGCGGTCCCCATCATGCTGGAGACGGCGATCATGCCAGAAGCTGTTTTGGAGGATGAGCGGAGTCGCCCGAGGAGGGGGAGGATGACTTTGTTATGGCTGGGAAACCTAATACCGCGGAAAGCACCGATCCTAGCTGTCCGGGCAGTGGCCCGCGCGATTGAAGCTGGAGCGGAGGTGGAGCTGTTGATCGCAGGGGATGGTGTGGAGCGGGCTCACCTCGTCGCAGCGGTGAAAGAGCTGAAGCTGGAGGAGCGGGTGACACTGCTGGGAAAGATACCCAAGGCGGAGGTGCCAGAGTTGATGGATCGGGCAGACGCCTTTCTGTTCACCAGTGTTCGGGACACCTCGGGCAACGTTATTCTTGAAGCAATGTCGCGGGGACTGCCAGTGATTGCCTTGAATCATCAAGGAGTGCGAGAAATTTGTGATCAGGAATCGGCCCTGTTGGTCGAGGTGAAGAGCGTGGAGGGGACCGAGAAGGGGCTGGCCGAGGCGATTTGTCAGTTGGAAGCGAACGAGGACCTGGCGGAAAAAATTGGAGTTTCCGCACGGAAGAGATTGAAGACGATGCACACTTGGGAGCGCTTGTCGGAGCGGTTGCTTGGGTACTATCAGAGCCTTGCGGCAGCGAGCCGAAGATAAGGAATGAAACACGTTCATCTACCGGGAAGTGATCTGCGGATCAGTCAGGCTGTGTTCGGCAGCAGTAGATTGGGTGGCACGGTGGAGCGCTACGACAAGAGTGAGGCCATTCGAATTCTTTGCGAAGCGGCGGAGTCCGGGATTACGACTTTCGATACGGCCGACATCTACGCCCAAGGGAATAGCGAGAAGCTGTTGGGTGAGGCGTTGCGATCGCGGCGGGACGAAGTAGTGATTGCCACGAAGGGTGGTTACGTGTGCTCCAACAAGCTCCGCCTCCTGGCCCGACTCAAGCCGTTTGTGCGGAAATTTATCAAGAAGCGCGGGGGGATGGCGAAAATGGCCGGTAAGGTTCGCGGTTCCCAAATTGTGCAGGACTTTTCGGCGGACTATTTGACGAGAATGGTTGAGGCGAGTCTGCGCCGGTTGAAGACGGATCGCATTGATATTTACCAACTCCACAGTCCGGATCGCGAGGTGCTCAAGCGCGGCGAGGTGTTGGAGACGCTGCAGGGGTTGAAGACGGCGGGCAAGATCCGGACCTACGGTGCTTCTCTACTTTCGTGGGATGACTTGCCGTTATGTTACGGCAAGGGAGTGAGTTTTGTGCAGCTCGAGGCGGACTTGCTGGGCGTGTTGAGCCAATGAAAGATGACACCGGGGCGGTTAGGTCGTTGTGCCAACATTCATGACACTTTGGACTTGGTTGGTTTTTCCTCTTTTTTCTTTGATTTGGCAAGGTTTCGACTCGATTTGAGG
>Ga0209702_10000614_pt1 | contig 75383 bp, 61 predicted proteins | sample FRY01_FD_187210 | JGI IMG/M metagenome (GOLD analysis project Ga0209702, IMG submission 187210) | Freshwater microbial communities from Lake Fryxell liftoff mats and glacier meltwater in Antarctica - FRY-01 (SPAdes) (version 2) | ecosystem: Environmental > Aquatic > Freshwater > Ice > Glacier... | reverse complement strand
TATACACGCTACAAAGTAGCGACAATCTACCCAATATTTGGTCGCTTTGCGACACTTAATAGCGTATTGTTTTTCAAAGATAATAATTGTTTCTTACAAATCATCAAAAGGGCTTTTTATTTGTTGTACTAAAGACGAGTTCTAAAAATCAATTCTCCGCAAACTTTCCAAAAAAGCAAGAACTCATCCACTACTTTTCTAAAATTATAATTCAAAACCACAACTTTTTTATTGTTTTTTGAAATTGAAATTGATTTTTGAAATTGAAATTGATTTTTGAAATTGAAATTGATTTTTGAAATTGAAATTGAAATTGAAAAACAATGTTTTATATTTGTTTTTTTAATAAAATAGATGCCAAATGGAATCAATATCAGCCGAAGCAAACTATGTTTTGCAATTTATTAACCAAACCAATCGCTCCATTTTCCTAACTGGAAAAGCTGGAACGGGAAAAACTACGCTGCTTAAAGAAATTATCAAATCAACACACAAAAACTGCGTTGTTGTTGCGCCAACCGGAATTGCAGCTCTGAATGCTGGCGGCGTTACAATCCATTCGATGTTTCAGTTACCTTTTGGCGGATTCATTCCCGAAAATAATGTTGATGCCTATTTTTCGGATAGCATGAAATTTGAATCTAAAGATACTTTGCGTCGTCATTTTAAAATGAGTGCCGTTAAAAGAGCCGTGATTCAAAATATGGAATTGCTCATCATTGACGAAGTCAGTATGTTGCGTTCCGATTTGATGGATGCTATTGATTTTATGCTGCAAAGTGTTCGCAAAAAGAAGTATGCTTTTGGAGGTGTTCAAGTGCTATTTATTGGCGATTTGTTGCAATTGCCACCCATTATTCGTGATGAAGAATGGCGCACTTTAAGCAAGTATTACAAAGGTAAATTCTTCTTTCATTCGCATGTGGTACAACAAAATCCACCGTTGTATATCGAATTGTCTAAAATATTTCGACAATCAGACGAAGCGTTTATTGATTTGCTTGACAATTTAAGAAACAATAAGATAACTACTGAAAATATAAGTTTTTTAAACAAATTTGTACAACCAAATTTTGATTTGAAAGCCAATAAAGGATACATTACTTTAACCACTCACAACAACAAAGCCGATACAATAAACACCCAGTCGTTGAAAGATTTAGAAGGAAATTCTACAAGGTATAAAGCCCAAATTGTGGATGATTTTCCAGAGAAAATATTTCCGTTAGAAGAATATTTAGGACTGAAAGTTGGCGCACAAATTATGTTTATCAAAAACGATTTGTCTTTTGAAAAGAAGTTTTTCAACGGAAAAATGGGTTTCATAAAATCGCTTTCTGCCGATGAAATTTGGGTTCATTTTCCTGAAGAAAACAAAACTATCGAAGTCGAAAGATATGAATGGCAAAACATTCGCTATTTGGTAAACGCAATGACCAAAGAAATTGAAGAAGAAGTATTGGGAACATTTGTGCATTATCCGATAAAACTGGCATGGGCAATTACGGTTCATAAAAGCCAGGGTTTAACTTTTGACAAAGCTGCACTCGATGTTTCGCAAGTTTTTCTACCCGGACAGGCTTATGTCGCACTTTCACGTTTGCGTTCGTTAGAAGGTTTGATTTTGCTTTCTCCAATGCAAATGAATGGCATTTCAAATGATGACGATGTGATGGATTATGCCACCAACAAAGCTTCCGCAGAAGTTTTACAAACGGCATTGCAAACTGAAACTAAAATCTTCATTCACAATTATCTAAAAAATACTTTCAATTGGACAGAATTGGCTCAAGAATGGCGCAATCACAAGTTTAGTTACCTCGATAGCGATTTGTCGGCAAAATCAAAGCATAGCAATTGGGCAATTCAACAACTCGAATTTTGCGAAGCATTGATGGATCCATCAGCAAAATTTATGTCGCAATTAGATAAATTATTCCGTGATGAAAATGTTGATTTCAAATTTATAAATGATAGAATTCAAGCGGCATATATTTATTTTTATGAAAAATTAGACGCTTTGGGGTATCAAATTCTATACAAAATTGAAGAAGTAAGACGCATCAAGCAAGTCAAACAATTTTATGGAGAATTGCAGGTTTTAGAAGAATTGCAAACCAATGCAATTTTGCGATTAATGAAAGCCAAAAAATTAATTGAAGCTGTAGTTGAAGGCAAAGCTATTGATAAAGAAAGTTTGAATGCGCCCGAAATTAGAAATTACAAACGCATCAAAGTTGACAAAATTAGTGAAGATTTTAAAAATAACAATCTGAATTTACTCGAAGAAAAGGGAGATTTAAGCTATTATCAACCCAAGAAAAAGAAATCGGAAAAAGAAACCAAAAAACCAACCACGCAAATCACGTATGAACTTTGGGTTGACAAAAATTCTATTGAAGAAATTGCACTTTTGAGAAAACTAACCGTTGGAACAATTATGGGACATTTCACCAAACTTATTCAGGACAAAGCGGTTGCTATAAAAGATATTTTGCCCGAAGATAAAATAAAAGCTTTGGCAAAAGTTTTTAAAAACTACAAAGAAGAATCACTAAATCCTTTGAAAGAACAAGTTGGAGAACAATTTTCTTGGGATGAATTGCGAATGTTTAAAGCGAGTTTGGGAATTTAAAAAAACTATAGCTTAAACTTTTTCGGATTTTGGAGAGTCGAAAAAACATCAAGAATGTAAATTCTATTTGGTTCAATTCGATAAACAATTTTAAAATTCCATTTTGGAAAAAAACGAATAAAATCAGAATTATAAATAGGTTCTCTCGGATTTTTATCGGGAAAAATATTGAGTTTATTTCCTAATTCGAATAATGTATCGACAACTAAATCTGCATTTTGAGGACTATCAAAAAAGATATAATCATAAATATTTTGAATAGAAACAATGGATTCGTCTGACCAAAAAACAGGTTTCATTTTCTTTGGATTTTGTTTTTTGCCTCTTCTGTAGAATATCCAATTTTACCCGAATCGGAAGCAATCATTATTTCATCCAAATGGTTTTTATATTCTTTAACGGTTAATGTTTTTCCAGATGTTGTATAAGAATAAATATCATTGTCCAACAATGCTTCAATTTGATTTAACAAATTCAAATCTTGAACATCTAATATTCTGTGAACAATGTTTTTACGTTGCGTTTCTGCATTCATGATAGCTTGAATTTATTTATAAAAGTAAAAATAATATTTGATGAAACGAGATTTCATATAATTTTTAACTCAACAATAAAACCGCCAAAACAGCCGGAACAAAATAGATAGCAATTGTTCTAGCTCCATCATAATCTTTGGCAATACGTTGCCCTAATAGCAACATAATTAAAGTTACACAAGCTAGAATTGCAGCATATAAACCATAGGTTCTGCCGCCGTTAATTAACAATTGAAACATTCCAATAATTGCCAAAACACCTGTAGTAAGTTCTAAAACTAGAATTTTACCCAAAGCAAATGGCACTATATTTTTAAGTACAGTTTTAGAGAAATGTTGTTTTAACCAGTTTAAATTATCGTTCCAATAAAATAATTTATCGTAACCAGATTGTAAAAAAGTTACAGCTAAAAATAGCAATATTAAAAAAGATGCAGGATTGTTCATAATTTTATTTTTTGTGAATTAAACGTGTTAGTTTTATAGATAAATCGGTTAAAATAATTTTTGCATTACCATTTCTTTCTATATGATAAATGGCATCGTTAATTTCTGAGTTAATATTTACGATATTGTTTCCGTTAACAAACGGGGCAAAGTTTTCTAATTTAAATTTTTCGATTTTTGACTCATAATAAACCAAATCAGCTGCCTGATAATTAATTAATAAGGCTTGTCTAAACATTTCTAAACAATAACCAAGAAATTTTTTTTGTCTTTCTCGACCAATTTTGGCTATTTCTTCGCTCCAATTAATCAAATCTTGTATAGCTGATACATTTTTTTTAGCACTAAAGGCTGCTCTAACCCAAATAACAAACCATTGTTCAAAAGGTATTTCGTCTGTATCTTGGTTAATAAGTTTTATAGCTTTGTTATAATTTCCTTGTGCTTGATGTGCAATTGTTAATGCTTTTTTAGAATCAATATTAAAATTATTTTCTAAAGATTCGGCTATAATAACTTGCGGAATACCAATAAAATTAATTACTTGACATCTAGAACGTATAGTTTGTATTATATCTTCCTCATTTTCAGAAATTAAAATAAAAACAGTTTTATCTGTAGGTTCTTCTATTAGTTTTAATAATTTAGTGGAAGCCTCAGGATTCATTTTGTCAGCCATCCAAACAATCATGATTTTATATCCTCCTTCGTAGGATTTCAACGCCAAAGATTTTAAAATTTCTTGAGCATCTTCTACACGAATCATTCCTTGTTTATTCTTAACGTCCAAGTGTTTATACCAATCAAATAAACCCCCATAAATACTTTCTGTTAAAAAAGCTCTCCATTCTATTATAAAATCAGCGCTTTTAGGTTTCGTTTTTACATCGTCATTGGTAACATTTGGATAAATAAAGTGCAAATCGGGATGAGAGAAATTAGTAAATTTTAAATTACAAGATTCATTGCCTCCACTATTTTCGTTGTGCAAGTTTCCGCACAATAAATATTGTGCATAAGCAATTGCCATTGCCAAAGTTCCGCTACCTTCTGGCCCAATAAATAATTGAGCATGAGGCACTCTGCCTTTACTTGCACTTAATGTTAAATGCTTTTTTATATGTTCTTGTCCTAATATTTGTGTAAACTGCATAAAGCAAATATAAAGCAATTTGTAACTACTCAATCCATTTTTGCCACAGATTCACAGATTTTTTTTATTTTTTTATTCGTGAAAATTTATAATTTCACAGATTTAAAACCAAATGTTAGGACTCTAATCTGTGACCCCGAGACCAAAGGCCGAACAGACGAAGTAATCTGTGGCTATTCTTATTACATTATTTGCGGCGGAGTAGTTACAGCAATTTTTATTTTAAAATAATTCTATTTTATAGAATTAAGGAGTTGCCCTTTTTTACATGTATATTTACATAGATTATTCTACCAAAACAGAAGACATAGAAAAGAGTTATTATACAGATTTAAACAACACTTTCTTTGGGCCTTTATGGATATTAACCGTTAATTTAAAATAATTTTTTTTTAATTAGTAACTAATATATACTTTTGTAAAAATCTAATTCCAATCAACATTTTAGTAATGAAAACATTAAATAATTTCGATTTTAGAAACAAAAAAGCACTAATAAGGGTAGATTTTAATGTTCCTTTAGACGAAAACTTTAATGTTACCGATGCCAATAGAATAGAAGCAGCTAAACCAACTATAGATAAAATTTTAAAAGATGGAGGAAGCGTAATTTTAATGTCGCATCTTGGCAGACCAAAAGGGGTTGAAGAAAAATACTCGTTAAAACATATTTTAGAAACAACACAAAAAGTATTAGGAGTTACTGTAAAATTTGTTCAAGATTGTGTTGGCGAATTAGCAGAAAATCAAGCAAAAAACCTTAAACCAGGCGAAGTTTTATTGCTTGAAAACTTAAGATTTCATAAAGAAGAAGAAGCAGGAGATTTAGAATTTTCTAAAAAACTAGCATCTCTAGGCGATATTTATGTTAACGATGCCTTTGGTACAGCTCATAGAGCTCATGCATCTACAACAATTATAGCTCAATTTTTTCCAAAAAAGAAATGCGTTGGTATTTTACTTGCAAAAGAAATAGACAGTTTAAACAAAGTATTAAAAAACAGCGTAAAACCTGTAACAGCAATATTAGGCGGCTCTAAAGTGTCTTCTAAAATTACAGTTATAGAAAATATTCTAGACAAAGTAGACCACCTGATTATTGGCGGAGGAATGACATTTACTTTTATAAAAGCATTAGGTGGAAAAGTTGGTAATTCTATATGCGAAGACGATAAAATGCAAGTAGCTTTAGATATATTACACTTAGCCAAAGAAAAAAAGGTACACATTCACTTACCAGTAGATATTGTTGCAGCAGATTCTTTTTCTAACGATGCAAAAACTCAAATTGTAGATGTTAAAAAAATTCCAGATGGATGGCAAGGATTAGATGCTGGTCCAAAATCTTTAGAAAATTTTAAAGAAATTATCATGAAATCTAAAACTATTTTATGGAATGGTCCTTTAGGTGTTTTTGAAATGGAAAATTTTGCAAACGGAACCATTGTATTAGGAAATCATATTGCCGAAGCTACTAAGTTAGGGGCGTTTTCATTGGTTGGAGGAGGAGATTCTGTTGCTGCCGTAAAAAAGTTTAATTTAGAAACTAAAATGAGTTATGTTTCTACAGGTGGCGGAGCAATGTTAGAAATGTTAGAAGGAAAAAACTTACCAGGAATAGCAGCAATTTTAGAATAAAAAAAACTAAATACTAAACTACATTTTTTTACGTTGAATTTAATTATCTTAGATGTAAAAGATTGATAATAATAAAGTTAAAACAAATGAATTTTCAAAAAATTACTTTAATAACCTCGTTAATTTTAACAAACTGCTTGTTTGCCCAAAACAATTTGTTAATTACCGAGAAGAAAGAAACTAAAACAACGTATTTAGATTCTATTAAAAACTCATTTGTTAACCATCCAGTTGCAGAATGTATAGACGAAAGATGGACAAACAATTTTATAAACCAAGATTTATTTAATGAATTTACAACAGATCTAGAAAAAATTAATCTAGACAAAAATGTTGACTATAATTTATCTACAGAACTTTTAAAAGAGAGATTAAAAGTGCTAGATTCTAAATCGGCTTTTAATATAGAATACAACAAAGGTTTAGAAAATATAATAAAACACTATCTTAAAAACAGAAGCAAATCTTACGAGCGGTTAATGGCATTATCTCAATATTATTTTCCAATCTTCGAAGAAAAATTAGCAAAATATAATGTCCCGCTAGAAATTAAATACTTGGCCGTAGTAGAATCTGCTTTAAACCCAAGAGCTGTTTCCAAAATGGGAGCAACAGGTTTGTGGCAATTTATGTATCAAACAGGTAAACAATATAACCTTGATATTAACACATATGTAGACGAAAGAAGTAACATGCTTAAAGCTACAGAAGCTGCTTGCCAATATATGGTAAACATGTATAAAATATTTGGCGACTGGGATCTAGTTTTAGCATCTTACAATGCTGGACCTGGGAATGTTGCAAAAGCAATTAGACGTTCTGGCGGAAAACAAAATTATTGGAATATTAGACCACACCTTCCTAAAGAAACACAAGGGTATGTTCCAGCATTTTTAGCTACAATGTATGTTTTTGAATATCATAAAGAACACGGCATTATACCTAAAAAAGCAGTTGTTAATTATTTTGAAACAGATACAATTAGAGTTAAAGATAAAATGACTTTTGCTCAAATATCAGATTTATTAGATATTTCTGTAGAACAACTTCAGTTTTTAAATCCATCTTACAAAAGAGATGTAATTCCGTTTATGACAGATAAAGACCACTATTTGTGTTTGCCACTAAATAAAATTGCCGTTTTTACATCTAATGAAGATAAAATTTATGCCTATTTAAATTACGACCAAAGCAAAAGAGAATTGCCTCACTTTTCTACAAACGCAGTAGCTTCTAACGATTCTTCAGACGAATACACAAAAAGCGTTTCTAAAACTAAATATCATAAAGTAAAAAGAGGCGAAACACTAGGCGAAATTTCTCAGAAATACAGAGTTTCATTATCTACGTTAAAATCCTGGAACAGATTAAAAAGCAATAACATAGCAGTTGGTAAATCGTTAAAAATAATTACAGAACAAACCATTGTTGTTGCTAAAAAACAAATACAACCAAAAGAAGTAAAAACTACTGTTGTAGCAGTAGACACAACAGCTTTAGACACTAAAATACACGTTGTAGAAAAAGGAGATTACTTGTTTAACATTGCTAAAAAACACGGTATTACAAAAGAAGAATTAATTGCTTGGAATAGTCTTGAAAACGAAAACCTTAAAATTGGCGACAAATTAAACTTAACAGGAGAATCATTAAAAGAAATAGTAAAAATTAAAACGATTGAATATATTGTGCAATCTGGCGATAATTTAGGAAAAATTGCAGAAAAATACCAAGTAGATATAGACGATATTAAAAAATGGAATAGTTTAAATGATAATTCAATAAAAATTAGCCAAGTTTTAAAAATAAATCAAGAAGAAATTATTGTTTCTAATATAACCGAAACAAAACCTAAAAAAGTTGATAATAAAAACTTTAATAAAAGCATAAGTTATTATACAGTTAGAAAAGGAGATTCTTTATACAGTATTTCTCAAAAAATAAAAGGAGTTACTGTAACAGATTTGCAAAAGTGGAACGGTATTAGTGGCAAATCATTAAAACCTGGAATGAAATTAAAAATTAGCGGATAATTTTTAAACACTTCTACAATTTAATCAACATGAAACACTTATTATTAGCCGTGTTAATTTCTTTTTCGTTTTATTCATGTAAAGAAGAAGATAGAGAAGCATCACTTAAAGAATCTTCGGGTAAAATAAATTACTTATCTGTAATTATAGAAAATCACCTCTGGAACGGAGAAGTAGGAGATAGTATCAGAAAAAAGTTTGCAGCTCCAGTAGACGGATTACCGCAAGAAGAACCAATTTTTACTCTTAAACAATATTCGCCTAATCTTTTTGATGGGTTTATGACAAATAGTAGAAACATACTAATTGTTTTAAAAGACGAAAACGCGGGTTACGCATTTAGAGAAAATGAGTTTGCAAAACCACAAAATGTAGCACATATATCTGGCAGTACCATTACTGAAATATTAACTTTATTAGAGAGAAATTCTAATGATATAATAAAAAAATATAAACAAACAGAAATTAAAGAAAATCAAAGGAGAATAGGTAAATCACTTCTTAATGATGATAGAATACAAAAAAAATTCAATGCTACAATTAAAATTCCAACCGCGTATAGATATATTTTAGAAGACAAAAAATTCTTTTGGATTAGAAAAGAACTTTCTAGCGGAAACAGTAGTATTTTAATTTACGAAGTGCCAATTAAAACACTAGATAACGACTCCATATTAGTAAATAATATTATTAAAATGAGAGATTCTATAGGTCAAGCACATATTCAAGGCACATTGCCAAATACTTTTATGATTACAGAGGCGTCTTATGCACCTTATTTGTTTAAAAATAAATTAAACAATAAACCAACCCACGAAACAAAAGGAACTTGGGAGTTAAAAAATGATTACATGGCAGGACCTTTTGTAAACTATGCCATTAAAGACGAAAAAAATAACAGATATTTAGTAATAGAAGGATTTTGTTATAACCCTCAAAAATCTAAAAGAGATATTATTCATGAGTTAGAAGCAATAATACACTCGGTTAAAATTAAAAACTAATTATACGGGAAGATTCATCTTCCCTTTTTTTATTATGGAAATAGAATTTAAAATAAAGCATTTTAACGAGCTTTCTGTAATTGAGTTGTACAAAACCCTAGAATTAAGAAGCGAAGTGTTTGTGGTAGAGCAAAATTGCGTTTACCAAGATATAGATGGTAAAGATTACAAAGCATTACACGTAATTGGTTATTTTGGCAACGAAATTGTTGCTTACACAAGGCTTTTTAAAGCAGGCGATTATTTTGACCAAGCTTCAATTGGCAGAGTTGTTGTTAAACAATCTTACAGAGATAAAAAATGGGGTTACGATTTAATGAGAGCTTCTATTGAAGCAGTAAAAACCCATTTAAACGAAAATAAAATTACAATTTCGGCTCAATTATACTTAAAGAAATTTTACGAAAACTTAGGATTTACTCAAACAAGCGAAATTTATCTAGAAGACGGCATAGATCATATAGAAATGAAAAAAGCTTAGTTTTTGGTTACAACCAATTCTACTCTTTTATCTAATTCTGGATCTTTTCCTAGCGGAAAAGCATTACCATAACCTTTAAAAGTTAACCTTTTAGCATCTATTTTTTTAAGTAAAAAATAGTTATAAACAGTTTCGGCTCTATTGTGCGAAAGAGTTCTTTTTTTAGTTACTCTATCTATAGCTTCTTTATGAAACGAAGGTAAACAACAAACATGACCTTGAATTTCTATATGTACGGTTTTGTTTTTAAGTAAAAAAGCAGCAACAACATCTAACTCTTTTTTGCTTTTAGCATCTAGAACACTACTTCCTCTATTAAAAAAAACACGGTCTAGCATTATTCTGTCGCCTTTAACTGTTTTTTCAGGAAAAGAGGTATAAACTTCAGTAATTTTAAGGTCTTCTTTTGGTAATGGTTTTAGGTATAAAACTACATCTACTCTTCTGTTTTTAGATCTAATTTCTGGTAAGTTTTCTATTAATTTATCATCTATTAAAACACTTCCTTTTCCTTCAATAACAATTATTATTTTACTTTTAATTCCGTTTGCAGTAAAGTTGTTTTTAACTGTATTTGCCCTGTTGTTAGATAAGTCTAAGTTGTATTTGTCTTTTCCAATATCATCACAATATCCAAAAATATGAATAGACTCTATTCTAGCACTATCTTTAGATTTTACAAAATCTAATAAGTCTTTTGCCTGGACATCTTTTAAATTAAATATCGCCGTATCAAAATAAACAGAATAAATTGCCCTTTCTTGTGCAAAAAGAGCGGTGTTTAAAATTAACGCAAGACTTAAATAAAATAACCTCATTATTTTTTTAATATTGAATTGTAAGTTGCCGTATTATTTAACAACTCTGTAGCTTTTTTAACTTCAAAATTGTTTTTTATGTAATAACCATATAAACCTTCTTTGTATTGGTAACGAGTTATTAACTCATCTAATAATAACTTCAAAATCTCTTTTTTATTTTTATTTAACTGAATTTCTTCGCTTTTATGCAAAGCTTCAACTAATAAATTATATTCTATTTTAATGTTTTCATCTATTTTTTCTTTTTGTGCAGCTTCTAGAGTTTTCTTTAAAGCTTTTTCTGTTTCTGTGTCAAAAGAAAATTTTTCTTTCTTTAAAAAAGTCTTAAAGTCATTAAAATCAGCATCAGAAAGATTAGGTATTTTATCGCCTAAGCCTTGATTTTTATAATACCAATTTGTTGCAAAGTTAAAAATAGCATCGTTAGCTTGCAAAGCTTCGGCAATTGCACTTAATTTTGTTTCGTCTATTTCTAAATCGGGTAAAATTCCGCCACCATCATAAACAGTTCTACCTTTTCTGGTTTTAAAGGCATTGTAGTTTTTAACATCTGTTTTTATGGCTTTTCCGTTTTTATCTTTATGAGAATAATCTAACGCTTGAATGCATCTTCCAGAAGGAGTATAATATCTAGAAATTGTAACTTTTACTTGAGTTCCGTAAGTTAAATCCATTGGTCTTTGCACCAAACCTTTTCCAAAACTCCTGCTTCCAACAACAACTGCTCTATCTAAATCTTGTAAAGCTCCAGCAACAATTTCTGATGCCGATGCACTTTTTCCGTCAACTAGTACAACTAGCGGAATGTCTAAATCTACTGGTTCTTTACTGGTTTTATAGGTTTGGTTGTGTTTTTCTATTTTGGCTTTTGTTGTAACAATAATTTCGCCTTTTGGCACAAATAAATTACAAATATTAACCGCTTCGTGTAATAACCCACCAGGATTTCCTCTTAAATCTAAAACCAACTTATCAATTCCTTGACTTTTTAAGTCTATTATTGCACTTAAAATTTCTGACGATGCTTTGTTGTTAAATTGAGATAAAACAATATAGCCTGTATTGTTGTTTATTTTCCCGTAAAAAGGGACGGCCTTTACCTCAACCTCATCTAAAATTAAAGTTGCAGCGTATGCTTTACCTTGGCGGTTGTATTTAATGTTAACTTTTGCATTTTTTGAGCCTTTCATTAACGTTGAGGCATCTTCTTTAAAGTCTTTAAGCAAGACATCGTTTATCTGAAAAATTTCGTCTCCGGCTTTTAAACCAGCTTTATCTGCAGAAAAACCTTTAAAAGGCTCTATAACTATTAGTCTATCTTCTTTTCTGGTAATAATTGCACCAATTCCAGTATATTCTCCTGTGTTGTTTATTTTAAATTTTATTACATCAGCTTCGTTAAAATAAGTAGTATACGGATCTAAATCTGCAAGCATGCTCTTTATAGCTTTATCCATTAATTCTCCAGGATTTGTTTCGTCTACATAGTTCATGTTTACCGTTTTATACAAATTGGTAAAAATTTCTATTTGCTTTGCAATTTCAAAAAAATCTTGTTTAAAGCTTGCACCAACAAACAAAAAACTACAAAGTATAATCGGAAAAATAAAGCGTTTTTTAAAATAAAACTTTTTCATAAATATATAATAATGGTAATGTGGCTACTAAAATAGCAATAATTATGCAAAATTTAACCAACTAAAAGTTAATATATTTAAAATCTAAAGTATCAAGAACAATTTGTATTCTTGTATTTCTAAAACAATATAAATGAATTTAGATTGGTTTATAATAGTTAACCCAATGTCTGGTATGGGAAAAGCCAGAAAAAATTGGAATAGAATTCAAAATCTATTATCTAAACATGAGTTTAATTACAGTTTTGCTTTTAGCGAATACAGTAAACACGAAACGGTATTGGTTCAAAATGCTATAAAAAACGGTTACAGAAAATTTATTAGTATTGGTGGCGATGGCACTTTGTTTCATGTTTTAAATGGGGTTATGAACCAAGAAATTGTAAGCTCTTTAGAAATTTCTATTGGCGTTATTCCAATTGGAACCGGAAACGATTGGTCTAGATCTTACTTTATTCCTAGAAATATAGAAAAAGCTATTTTGGTTATAAAAAATAAAAAAACAATTGTTCAAGATGTTGGTTTGGTAACATTAGAAAACAATAATGCCAATGCTTATTTTAATACTTTAGCTGGCTCTGGATTTGTAGGTCATGTTGTGCATAAAACAAATGCAATAAAAAAAATAGGAGCGTTAGCATTTGCAGTAGGAACATTATTAAGTCTAGCCGGACATAAATTAAACGCAATTAAAGCGAGTGTAAATAATCAAGAAATTTACGCCAAATCTTTATTAATTGTTGTCGGAAATTTAAAATATGCAGGAGGCGGAATGCAATTAACCCAAAACCCAAACGGTTCAGATGGTTTATTAGATGTTACAATTGCCAAAAATATTTCTAAAATTGGCGTTATAATTAATGTTTTAAAACTTTTTAACGGTAAAATTGTAAATCATAAAAACGTAGAAAACTTTAAAACTACTTTACTAAAAGTAGAAATTACAGACAACTCTAACTCTTATGTAATTGCAGACGGAGAAATGCTTGGCGAAGGAAATTATACTATACAAATTATACCTAAAGCTGTAACTTATTTTATTGCTTAGTTGCCGTTATTTTCCAGATGCTAAAATATTTTCTAGTCTCGAAACCTAGTTTTAAATATACATTTACTGCCGTTTCGTTAGTTTCTAAAACATGTAAAAACGGAATCTTCCCTTCTTTAAAAATTACATTTACGCAGTGTGTAATTAATTGTTTGGCGTATCCTTTTTTAACATAATCAGGATGTGTAACTACAGCACTTATTTCTGTAAAATCGTTTAATAGCATGCGTTCTCCAGTAACAGCTACTAATTTATTGTCTTTAAATATGCCATAATACTTACCAAGTAAAAAAGTATCTCTATTAAAATATCCTGGCTGAACAAGGTTTACCAAGTTAAAAACTTCTTTTTGATGGTTTACATTCAACGTAACAATTTCTTCGGTTATAGATAAATTAATATCGTTGTAAAGAATCATTTGCAAGCATTTTAACTCGACATCTATTTTTAACGGAAAATCTAAAACAGGCTTTTCTCCAAAACTAAAAAACGTAGGAGATAATTTAGAATATTTTAAATATGCTTCTTGAATATTTTTGTTGTTTTTAGAACCAATAAAAGAACAAAAATTTGGTTTATAAGCAGCAACAGAGTTAAAATCTATCGACTTACTTTTGTGAGTTTCTTGTAAAGCAAACCAAATTGGGTTGTCTAACTTATGTTTATTGTCAAGGTTCAATTTTAAGCGTTTAAGTTTATCTGGAATATGATAACGTCGTCTTGTTTATAATAATTTGGCGTGGTAGATGTGTCTTTTTAATTTAACTTAAAAAAGATTCGTAAATTAGATGTTATGGTCTTGATTTTTAAATTTTTCAAAAAGCAATTTAGTTTTTTCGTTAATTTCAAGATAAGAAAGACGGTCTTTTGTTTGATACATAAACATAAAGGCATACGTTTTGCTAGAATTATCTAAAAGCATTTGCTTGTTTAATCGATACGCTTCTCTTAACAAACGTTTAAAATAATTTCTGTCAACAGCTTTTTTAAAGTGTTTTTTAGAAACAGAAACACCCATTTTTATCTTTTCGTTTTCTTGTAACTTAGTTTCAACGTAAACTAATCTTAACGGATATTTAGAAACAGACTTACCTTCTGTAAAAAGTAATTCTATTGTTTTTTGACTCTTAAGTTTTTCGTTTTTAGGATAAGAAAACTGCATGTAATTATTAAAAATTGTTATACAAAGGTAATTAGTATAAAATTAAAAATAGAACTATACATAAAAAGAAAACATGACATATTATCTTGAAGCAACTCACAATTATATTTATGCGGTTACAGAAACAAACTTTAAAATAAATAGGAACCTTACAAACGCAAAAATATCCTATTTACCAGTCGCACAAATCTTATAAAAACTCGTTACCACACATAAAAACTGAAATAAATTTTGAATTACAATATTTTGTACGTAATTTTGTACCTAATTAAAATAATTGAATTATGATTACAACGACAATATCTGATTTCAGAAAGGATATAAAAAATTACTTTAATAGAGTTACAGATAATTTTGAAACACTAATTATCAACCGAGGTAAAAACTCAGGAGTTGTTGTGATTTCTTTAGAAGAATACAATTCTCTTATTACAACCCAACACGAAATGTCTTCAGAGAAAAATAAAGTAAGACTAGATTCTGCAATTAAAAAATTTAAAAAAGGTGACTCTTTTGACAAAAATCTTCTTGAATAATGAAATATGTATTTGTAGATGAGTCTTGGGAGGATTATTTGTATTGGCAGAAAATTGATAAAAAAATGCTAAAAAGAATAAATTTACTTCTAAAAGATATTTCCAGACAGCCTTATGACGGAATAGGAAAACCTGAACCTTTGAAACATAATTATCGAGGTTTTTGGTCGAGAAGAATTGATGGTGAACATAGATTAATTTATCAAGTTAAAGATGATGAAATTAGGATAATAAAATGTAGATTTCATTATGATTAAAAACGTGTGGTAACACCGCATATAAATTATGCTTACATTTGAACTAGTACAAACCGACAAACATTCAACAAACGATTTGCTACGGCGGAAAAATCTCCGATTTTCCAGTCGCACAAAGCATATACTCGTTGCACAACATTTGACGAAAAATATATTTTAATAATCTGAGTTCTAAAATTGACCTAAATTATGATAATAGAGATTGCCAAATGGGTAGTAATATTCTTCGGAGTTTTTATAATTTTTATTGCATTTGTAATGCTTATTAATCCAAAAAAAGCAAGGAACACCTTAAGAAAAGGCGGTAGTACAAATTTTATAAACTATGCAGAAATAACAATCCGATTGATTCCGGCCATTTCTTTGATATTATACTCGAAATTTTCTAAATTCCCTGAAGCGTTTAAAATTTTCGGATGGATTATGCTGGTAACCTCTCTGATACTTTATATTGTTCCAAGAAAAACACATCATAAATTTTCAATGAAAAGTGCAGATATACTCAAGCCCATTTACTTTCAGTTACTTTCACCCTTTGCTTTACTTTTGGGCGGATTAATTATCTATAACACCCTATGAGCGAAAGTTATAGAGTGACAGTTAAAAAAAACATTGCACAACATTCATAAAATTTATGCTCAAATCGGATTTAGTACAAACCAACATTCAACTAACCGATTTGCTACAATCGAAAAACATCCAATTTACCAGTCGCACAAATCATATAAAAACTTGCAATAAAAACAAAAAAAGCTCAGATTAAATCTGAGCTTTTTTGTTTAATAATTATTCTTTTTCGTAAAAATTATTTTCTGCATTTACATCTGCCATTAATTCGCTTGGGTCTATTAATATTCCCTTTATATCTTTTTTAGATTTAGGTATTTCAAACTCAAATGTTTTGCTAGACCAATCCCATCCGTTTAAAATAGTTCTTTTTAACCCTTTGTATGGGTTTTCTTTGTTCCATCTCATTAACGGGTTTGGTATATAAAAAGTTTCAGATGTACCATCTTCATAAGCAACTAAAATATCTAAAGGCATTGGCATTCTTCCAATTCTTTCTAAAACCACTTTTGTGTTAGATTCTTTTTCTTCTACAGATTTAATAGCATAATCTATTGTGTTTGTAGTTTGAGCCCAATCTACCAAATACCAATCTAAAACGGCTCCAGAAACACGTTCTGCAGAACGTTTGATGTCGTTTGGAGTTGGATGCGTAAATTTATAATCGTTATAAAATCTTTTTAGGGTTGTCATTAAATTATCTATACCAATTACATATCCTAATTGAGATAAAAACACGCTTCCTTTATTGTATGATGAAATGCTGTAAATTCTGTTTTCGTCAAATCTATCGGCATGAGTTGTTTGTGGTTGCTCGTTTCCTGTTGCAACCATATAGTAATATCCTTTATAAGAATCTTTAAACGGATTGTCTTCTTTTACGCCTTTGTCTGGAAAAACCTCGTTCATTGCTAAATCTGAAATAAACGATGTAAAACCTTCGTCCATCCAACCATGTTTAGATTCGTTAGTTGCTAATATATGTTGAAACCAAGAATGTGCCATTTCGTGAGCTGTTACTCCAACTAAACTTGGTAAAGAGCGTTTCCCTGTAATTAAAGTACACATTGCATATTCCATTCCGCCATCTCCGCCTTGAATAACAGAGTATTGCTTGTATGGATATTGTCCAATAGTATTATTAAAAAAAGATAATAACTCAGCAGTTTTTGGTTGCATTTGTTTCCATTTTTCTAGTAATTCTGGCTGGTTTTTATAAAAGAAATGTAACTCTACGTTGTTTTCTCCTAAAATCATATCATGTACATACTCTGGATCAGCTCCCCAAGCAAAATCATGAATCATTGGAGCAATAAAATGCCATGTTAAGGTTTTTACTTTTCTGTTATGGTTTACTTCTAAGCCTTTGTCTTGGTAACCGTGACCAATTTCGTTTTTGTTTTGTAAATAACCTGTAGATCCAATTGTGTAGTTTTTATCGATTGTGATTTTTACATCAAAATCTCCCCAAACACCTTGAAATTCTCTTGCAATATATGGGTCTGCATGCCATCCTTCAAAATCAAATTCTGCCATTTTAGGATACCATTGCGTCATAGACAAAGCAACTCCTTCTGAGCTGTTTCTGCCAGATCTTCTAATTTGTTCTGGAACCTGACCATCAAAATCTAATGTAAATGTAGTTTTAGATTTAGGTAAAATTGGAGTAACCAAATCTACTTCTAAAATAGTGCCAACTACTTTTGTTTTAGCTTCTTGACCGTTTTGTTTAAAATTAGAAATCTTTAAATAACCAATTAAGTCTGGAGTTAAATCTTTTATTCTACTTACTTCAATTTCTTTTTCGGCTACTTTAAAAGACGTAACCATTCTTTTATCTGGATCAGAAATATTTTGTAATCTATTATCCATTTCGCTTCCTGGTTGAAATGCATTTGGATATAAATGATAAAACACTTTTTTTAAGGTATCGTTCGAGTTATTAGTATAAACCAGTTCTTGCTTGCCTTTGTATTGATAGTTTTTAACATCCATTTTAACATCCATTTTATATGCAACATGTTGTTGCCAATATCCTGGATTCGGATTGTTTTGTGCCACTACTTTTGTTAAGTAAAAGACAGCTAATAAGGTTAAAAAGTTCTTCATAAATTTATTTTTTTATTTTTTTTGATATTGATTCTGCCATTAATATTGCATTATAGGCATTAATAATTTTACCAGTTGTAGATAAATTAGCAAACGGTATTTTATTATCTGCATCTCCATTTACTTCTACTTCTTTAGTAATTGTAACGCCACTTTCTTTTAAAATTTGCTTTATTTGATGTGCTTTTAAATCTGGGAAATAAGACCTAACTAAAGCAGCAACTCCAGCAGCATTTGGCGATGCCATTGAGGTTCCTTGTTCGTATTTGTATTCGTTGTTTGGTGTTGTAGCATATATTTTAACACCTGGCGCAAAAACGTCTACATCTATTTTACCGTAGTTAGAAAAAGTAGCGACTGTTTTAGAACCGTATTCGTAATTTAAAGCTCCAATTTTAATAAAGTTGTTTGCTATTTCTTTATCTCCAACTCTATCGTTTGGGTAACTTTCTGTTATATCAATATTTTCACCATCGTTTCCAGCTGCATGAACAAATAAAACATCTTTATTTGCAGCATATTTAATAGCTTCGTAAACCCATTCTTTGTTTGGAGAAAATCCTTTTCCAAAGCTTCCGTTTATAATTTTTGCTCCATTATCTGCAGCATATCTAATTGCTAATGCAATATCTTTATCATATTCGTCTCCGTTTGGAACCGCTTTTATTGCCATAATTTCTACATTCGATGCAACTCCGTCTCCACCAATATTATTTCCTCTTATTTGAGCAATAATTCCAGCAACATGCGTTCCGTGTAATGCGTCTTTTTTATTAACGCCCCAAACAATATTGTTTCCGTAGAACTTGCCATCCATGTTGTTTGGATTTTCACCCGTATTAATTCTGCCGTTAAAATCTTTGTTTAAGTGATAGTTTAATTGCTCGTAAACATATTCTTTAAAACCATCTATTTCTTTATCAAATTCTTCTTTAGTGTTTTCTGATAAAATTTGAAGCATTATTAACTTGTTTCTACTTAAAGTAGCATCTGTAGTTTCTATAGCTTCAACTTCTTCAAGTGTGTAATTGTTTTTGTTTAAATGTTTAGATAACACATCTACAACACCAACTATAAAGTCTAATTGTTGTTTGTTGCCTAATGCCTCTTTATATTTATTATCAAAAGCTTCTTTTGCTCTTTTGTAGTTAGCACTTCCATCGTCTGTGCTTTTTAAAATACGAGTCATTTCTAGGTTTTCGTTGTTGTTATTTCCTAGAAAATTCCACCCGTTTATATCATCTATATAACCATTATTATCATCGTCTATACCGTTATTTGGTATTTCGTTTTTATTTATCCAGATTTTACCTTTTAAATCAGGATGTTCTATATCTGTACCAGAATCTATTACTGCTACAATAACTTTTTGACTTGTTTTATTTACTAATAATTCGGCATAAGCTCTATCAACACTCATTCCCGGAATTGTGTCTTTTACAATATCTAAATGGCTCCATCTTAGCATTTCGGCTTCTGTAATTTCACCATTTTTAAGCGGTACATTTTGAGCTGTAATAAATAGTTTTTGAGCATTTAATGTTTTTGAAGAAGCACATCCGCTTAATAATAGTACAGATAAAACTCCGGTAGAAATAGAAGAATATAATTTCATGTTTTATGATTTAATTTAACGAAAGTAATTTTTTTGATTTTAATTTTATAAATCTTAACATTAAGTTAAGACTTCGGCAGCAGTAAAAACATCTTTTAGCCTGACTCCCTTTTCGGTTCTTTCGACCGTTATGATTTCGTTGTGAGCATCGTGTTCCAAGAATAAATAATAATTATTATCGGCTGCGGCATTCATAAATTTTGCTTTTTCTGGCAATGTTAATAAAGGTCTTGTGTCATAACCCATAACGTATGGCAATGGTAAATGTCCAGCAGTTGGTATTAAATCTGCCATAAAACAAATAGTTTTGTCCTGATATTGAATATGAGGAATCATCATTTTTTCAGTATGTCCGTCTGCAAAGAATATTCCAAAACCCAATTCCGATTTTTCCAAGAAATCACCTTCAGGTCTTTTTATAAACGAAAGCTGTCCGCTTTCTTGCATTGGCAAAATATTCTCTGATAAAAAAGATGCTTTTTCACGAGCATTTGGTTTGGTTGCCCATTCCCAATGATTTTCATTACTCCAAAATTTTGCATTTTTAAACGCTACTTCATAACCCGTTTTGTCTTTGTTCCATTGAACACTTCCGCCACAATGATCAAAATGCAAATGCGTCATAAAAACATCTGTAATGTCATCACGATGAAAGCCGTATTTTGCCAAGGATTTATCCATGGAATGTGTTCCCCAAAGCGAATAATACCCGAAGAATTTATCGGATTGCTTGTTTCCCATTCCAGTATCAATCAGAATCAATCGGCTGCCATCTTCAATCAACAAACATCGGGCGGCAATATCAATTAAGTTATTTTCATCGGCTGGATTGGTTTTGTTCCAAATTGTTTTTGGCACAACACCAAACATACCACCACCATCTAATTTAAAATTTCCGGTTTCTATGGGATATAATTTCATGTATTTTGTGTTTTTTGAGAGAAGCCAAAGTTAAGGAATTTAAATGTTTTTAGTCGATGCAAACATCTTTTTTCTGTTTTAGAATTGGTTGTGAAAATGCTATCAATTATGGAAAAAGCTTTTTATATAGTATCTTTGCCCTTAATTTAGACAAATTCAAAATAACTTATGATAAAAGTTTCTGACACTGCAAGAAAAAAAATTATCGATCTAATGAAAGAGGATGGTTTTGATGCTGCAATCGACTACGTAAGGGTTGGTGTGAAAAGCGGCGGATGCTCTGGATTGTCTTATGATTTAAAATTTGATAAAACAAAAAACGAAGACGATAAAATTTTTATTGACAACGAAATAACAATTGCCGTAGAAAAAAAATCTTTCCTTTATTTAGCCGGAACAATATTAGAATTTTCAGGAGGAATAAATGGTAAAGGGTTTGTTTTTAATAACCCAAATGCCAATAGAACTTGCGGCTGCGGAGAATCGTTTTCACTTTAAAAATTACCCTTTCAAGGGTTAAAACATACAAAATGAGTAAATACACGGAAGAACATTTAAAAATTGAACTCGAAACTAAAGAATACGAATACGGATTTTACACCGAATTAGAATCAGAAACGTTTCCTGTTGGTTTAAATGAAGATGTTGTCAAGGCTATTTCCCAAAAAAAAGGAGAACCACAATGGATGACCGATTGGCGTCTTGAGGCATTCCGTGCTTGGGAGCAAATGACCGAGCCTGAATGGGCTAATGTGTATTATACCAAACCTGATTTTCAAGCAATTTCCTATTATTCAGCTCCAAAGAAAATCGATCCTAATAAAACATTAGACGATGTAGATCCAGAACTTTTAGAAATGTATAAAAAGTTAGGCATCTCTGTAGATGAACAAAAAATGATGAATAATGTTGCGATGGATATCATTGTCGATTCAGTTTCGGTGGCAACAACATTCAAAAAAACATTGAACGAAAAAGGAATTATTTTTTGCTCTATTTCAGAAGCAATTAGAGAGCATCCAGAATTAGTTCGTAAACATTTAGGAACGATTGTTCCGCAAAAAGACAACTTTTATGCTGCCTTGAATTCGGCTGTTTTCTCTGACGGATCTTTCTGTTATATTCCAAAAGGCGTTCGTTGCCCAATGGAATTGTCAACTTATTTTAGAATAAATCAAGCTGGAACGGGACAATTTGAAAGAACATTACTAATTGCTGATGAAGGTAGTTATGTAAGTTACCTTGAAGGTTGTACTGCTCCAAGTCGTGATGAAAATCAATTGCACGCTGCCGTAGTCGAACTTATCGCATTAGACGATGCCGAAATCAAATATTCTACGGTGCAAAATTGGTATCCAGGAAACAAAGAAGGAAAAGGCGGGGTTTTCAATTTTGTGACTAAAAGGGGTTTGTGTGAAAAAAACGCAAAAATCTCGTGGACACAAGTCGAAACGGGTTCTGCAATAACTTGGAAATATCCATCTGTTATTTTAAAAGGAGACAACTCTATTGGAGAATTTTATTCGATTGCAGTTACCAATAATCATCAACAGGCCGATACAGGAACCAAGATGATTCATTTAGGTAAAAACACAAAATCGACCATTATTTCCAAAGGAATTTCTGCCGGAAAATCACATAATACCTACCGAGGTTTGGTACGAGTCAGTGCCGGAGCAGATAATGCAAGGAATTTTTCGCAATGCGATTCACTTTTGATGGGAAATAATTGCAGCGCAAATACCTTCCCTTATATCGAAAGTAAAAATCCATCGGCAAAGATAGAACATGAAGCGACAACAAGTAAAATTGGCGAAGACCAGGTTTTTTATTGCAACCAACGTGGAATTCCAACCGAAAAAGCCATTGCCTTAATCGTAAACGGTTTCAGCAAGGACGTATTGAATAAATTGCCAATGGAATTTGCGGTGGAAGCCCAGAAGTTATTGGAGATTAGCTTGGAAGGATCGGTAGGTTAATTTGAAAATGAGCTAATTTGAAGATTTGAAAATGGAAGAAAAAGACAATATAATTATAAAATTAACCTTCCAGTTTGCATTAGATATTATTAAATATTGTGAAAGTTTACAAGAAAGTAAAAAATATGTAATTGCAAATCAACTTTTAAAATCAGGAACATCAATTGGCGCAAATATAAGAGAGGCTCAAAACGCAGAAAGCAAAGCCGATTTTATTCATAAATTTAAAATTGCAGCTAAAGAAATCGAAGAAACAATATATTGGTTAGAACTTTGTAAGTTTTCTGAGAATTACCCAAATATAAACGATTTAATGGTCCAAATAAATAGTATATCAAGAATAGTTAATAAAATAATAATAACATCAAAACAAAAGTAATCTTGGAATTTTCAAATTTCCAAATTAATAAATTTCCAAATTAATTATGTTATCAATAAAAAATCTACACGCCTCGATAGGTGATAAAGAAATTCTAAAAGGAATCAACCTCGAAGTAAAAGCGGGAGAAATTCACGCGATAATGGGGCCAAACGGTGCCGGAAAGAGTACGCTGGCTTCCATCATTGCAGGAAACGAAAACTATGAAGTAACCCAAGGCGAAATCACTTTAGACGGAGAAGATCTTTCTGAATTGGCGCCAGAAGAAAGAGCCCATAAAGGTGTTTTTCTTTCGTTTCAATACCCGGTGGAAATTCCAGGAGTTTCTGTAACCAACTTTATGAGAACAGCTATCAACGAAACTCGAAAAGCACAAGGTTTAGAAGAAATGCCAGCAAAAGACATGCTGAAATTTATCCGTGAAAAATCAGAATTATTAGAAATCGACAGAAAATTTTTGTCTCGTTCTCTTAACGAAGGTTTTTCTGGTGGAGAGAAAAAACGTAACGAAATTTTCCAAATGGCAATGTTAGAACCAAAATTGGCTATCCTTGATGAAACCGATTCTGGCCTTGATATTGATGCATTACGTATTGTTGCAAATGGAGTTAACAAACTAAAAAGCGACAAAAATGCCATCATAATTATTACACACTACCAAAGATTATTGGATTATATCGTTCCAGATTTCGTTCACGTACTTTACAATGGAAAAATTGTAAAATCAGGTGATGCCAGTTTAGCATTAGAGCTTGAAGAAAAAGGATACGACTGGATTAAACAAGAACAAGAAGCGTAAAATTTGTTTGAAGTTTAAAGTTTAAAGTTGTCACGAGATAACTTTAAACATTTAAACATTTAAACCTTAAACAATAAAGAAAATGGATTTAAAAGAAAAATTACTATCGTCTTTTATGGCTTTCGAAGAGCGTATCGATGTTCACTCTGAACTTCATGATGTGAGAACTTTGGCCATAAAAAACTTTGAAGATAAAGGATTCCCTACCAAAAAAGACGAAGCTTGGAAATATACTTCGCTGAATTCAGTGTTGAAAAACGACTTTACCGTTTTTTCAAAGAAAGAAAATGCAATTGAATTTAATCACGTAAAAAAATACTTTTTACACGAAATAGACACTTATAAACTAGTGTTTATTGATGGCGTTTTCAATTCGCATTTATCGTCAACAACACATGAAGGAATGGATATTTGCCTGATGTCATCGGCATTAAACAAGCCAAAATACAAAATGGTTATCGACAACTATTTTAATAAAATCGCGAGCAAAGACGAAAGTTTGACAACTTTAAATACGGCTTTTGCCAATGAAGGAGCGTATATCAATATTCCAAAAAGCAAAGTTGTTCATAAACCTATCGAGATTATGTATTTCTCGACCGGAAGCGAAGTAGCGCTTTTGACACAACCCAGAAACCTGATTATCGTAGGTGAAAATTCACACGTACAAATCATCGAAAGACATCAAAGCTTGAATAAAAATCCTGTTTTGACAAATTCAGTTACCGAGATTTTTGCCCAAAAACGCGCCATCGTAGATTATTATAAAATCCAAAATGACAATCTCGGAGCCAATTTAATTGATAACACTTACGTTTCTCAAAAACAAGAAAGTCATGTTTCGGTAAACACCTTTAGTTTTGGTGGAAACCTGACAAGAAATAATTTGAATTTTTATCATTTTGGCGAAAGAATAACAAGTACCTTAAACGGAATCACGATTATTGGCGAAAAACAACACGTGGATCATTATACTTTAGTGAAACATTCCACTCCAAACTGTGAAAGTTTTCAGGATTATAAAGGGATTTATTCGGATAGTTCTACAGGCGTTTTCAATGGGAAGATTTTCGTTGAAAGAGAAGCCCAGAAAACCAACGCTTTCCAGAAAAGCAACAATATTCTATTGAGCGACAAAGCGACCATTAATGCCAAACCTCAACTGGAAATTTTTGCCGATGATGTCAAATGTTCTCACGGTTGTACGGTTGGACAATTAGATGAAACCGCTTTATTCTACATGCAACAACGCGGAATTCCTCAAAAAGAAGCCAAAGCATTATTGATGTATGCCTTTTCGAATGCCGTAATCGAAAGCATTAAAATACCGGAATTGAAACAACGAATTACTAAAATTATAGCTACGAAACTAGGCGTTAAAATAGGATTTGATTTGTAAATGATTTGTGATTTAACCTAATTTAACCCTTTCAGAGTTCAAAACTCTGAAAGGGTTTTTTGATAAGACTCCCCGTTTCATTTCTTCAAACTCCCAATTATTCCTTTCAACATTCCATTAAAATCAAATTCGGGTTCTTCAGTCAATCCCATTCTGACAATCACCAAATCCAGCGATGGAATGATAGCCACCATTTGACCTTGATAACCACTGCAGAAATACATATCTCTAGGAACGTCCAGAAATCTTCCGCCAGCATTCAACCAAAAATGTGCGCCGTATTCCTCTTTTGAAGTATTGGTAGGAGTTGCAGTGTATTTTACCCAACTTTCGTCCAGAATTTGCTCGCCATTCCAGTTTCCATTATGCAAATACAACAAGCCAAATTTTGACCAATCCCGCGTAGTTGCCCAGCCATAAGACGAGCCTACATAATTTCCTGCTATATCCGTTTCGATAATCATTGAGTTCATCCCAATTTTGTCTATCAAAGCCGAGTACCAAAAATCAAGATATTCCTGATGCGTTTTGAATTGGGTTCTTAAAATTCCTGACAATAAATTCGTTGTTCCCGAAGAATAATTCCAATGCGTGTTCGGTTTGAATTTTGCTGATTTTACAAGTTGTGAACGGGTCATGTCTTCATCAATAAAAAGCATTTTTGTCACATCCGAAATTTTATTATAATCTTCTACCCATTCCAGTCCACTGTTCATGTGAAGCAAATTGCTGATGGTAATTTTTGAACGTTCATCAGTTGCCCATTCGGCGATAGGAACAGGTTTAAAAACATCTATCTTTTCTTGTTTTTGCAGAATTCCAAACATCGCACTGGTGATGCTTTTTGTCATTGACCAACCTAATATTTTGGAGTTTTTGTTGAAACCTGTATCGTATTTCTCTCCTATGATTTTGTCCTTATAGATTACCAAAACCGAACGCGTTCTTTTCTTTTTTTCGCCTTTTTTGTCAAAAGCGTTGGCGAGAGCCGCATTTAATTTAGCATAATCAACATCGACGAAAACACTGTCTTTTGGCTCGTTGTTTCCGTACGGAAAAGGCAAATTGTTGACAAGCTTTGTTCTTTTAGGAACTTGGTATGGTTTAGAAACATCAAAATCATCGTTGATTAAGGTTGCACCCAAGCCTTCTCTATAAATTGCTTTTCGCTTTTTTAATCCAAAGATGGATGAGGTTGTAAATCTCCCCTTTTCGTCTATTTTGGTCTTGGCCAAGTCCATCAATTCGATGTCATTGTCGCCTTTTTCAATCATTTCTTGGGAACGATTGTCAATGAAATGTCCCGAAGCGATACTTTTGGCCGAAAAACCGGAAATTATATCCAGTTGAGGATATGTTGTGTATCCAAAATAAACCAGAAACAGAAGAAGGGCGAAACCGAGGAATTTAAAAATCTTTTTCATAATGCTTAGAGATTAATTGCGTGCAATTTATAAAAAAATAATTATAAAAATTTGTGAATTTGCGGTGAAACAATTTGGTTTTCATTACTTTTGTATTTAGAATATTTCTAAATAATAAAAATGTTAGATATAAATAAAGTCAGAGCCGATTTCCCGATACTTTCACGCGCTGTAAACGGAAAACCATTAGTATATTTCGATAACGGTGCTACTTCACAAAAACCACAAGTTGTCATTGATGCAACATCAAAATATTATCAGGAAATTAATGCCAACATTCATCGTGGCGTGCATACTTTGAGCCAATTGGCAACTGATGCTTACGAAGAATCTCGCCTTAAAATAAAAAACCATATAAATGCAGCAGAAATTTGCGAGATTATTTTTACTTCAGGAACTACACACGGAATCAATTTAGTTGCCAATGGATTTGCTTCATTATTACAAAAAGAGGATGAGGTTATTGTTTCTGCATTAGAACATCATAGTAATATTGTGCCTTGGCAAATGTTATGCGAACGAACTGGCGCCAAGTTACGAGTAATTCCGATGAATGAGGAGGGCGAATTGATCATGGCGGAATACGATAAATTACTTTCGGATAAAACCAAAATTGTTACCGTAAATCATATTTCGAATGCGCTTGGAACTGTTAATCCAATTAAATATATGATTGATAAAGCACACAAATTTGGAGCAGCAGTTTTAATTGATGGGGCTCAAGCAGTGCCACATTTGAGACCCGATGTTCAAGAATTGGATTGTGATTTCTATGCTTTCTCGGGACATAAAATGTGTGGACCAACAGGAGTTGGAATTTTATACGGAAAAGAAGCTTGGCTCAATAAATTACCGCCGTATCAAGGTGGAGGAGAAATGATCAAGGAAGTGACTTTCGAGAAAACTACTTATGCTGGTTTGCCTCATAAATTTGAAGCTGGAACTCCTAATATTGCTGGCGGAATTGTTCTGGGAACTGCCATAGATTATATGAATGAAGTTGGTTTTGAAAACATTCAACAACAGGAATTAGAATTGTTGGACTATGGAACGCAACGTTTATTGGAAATTGAAGGCTTGAAAATTTTTGGCACAGCCAAAGAAAAAACATCGGTGATTTCGTTTAATATTGAAGGAATTCATCCGTACGATGTTGGTACAATTATTGACAAACTTGGTATAGCTGTTAGAACAGGGCATCATTGTGCACAACCAATTATGAATTATTTTAATATTCCGGGTACAATTAGAGCTTCTTTTGCATTTTACAATACTAAAGAAGAAATAGACGCGCTTGTAGAAGCAGTTAAAAAAGCACAACGAATGTTATCTTAAAAAATTATTTATGAAAATTATATATGTTGTTATTTTATCAATCTTTATGTCTAAAGGGTGTAGTCAAGAATTAAGACAAGAAATGAAAGCTACAAACATAGAATACGAAGCACTTTCTAGGGGAATGTTTTTAAATATTAATTTACAAGACGACAAATTAGTTGTAAAAACCCAAAGAGACGCAAAAGCCATTGAATCTAAATTAAGTAAAGACGATTGGAACGAAATTGCAGAAAGTTTTACTAAAATTAAACTAGAAGAGCTAGAAGAATTAAAAGCACCATCAGAAAAACGTTTTCACGATGGAGCTTCAATTGCACATTTAAGAGTTGTTTATGAAGGTAAATTATACCAAACAGAAAGTTTTGACCACGGGAATCCTCCTAAAGAAATAAAAAAACTAGTAAACAAATTAATTAGTTTATCTAACCCAAAAGAATAATGACAATAAAAGATATTCAAGATGAAATTGTAGATGAATTTTCTATGTTTGATGATTGGATGGAACGCTATGAGTACATCATCGAACTTGGAAAGTCTTTGCCATTAATTCAAGAACAATATAAAACCGAAGATAATTTAATAAAAGGATGTCAGTCTAAAGTATGGCTTCAAGGAGATTTTAATTCAGATAATATTGTTTTTACAGCAGATAGCGATGCTGTTTTAACAAAAGGGATTATAGCTATTTTAATTAGAGTTTTTTCTAATCAAAAACCAGGTGCTATTTTAGAAGCAAATACAGAATTTATAAACCAAATTGGTTTAAAAGAACATTTATCACCAACTAGAGCAAATGGGTTGGTTTCGATGATTAAAAATATAAAAATGTATGCATTCGCATACGAAACAAAAACAAATAATGGAAGAATATAACGATTCAGAAAATTTAGGAGAAAGCGTAGTAAAAGTGTTAAAAGGCATTTACGACCCAGAAATTCCTGTAGACATCTACGAACTTGGTTTAATTTACGACGTAATGATAAACGAAGATAACGATGTAAAAGTCTTGATGACATTGACATCGCCAAATTGTCCAGTTGCCGAAACTTTGCCTCTGGAAGTTGAAGAAAAAGTAAAATCGTTAGATGCTGTAAAATCTTGCGAAGTAGAAATAACTTTTGATCCACCTTGGACAAAAGACCTTATGAGTGAAGAGGCAAAGCTTGAACTAGGCATGTTGTAAAATGGCCGAAGAAATTATAAATAAAGTTGCAAATAGCACTTTAGAAGTGTTTGATTTAGAAAGCTATTATCCAAATGGTGATAGAGTTCAGTTAGATATTTCTCAATGGCTTTTAGAAGGTTTTATTTTAAAAGAAAAAGATTTTAGAGATCAATTAAAAAAGCACAATTGGCAACAATACAACAATGCATTTGTAGCAATTAATTGTAGTACAGATGCAATTGTTCCAGCTTGGGCTTATGTTTTAGTTGCCTCTTACTTAAAAAACTTTGCAATTAAAGTGGTTAACGGAACAATTTTAGAGTTAAACACTTCTTTATATCAAGATATTCTTAAAACAATAGATTTTACTGTTTATAACAATAAGGCAGTAATTTTAAAAGGATGTTCTAAAAAACCTGTTCCTCAAAACGTTTATGTCTTAGCTATACAAGAGCTTCAAAAATATGCCAAAAGCATCATGTTTGGCGAAGCTTGTTCTGCAGTACCAATATATAAATCAAAATAAAGGCAAATAATATTTATCTACTAATTTTGCATTTCAAGCAGTTTATGATGACAATGCTTTTAAAGGTTTTTTAAATAAGACAAATAATTAGAGCAGGTTTTAACGCTTCATTTTAATATAAACAAAAAAAGGGCTTTTAATTATTTAAAACCCCTTTTTGTTATTCATCGTCTTTCTCTATAGCGTCTTTATAATCAGGATATAAAAATTTATTATACGGGAAACGAGTTATATGAATTTCTCTTACAGCTTCATAAATTTTCTCTTTAAATTCCTCAAAATTTTCTTTGTTAATTGCAGAAATAAAAAGGGTATTTTCTTCTCCAACTTTACTCATCCATGTGTTTTTCCATTCTTCTATAGAAAAATGCTTAGATGTTCTTTCGGTCATTAAATCATCTTCGGCTAAATGCTCAGGTTTGTAAGCATCTATTTTATTAAAAACCATAATAATTTTCTTGTCAAAACTCTTAATATCGGTTAGAATTTTATTTACAGATTCTATATGATTTTCAAATTCTGGATGCGAAATATCTACCACATGAAGCAATAAATCGGCCTCTCTAACTTCGTCTAATGTGCTTTTAAAAGATTCTACTAATTGAGTGGGTAATTTTCTAATAAACCCAACAGTGTCAGATAAAAGAAAAGGCAAATTCTTAATAACTACTTTTCTTACAGTTGTGTCTAAAGTTGCAAATAATTTATTTTCTACAAAAACCTCACTTTTACTAATTACATTCATTAAGGTAGATTTTCCAACGTTTGTATAACCAACTAAAGCTAAACGAACCATTGCTCCTCTATTTCCTCGCTGAACAGACATTTGCCTGTCTATAGTTTTTATTTTTTCTTTTAATAAAGCAATTCTATCTCTTACAATACGTCTGTCTGTTTCAATTTCTGTTTCACCAGGACCTCTCATTCCAATTCCACCACGTTGTCTTTCTAAGTGAGTCCACATTCCAGAAAGCCTCGGCAGCAAATATTGGCATTGTGCAAGTTCTACTTGAGTTCTAGCATAAGAAGTTTCGGCTCTTTGAGCAAATATGTCTAATATTAAATGAGTTCTATCTAATACTTTGCACTCTAATATACGAGTAATATTTTTTTGCTGAGACGGAGTTAATTCATCATCAAATATTACAGTTGTTACTTCGTTGTTTTTTATATATAGATTTATTTCTTCTATTTTTCCTGTTCCAACAAATGTTTTAGGGTTTGCTTTCTCCATTCTTTGATGAAAGCGTTTTACCACCTCGCCACCTGCAGTATATGTTAAAAACTCTAACTCGTCTAAGTATTCTTGTAACTTTTCTTCATTTTGAGCTTTTGTTATGATGCCAACCACAACAATTTTCTCAAAATTTATTTTTTCTTGTTCTAACATAGAAATGGTTTATTATACAAAAGTAGTCAAATTCCTTTTTATATCGGGCATTAAGCAAGAATAACTAATTGTATTATTGTTTATAAAAATTATAAATATTAAACAAGATGATGTAGAAGTCTTATTTTTTATTAAATTTGAGTTTCTTAACCTATCAAAAGACTATTAAGATAATCAATATTATTTATGAAAAAAATTACTTTATTATTTCTATTGTTAATTTTTGCACCTGTAAGTTATTCTCAATTAAATGAGGGATTTGAGGCAGGCATTCCAAGTAGTTGGGCAATATTTAACAATGGGTTTGGGTCTAATACATGGGCCACAACCACGGCAGTAACCACGCCACCATCTGTAAATTTAGGAACGACTGCAGCATTTATGAATGCGAGGCAGAATATTGGAGCGAATAACACATCTAGAAACTGGTTGGTTACAAATCAAGTATTGATACCTACAAACGGACAGCTGCGTTTTTATTCGCGGTCATCACTAAATGGTAATGATAACACCTCTTATCAGGTGCATGTTTCTACATCTTCCCAAACAATTACAAGCAGTTTTGTTTTAGCTCAGCAATATACAGAGACAGAGCTTTCTGCTGTTTTTAATGTTTATGAGGAAAAGGTTGTAGACTTATCTGCCTATTCAGGACAATCAGTTTATATAGCTTTTGTAATAGTTATGAACCAGCCTACAACAAGTTTAACCGGAGACCGTTGGTTTTTAGACGATGTTAAATTAGTAGAAAGATGTTTAAATCCTACTAGTTTATTAGCCAATCAAATTTCTACAACTACGGCTAATTTATCATGGGCTAATCCAAGTGGAGCAACAGAGTGGGAGATTGAATTGGTAGCAGTACCAGGATTTCCAACAGGTTCAGGAACAGTTGTTACTACAAATCCATATGTAGCTACAGGATTAACGCCAGCAACACAATATCAATTATATGTAAGAGCATTATGTTCGCAAAGTAGTAGCGAATGGGTTGGCCCATATAACTTTGTAACTGGAACACCAGGAAGAACCTGCGACTCGCCTATTACAATATCAGGACTCCCGTATCAAACTACAGATAACACAAGTGGATATGGAGATGATTATAATGGTCCGCAAGGAGCAACCGGATGTGGAACAACGGTTAACTATTTAGGAGGAGACGATGTTTTTTACACATTTACAGCTACCACAACAGGCACTGTAAATATTACCATGACACCAACAGGAACAAGATCTAGTATTTTTGTTTACAACAGTTGTGCAAACATTGGAGTAAGTTGTGTGGCAGGAGTTGCCAATACAGGATCAACACCAAGAATTATAAATTTACCAGTAACGGCGGGGCAAACTTATTATATTGTAATATCGTCAAATCCAGCACCACAAAGTGTGGGTTATACACTGGTTTTACAACTAGTAAGTTGTAACCCACCAACAAATTTATCTGCAGCAAACTTTACATTAACAAGTGCCCAGCTGTCATGGACTAACCCAACTGCAGCTACTTCGTGGCAAGTTGCCGTTCAGCCAGCAGGTTCACCAATACCAACAGGATCTGGAGTTACAGCAAATACAAATACAAATTATTTAGCATCAGGCTTAACGGCTGCTACAGCATATCAATATTATGTACGTTCAGATTGTGGAGATGGAACATTTAGCCTTTGGGCAGGACCATTTTTATTTAATACAGCTATATGTGATCCGGTAGATCAATGTAATTATACATTTAGATTAACAGACACAGGAGGAGATGGTTGGGATGGAGCAAGAATCCAAGTAAGACAAAATGGAGTGGTGGTAGCTACACTAGGCAGCACGTTTACCTCAGGCTCAGGACCTATAAATGTTATGGTTCCTTTATGTCATGGAGTACCATTTGATTTATTTTGGTTAACAGCAGGAGGTTTTCCGAGTGAGGTTAGATTATCTGTAATAAATCCGTTTGCACAAACTATGTATGCAATGACAACCAATTCAACTGCATTGGTTGGCACAGTATTGTATACAGGTTTAACAAATTGTTCGTTACCGGCATGTTTTGCACCAACAAATATTGTTATAAGCGGAGTAACTGAGACAACGGCAAATGTATCATGGACAGCATCTGGATCAGAAACTACCTACGAGGTAATTTATTTACCAACAGGCTCGCCTGCACCAACAGCAATAAGCATAGGAGCTGTTGTAACAGGAACAACTCACACATTAACAGGCTTAACAGCAGGAACGGTTTATGATGTTTATGTAAGAACTAATTGTTCTACTGGAGCTAAAAGCCCTTGGGCTGGACCATCTATATTTAATACTGCTTTATGCAGTATTGCAAACCAATGTCTGTATACTTTTAGGATGACAAATAGTGGAGGTAATGGCTGGAGTGGAGCAAGAATGCAAGTAAGACAGAACGGAATTGTTGTTGCAACAATAGGCTCTACGTTTACATTAGGTGCCGGGCCTGTAGATGTTATAGTTCCATTATGTAATAATATTCCTTTTGAATTAAACTGGAGTGTTGGCGGAACTTCTGCTAATAATGTTAGAGTAGCTGTTATTAATAATTTTAGCCAAACAATATACGGTTTAACTACAGCATCATCTGCTTTAGTTGGAACAGTATTATTCTCTGGGATGGTAGATTGTTTAAACCCTGCTTGTTTGCAACCTTTAAACATAACAAGTTCTAACATTCAACCATTTCAAGTAACATTACAATGGAATAATAACACCTCTACAAACTGGCAAGTAATTGCTTTACCAACAGGATCGCCAGCACCAACTACTGCTAGTGTTGGAGTTCCTGCATCAACAAATCCGTTTATATTAACGGGACTTAATGCAAATACAACTTACGATTTTTATGTAAGAGCATTATGTGGTGGAGTAAATACCACAAGCACTTGGACTGGTCCTAGAACGGCAACAACATTACCAACTTGTCCACAACCTATAAATTTAATTATTGTAAACTCTACAACAACAAACGCAACTATTCAATGGACTGAAACCGGACCTGCTACGCAATGGGAAGTTGTTGTTCAAGCTGCAGGAACAGGAGGGCCAACAATTGCGGGGGCAATAACATCTAATAATCCATATATAGTTACAGGTTTTCCGGCTGGATATTACGAGTTTTATGTAAGGGCTATTTGTGGGCCAACAGATAGAAGTAATTGGAGTGGACCAATGCAATTTTTTATTTTAGAATCAGTACCAGCCTGTGCTGCAGTAGAAATTAATTTATCGACTACAACACCAGGGGTAATAAATTTATGTCCTGATGATGTTTGTGTAGATTTAGAAGCAAATTTCTTTAATGTAGGAAATACAACTACGTATAATATAGCAGCAGTACCTTTTGCACCACCTTACCCATTTACAGGCGGAACACCGTTAAACATTACAACAGACGACATATGGTCTCCTACAGTTGATTTGCCTTTTCCTTTCTGTTTTTATGGTCAAAATTATAATAAAGTATTAGTGGGTTCAAATGGGGTTATTACTTTTGATGTTCAAGGTGTAATTGCAGGCGCAACTCAAGTGCCAGGCGGTAATTGTCCTTGGGCATTCGCTACAACAATTCCAAACACGGGGTTTCCTATTAAAAATGCCATTTATGGACCGTATCAAGACATTAATCCTGCAGTTGCTACTACGCCACCAGGTCTAACAAATATAAATTTCCAAATTCTTGGAACATCACCATGTAGAGTTTTTGTGGTGAACTATTCGCAAGTGCCACAGTTTAGTTGCGGAGTGAGTGTTGGACTTCAAACGAGTCAAATTGTTATGTATGAAACATCAAATGTTATTGAAGTATATGTAGGAAATAGAACTCCTTGTACAACATGGCAAAGTGGGAGAGGTGTTATAGGTATTCAAAATAAGCCGGGTACAATTGCACACTTTCCACCAAATAGAAATACAGGATCTTGGACTGCTACAAATGAAGCTTGGAGGTTTACTCCAGCAGGAGCTTCAACTGTTGTTTTCTCGTGGTTAAAAAACGGAGTACATTATAGCAATGATTTAGCTATAAATGTTTGCCCAACAGAAACATCAACAATGACTGCTCAAGCAATTTATACAGCTTGTGGTGGAGCACAAACAGTTATTACTCAAAGCGTGTTGTTAAACATTATAAATACAACATTACCAATTCAACAAAATGTTACAGCTTGCGGAAGTTTTGTTTTACCGGCTTTATCAGTTGGAAATTATTATACAGGAACTAACGGAACGGGGACCCTATTGAACGCCGGCTCTTCTATAACAAGTTCACAGCAAGTATATATTTACGGGCAATTCACACAAGGAACTGTTACTTGCTCTAATCAGAATAGTTTTAACGTAACAATAAATAATATTTCAGTAAATACTTTACCTAACGCAGCTATATGCGATAGCTATGTTTTACCAGCCTTAACAATTGGTAATTATTATACCAGTCCTGGCGGAACAGGAACAATGCTTAATGCAGGAGATGTAATAACAACTACGAGGACTATTTATATTTTTGGGCAAACTAATACAACTCCCAACTGTACAAGCGAGAATAGTTTTATTGTAACGATTCATTTAACTCCAATAGCCTCTGTATTACCTAATGTTACGGTTTGTAACTCGGGTTATATGTTGCCTATTATAAGCAGGGGTTTGTATTATACAGGAACAGGCGGAACGGGATCACAATTAGCAGTAGGTAGCACGGTAAACACATCACAAACTATTTACATTTATGCACAGAGTAACACAACGCCAAACTGTTTTACGCAGAGTAGTTTTGTAGTAACAGCTTTAACGGCAACAGCACCAGACATGGCAGATGTAGAAGAATGTAGAAAGTTTGTATTACCTAGTTTACCGCAAGGTGTAAGTTATTATACTGCTTCAAACGGAACAGGCACTCAATTGCCAGTAGGCAGTGAGGTTGCTTCAACTCAAACGATATATGTTTATGCGGTATCAGCTACATGTACAAATGAGTCAAGTTTTGTTGTAACTATAAAAAGGTGTGAGGTTCAAAAAGGAATCTCTCCTAATGATGATGGTATGAACGATTACTTTGATTTAACAGATTTTGATGCAGATAAATTAAGTATTTTTAACCGTTATGGAAGAAAGGTATACAGTAAATCTAAATACACAAACCAGTGGTATGGCCAGAGCGATAAAGGCGATGCGTTACCAGACGGTACGTATTACTTTGTGATAGAATTACCAAGCGAGCCAACAAAAACAGGATGGATTTATATAAACAGAGTACATAACTAGAGAAATCAAGCAACCAAGTGGAAGATTATCACTTGGTTGTTTAATCCTTAACAAATTATAAAAACATGAAAAAATTATATTTTGCATTACTGATTGCTCTAGTTAGCTTATCAGATATAGCAGCCCAACAAGACCCACATTATACACAGTATATGTATAATATGAATATTATGAATCCGGCTTATGCGGGAAGTAAAGAAAACCTTTCAATAGGATTACTTTACAGAAAGCAATGGGTTGAGATAGAAGATGCACCAACAACCTATACCTTTTCTGGACATTCTCCAATAGGAAAAAATGTAGGAGTAGGACTTTCTATAATTTCAGATGAGATAGGCCCAATACAAGAACAAAATGTATATGCAGATTTTTCATATACATTAAATTTAGGAGGCGAACATATACTGGCCTTAGGCTTGAAAGCAGGAGGAACCTTTCATAAGGTAGATTTTAGCAAAGTAATACCAACTTTACCAAATCCTTCAGATGGCGTTTTTGGAAACAACATTAGTAATGCCTATTTAAACATGGGTATTGGAGCGTTTTATTACACCGAGAAATATTATGTAGCCTTATCTGTGCCAAACATGTTAAATGCCAAACATTTAGATTATGATGGCAGAAAATATGGTAACGAGACACAACATTACTTTTTAACAGGAGGATATGTTTTTGATGTAGCGCCAACAATAAAGTTTAAACCCTTTGTAATGATAAAATCGGCATTTAATGCACCAACATCGATAGATTTATCTACAAACTTTTTATTTAATGAGAAGTTCGAGGCAGGTATAACCTATCGTTTAGAAGACAGTTTTGGAGCTATGGTTAATTATGTTATAAATCCAAATTTAAGAATAGGATACGCATACGACCATGTGGTATCAGATTTAAATATAACAACGCCATCGTCACACGAGATAATAATGTTGTTCGATTTAAATTTCCCGAAGAAGGTATCACGTTCACCTAGATATTTCTAATCCAAAAGCAATCAAAACGATGAAAAAAATATACATACCCTTACTGAGTTTAATAATACTAAGTATTACGAGTCTTAGAGCTCAAAATAAAGACACACAACCGGCAGATAAGCACTTTACAAGGCTAGAATACGTATCAGCAGCAGCAGAATATTTAAAGCTAACAGAACAAGATAAGGCCGATAGTTATGTTTACAAACAATTGGCAGAGAGTTACTACAATATGTTTAATCCAGCACAAGCTAGCAAATGGTATGCAATGGCAACCCAAAGTGAGCAGGAAGCAGAAACATATTATAGATATGCACAAATGCTAAAAGCACAAGGCAAGTATGATGAAGCCAACAAGCAATTAGAAAAGTTTGCAAGCAAATCGCCAGAAGACCAGAGAGCCATAAACTATAGAGCAAATCCTAATTATTTAACGAGTCTGTTAAAATTACAAAAGCAATACGATGTAAAAGCGTTGGATATTAATAGCGACAAGTCAGATTTTGGAGCTGTTTTAAATAACAACACTTTGTTTTTTGCAAGCGCAAGAGGGCAATCAAAAAAGAACTACGGTTGGAACGATGAACCTTATTTAGATATTTACCAAGCAACATACAATAAAGACGGAAGTATTACAAACGCAGTAGCTGTTGCAGAGTTAAACAGTAAATGGCACGACGGACCAGTTACAATAAGCCAAGATGGTAATACAATGTATTTTGCGAGTGAGAGTTTTAAAGAAAATAGCTTTACAAAAGACAAGAGCAATAACATAAAACTAGGACAAGTAAATATTTTTAAAGCAACCAAGCTGGCAGATGTTTGGAGCAAGATAACAAGCGTATCATTTAACAGCGGAAGTTACTCAACGAGTAACCCATCGCTAAGTAGAGACGGTAAAGTGTTGTATTTTTCATCTAACATGTCAGGAGGATTAGGCGGAAACGACATCTGGATGGTAAAAATAAACCTAGATGGAAGTTTAGACAAACCAGTAAACTTAGGAAACAAAATTAACACGGAGGCAGACGAGAGCTTCCCGTTTATATCGCACGATAACAAAGAGCTTTACTTTGCCTCAACAGGCAGATCAGGATTTGGCGGATACGACGTGTATAAACACACAATAGCAACAGCAGAAACTGTAAACATGGGAAAACCTATCAATACAGAAAAAGACGATTTTGCCTTTACATTTAATCCAGAAAAGAGTGTTGGCTTTTTATCAAGCAATAGAACAGGAGTAGATAACATTTATCAAGCAATACCGGCTTGTGGAGTAGAAATGCTAGTAGTTGTAACCAACCTAAAAACAGGCGAGTTGTTAACCAATGCAAAAGTAATTTTGTTTGACAGCAAGAAGAACAGTGTAGCAATAGAAACGACCAACGAAAAAGGAGAAGTAAGCTATTCTCTAGAATGCAACGAGAATTATGCTATACAAGCTTCTAAAGATGGTTTTGAAAGCGGTTCTTTTACAGTTGCACAAAGCAAAGGACCAAGCAAACATCTAGACGCACCACTCGAACCAATAGTTGTAATAATTACAGAAACAGAGGTTATACTAAACCCAATCTACTTTGAGTTTGATAAAAGCGAGATAACAGAACAAGGAGCCGAAGAACTCAACAAATTAGTTCAGGTAATGCAAAATAATACAGATATGGTTATTATGGTTAAATCGCATACCGACTCAGAAGGAATAGATTCGTATAATATGAATTTATCAGACAAAAGAGCAAAATCTACTGTTGCGTATCTAAACTCTAAAGGAATAGAAGCAGGGCGACTAGACGGGAAAGGCTATGGAGAAAGCGAACCAAAGGTTGATTGCCAAAAATGCACAACAGAAGAACACGCTTTAAACAGAAGAAGCGAGTTTATGATTGTAAAAAAATAAACACAAAACAAAAAAGCAGTCTAATTTTTTAGACTGCTTTTTTATATTTATATACTTTTACAGCATGCAAATAAAAACAAAGGCAATCGTTTTTTCGACGTTAAAATATCAAGAAAAAAGCTTGATAGTAAAGTGCTTCACTCTTTCTAACGGAATTGTTAGTTACTTTGTGCCTAACGCTTTTTCTGCTAAAAAGCATTTGCAAAAAATAGCTTATTTTCAACCTCTAAATATTTTAGAAATAGATGTAAACCATAAAAACAAAGGCGGGTTAGAGTATTTTAAAGAAATTAAATTAAGCTATAATTATAATACCATAAGTACAAATATTTACAAAAGCACTATCGCTATTTTTTTATCAGAAATACTAAACAATATTATTAAAGAAGAAGAAAAAAACGAAAACTTTTTTATATATCTAGAAGCCGCATTAATGTGGTTAGATCAACACGATAAAATCTCTAACTTTCATTTAATATTATTACTGGACATTACTAAATTTCTTGGTTTTTATCCAGACACATCATCATCCAGTAATAATTATTTTGAAATGACCGAAGGCGGTTTCATTACTAACGAATCTGTTAGCTGTTTAACTAAACAAGAATCAGAATTATTTAAAAGATTAATTAATTTAAAATTCGATTCTATCACTAAAGCTTTTAGCCAACAAGAAAGACAGCAATTACTCACAATAATTTTAAATTATTACAGCATTCATTTAGAGGGATTTAAAACCCCAAAATCATTGGAGGTTTTAAAAGAAGTTTTCTCTTAACGCATAACTTTTGCCTTTTGCCTTTTGCCTATTTGCTAATTATCACTACTTTCGCACATTGATTTTAGTTTACAATAATAATGAACACAAAATTTGTAGAATATAAAGGTTTAAATTTACCTACTGTAGCATCTGAAGTACTTGATTTTTGGAAAAAAGAAAACATTTTCGAACAAAGTATTACCACAAGAGAAGGTAAAACACCCTATGTTTTTTTCGAAGGTCCGCCTTCGGCAAACGGTTTACCTGGAATTCACCATGTAATGGCTCGTGCTATAAAAGATATTTTTTGTAGATATAAAACGCAAAAAGGGTTTCAAGTTAAACGTAAAGCAGGTTGGGATACACACGGTTTACCAGTAGAATTAGGTACTGAAAAAGAATTAGGAATTACCAAAGAAGATATAGGCACAAAAATTTCCATAGAAGAATATAACGAGGCATGTAAAAAAACCGTAATGCGTTATACAGATGTTTGGAACGATCTTACAGAAAAAATGGGTTATTGGGTCGATATGGAAGATCCATACATTACCTATAAATCCAAATACATGGAATCGGTTTGGTGGTTGTTAAAACAAATCTACAACAAAGATTTGATGTACAAAGGCTATACAGTTCAACCCTATTCACCAAAAGCAGGAACAGGTTTGTCATCGCACGAAGTAAACCAACCGGGAAGTTACAGAGATGTTACTGATACAACAGTTGTAGCACAATTCAAAACCAGACCAGAAACCTTACCAAGCTTTTTACAAGGATTTGGCGATATTCACATCTTGGCTTGGACAACAACTCCTTGGACATTACCGAGTAATACTGCGTTGACCGTTGGGCTAAAAATTGATTATGTTTTAGTGAAAACATTCAATCAATATACTTTTCTTCCTACGAATGTGATTTTAGCTAAAAATCTAGTTGGAAAACAATTTGCAGGCAAATATTTTGTAGCCGAAAATGAAGAGGATTTTGCTAATTTTAAATCAGAAGATAAAAAAATCCCCTATCAAATTCTTGCCGAATGTAAAGGTTCTGATTTAGTTGGAATTCGTTACGAACAGTTATTACCATTAGCATTACCCTATCAAAATCCAGAAAATGCTTTTAGGGTAATTTCAGGAGATTTTGTTACTACCGAAGACGGAACAGGCATTGTTCATACTGCTCCAACTTTTGGTGCCGATGATGCCAAAGTAGCCAAAGAAGCAACACCAGAAGTTCCACCAATGTTGGTTTTAGATACAAATCAAAATCCAGTTCCATTAGTAGATTTACAAGGTAAGTTTATAGATGGATTAGGAGAAATGTCTGGCAAATACGTTAAAAACGAATATTATAACGACGGCGAAGCTCCAGAAAAATCTTTAGACGTTGAAATTGCCATTCAATTAAAGGAAGAAAACAAAGCTTTTAAGGTAGAAAAATATACTCACAGTTACCCACATTGTTGGAGAACTGACAAGCCAATTTTATATTATCCGCTAGATTCTTGGTTTATTAAAGTTACGGAAGTTCGAGACAGAATGTTCGAATTAAATGAAACCATTAACTGGAAGCCAAAAGCTACAGGCGAAGGTCGCTTTGGCAACTGGCTTAAAAATGCAAACGACTGGAATTTATCTCGTTCTCGTTTTTGGGGAATTCCTCTACCAATTTGGAGAAACGAAGAAGGAACCGAAGAAATTCTTATTGGTTCCGTAGAAGAACTTTATAACGAAATAGAAAAATCTATAGCAGCAGGTTTCCAAAAAGAAAATCCGTTTAAAGGGTTTGAAATTGGAAATATGAGCGAATCTAATTACGATTTAGTCGATTTACATAAAAATGTTGTCGATAAAATTACCTTGGTTTCTGCTTCTGGAAAACCAATGAAACGTGAAAGCGATTTAATAGATGTTTGGTTCGATTCTGGAGCAATGCCTTATGCACAATGGCATTATCCTTTTGAGAATAAGGATAAAATAGATGGAAATCAAGATTTCCCAGCAGATTTTATAGCAGAAGGCGTAGATCAAACACGTGGATGGTTTTATACTCTTCACGCAATTGGCACATTAGTTTTTGATAAAATTGCTTATAAAAATGTGGTGTCAAATGGTTTGGTTTTAGATAAAAACGGCCAAAAAATGTCTAAACGACTTGGCAATGCAACTGATCCATTTGAAACAATTGCAGAATACGGCCCAGATGCGACACGTTGGTATATGATTTCTAACGCAAACCCTTGGGATAACTTAAAATTTGATATTGAGGGAATTGCAGAAGTTAGACGAAAATTCTTCGGAACATTATATAACACCTATTCATTTTTTGCGTTATATGCCAACATAGATGGGTTTAAATACAACGAAGCAGAAGTTCCGTTAGAACAAAGACCAGAAATAGACCGATGGGTTTTATCCGAACTAAATTCATTAATAAAAAATGTAGATAGTTATTACGACGAATACGAACCAACAAAAGCAGCAAGAGCAATCTCTGAGTTTGTTCAAGAAAATTTAAGTAATTGGTATGTTCGTTTATGCAGAAGACGTTTCTGGAAAGGCGAATATAGCATAGATAAAATAGCAGCATATCAAACACTTTATACCTGTTTGGTTACTGTTTCTAAACTTTCGGCACCAATTGCTCCATTTTTTATGGATAGACTTTATAAAGATTTAACAGCAAATACATTAACAGAAAGTTATAGCAGTGTTCATCTTGCAGATTTTCCGAATTTTGTTGAAAAATTTGTTGATAAATCGTTAGAAAGTAAAATGTTAAAGGCTCAAACGGTTTCGTCATTAGTATTGTCGTTACGTAAAAAAGAAATGATAAAGGTGCGTCAACCTTTACAAAAAATAATGATACCAGTACTTGACGAGGCTCAGAAAGCAGAAATATTAGCCGTTTCAGACCTTATAAAAGCAGAAGTAAACGTAAAAGAAATAGAGTTGTTAGACGATGCTTCGGGGTTTTTGGTTAAACAAATTAAGCCAAATTTTAAAACACTTGGGCCACGTTTTGGAAAAGACATGAGTCTGATTTCCAAAGAGATACAATCTTTTTCGGCAGAACAAATAAATAAATTAGAAAAAGAACAAATAATATTGCTTGTTATTAACGGAAAAAGTATAAATTTATCACTGGAAGATGTTGAAATTTCTTCTCAAGATATTCCGGGTTGGTTAGTAGCAAATGCAAATGGTATCACTGTTGCATTAGACATAACAATCTCTAACGAGTTGCGTAAAGAAGGTATTGCGAGAGAAATGGTTAACAGAATTCAAAACATAAGAAAGGATAGTGGTTTTGAAGTAACAGATAAAATTAAAGTACAAATTCAAAAAAATGGCGTTTTAGAAGAAGCCGTTTTAGAAAATGAAGCCTACATAAAATCTGAAACACTAACAAAATCATTAATTTTTTTAGATCAAATTCAAAATGGTATAGAAATTGAATTTGACGAGATTATAACAAAAATATTAATTTCTAAATAGACCACTATGAAAGATGAAATAATAAGATTCTCAGACGCTGATTTAGCAGAGTTTAAAGAAATTATTCAAAAGAAAATTGAAAAAGCTCAAAACGATCTTGACTTGATAAAAAGTGCTTACATGAACGATTTGAACAACGGGACAGACGATACGTCTCCTACGTTTAAAGCTTTTGAAGAAGGTAGCGAAACAATGTCTAAAGAAGCAAATTCTCAATTGGCAATACGCCAAGAAAAATTTATTAGAGACTTAAAAAATGCGTTGGTTAGGGTTCAAAACAAAACCTACGGCGTTTGTAGAGTAACAGGTAAATTAATTGCTAAAGAACGTTTAAAACTAGTTCCGCACGCTACAATGAGTATCGAGGCTAAAAATATGCAAAGATAACAGTACGGGTTAACAATAAATTATTAAAACGCTTTTTAAGAGGGCGTTTTTTTATACAATAAATTGCTATTTTTGCAACTTAAATTTTTAAAAATGTCATTAAAAAAGGCTTATCTTCTAGTCGCTATTATTTTAATAGTAGATCAAATATCTAAATTGTATATTAAAACTAACTTTATGTTAGGCGAAGAAGTTGTAGTATTCGATTGGTTTAAAATATATTTTATAGAAAACGAAGGAATGGCTTTTGGAACTATAATACCGGGCGATTACGGAAAACTTTTTTTAACTCTTTTTAGAATTGTGGCCGTTTTTGGCATTGCATACTGGTTGTTTGATTCTGTTAAAAAGCACGCTTCTAATTATTTAATAGTTGCGGTATCTTTAATACTTGCTGGAGCTTTTGGCAATATTATAGACAGTGTTTTTTACGGTGTTATTTTTAACGACAGCAATTATGCAGTAGCACAAATGTTCTCAAAAAATCCATACGGCACTCTTTTTCATGGCAAAGTAGTAGATATGTTTTATTTTCCAATATGGAAAGGCGATTTGCCAACTTGGTTGCCTTTTTTTGGGGGAAATCATTTTACTTTTTTTAATGCAATTTTTAATGTTGCAGATGTTGCTATATCTACCGGAGTTGGCATATTAATTGTGTTTAACAAAAAGGCATTTGGCTCAACAGAAGAAGAAGTTTTAGAACAAAAATAATTTATAGAATATAAACAAAAAAGGGCTTTTAGTAAAACTAAAAGCCCTTTTTTTATACATATAAAAACGCATTAAAAACTATAAACAGTATTTGGGGTTACGCAGTAATTTAATTTTACATCGTTCTCAAAAACATCTGTAATAATTTCTTCGGCTTCAAAAAAAGACAATCCAATTTTTATAACTTCGGGGTTACATTCTGCTAAAAAAACATCATAAAACCCTTTGCCATAACCTACTCTGTTGCCTGTTTTATCAAAAGCTAATAAAGGCACAAACACAACATCTATTTTTTTAGGCATTACTTCAATTCCGTCTATCGGTTCTGGAATATTAAACGCGTTTTTTTTAATTTTTGTATTTTCGGTTAATAAAAAGTGTGTCATTTTTGTTGTTGTAAAATCGCTTTTAGAAATAATAATATCTTTATCTAAACCAGCAAGAATGTGTAAAACAAATTCGGTTTCAACCTCAAAAAGGGTGGTTACACTTAAAAAAACATGATAACATGTTTTATCCCAACAATTTAAAGAAAGCAATCTATTGGCAATTGCCATGCTTTTATCATCTATTTCTATTTCTGTAAGCTGCTTTCTTAAGTTTTTATAGTGTTGTCTTGCGGTAGATTTATTCATTTTAAAGAAGTATTTTCTTTTTATTTGTTACATTATAAAAGTATAAATTAAAAACGGCAATCTATAATCTATAAATTTATAAATTTGTGTAATGCTACCGTCTTTAGAATTACAATTACAAACTCTTCCAGAAAACCCAGGTGTTTATCAATATTACGATAAAGCGGGTAAAATTTTATATGTAGGTAAAGCAAAAAACATTAAAAAAAGAGTGCTTTCGTATTTTACAAAATCGCACGACAATTATAAAACCAAAGTTTTAGTAAAAAAAATAGTTTCGCTTAAACACATTGTTGTAGAAACAGAAGTAGATGCGTTGTTACTAGAAAATAATTTAATAAAAAAACTACAGCCTAGATACAATATTCTTTTAAAAGACGATAAAAGCTACCCTTGGCTTTGTATAAAAAAAGAACCTTTTTCTAGAATTTTCGCTACAAGAAGATTTGTAAAAGATGGCTCGGAGTATTTTGGTCCATATACCAATTTTAAAACAGTAAATACGCTTTTAGACTTAATTAAAGAACTGTATCCGTTAAGAACTTGTAATTATGATTTAAGTAATTCTAATATAAAATCTAATAAATATAAAGTTTGTTTAGAGTTTCATATAGGCAATTGTAAAGGTCCATGCGAAGGATTAGAAAGTTTAGAAAACTATCAAAATCAAGTAAATGCAATTAGAGAAATTTTAAAAGGAAATTTTAAAGACTCTTTAAAAGAGTTTAAAAAATTAATACAACAACTGGCAACCGATTTAAAATTTGAAGAAGCTCAAAAAATTAAAGAAAAAATTAAAGTTCTAGAAAACTATCAGTCAAAATCTACAATTGTAAATCCAAAAATTTCTAATGTAGATGTGTTTTCTATAATTTCAGACGAAGTATTGGCTTATGTAAACTTTTTGCAAGTATCGCATGGGTCAATAATTAGATCGCATACATTAGAAATAAAAAAGAAATTAGACGAAAGTAATTTAGAATTACTAGAATTGGCCATCGTTGAGTTAAGAGAACGATTTAATTTATCAACAAAAGAATTAATAGTGCCTTTTAAGATTGATTTGGGTTCAACTATAAAAATTACAATTCCGCAATTAGGCGATAAAAAACAACTTTTAGAATTATCAGAACGTAACGCCAAATATTTTAGAATAGACCAATTAAAGCAGCTTCAAATTGTAGACCCAGAACGACATACAAATCGTATAATGGCTCAAATGAAAAAAGATTTACGTCTTTCTGTAGAACCAAGACACATAGAATGTTTTGATAACTCTAACATTCAAGGCACGCATCCTGTTGCAGCTTGTGTAGTTTTTAAAGATGGTAAACCGGCTAAAAAAGATTACAGAAACTTTAACATTAAAACCGTAAAAGGACCAAATGATTTTGCATCTATGGAAGAAGTTGTTTACAGGAGATATAAACGCCTATTAGAAGAAAACCAACCATTACCACAATTAATAATTATAGACGGCGGCAAAGGCCAACTTTCATCAGCATTAAAAAGCTTAGAAGATTTAGAATTAAGAGGTAAAATTGCCATAATTGGCATTGCAAAAAGATTAGAAGAATTGTTTTATCCAGGAGATAGCGTCCCTTTATATCTCGATAAAAAATCGGAGACTTTAAAAATCATACAACAATTAAGAAACGAGGCTCACAGATTTGGCATAACGCATCATAGAGATAAACGCAGCAAAACAGCACTTAATTCTTCGGCGGAAAGTATCTTAGGAATTGGTGAAAAAACAATGGTAACGTTATTAAAACATTTCAAAAGTGTTAAAAGATTGAAATTGGCTACCGAAAAAGAAATTTCTGACGTTATAGGAGTATCAAAAGCAAAAAAAATTACCAACTTTTACAAAAAAGAATTATAAATGCAAGTTAAGGCAAAAGGCAAAAGGCAAAAGACAAGAGGCGAAAGTCGGAAGTATTTAGATATCTTCCGGTTTTTGACTTTCAGCGTTTTCTCAAAATTTGTACTCATTGCCTTTTGCCTTTTACCTTTTGCCTCACAGGCACAAGACACCATAAAAAAACCAAAAATCGGACTAGTTTTAAGTGGTGGAGGAGCAAAAGGCTTAGCCCATATAGGTGTTTTAAAAGTACTAGAAGAGGCAGGCATTAAAATAGATTACATTGGCGGAACAAGTATGGGAGCTATTCTTGGCGGATTATACGCTTCTGGATATACAGCAAACCAATTAGACAGTATTTTTAACGCCACAGATTACGATGCTGTTTTAAAAGACGACATTCCGCGTTCATCCAAAAACTTTTACGAAAAAAATAACAACGAAAGATATGCCTTAGCACTTCCTTTTAGAAAATTTAAAATAGGAGTTCCTGCGGCACTTTCTAAAGGGCTATATAATTATAACTTAATTACAAGATTATCACATCATGTAAGAAACCAACGCGATTTTACAAAACTCCCTATTCCGTTTTTATGTATTGCAACAGATATAGAAACTGGCGAAGAAGAAGTTTTAAAAAACGGCTTTTTACCACAAGCAGTTTTAGCAAGTGGTGCTTTCCCATCATTATATGTTCCAATAGAAATTAATGGCAAATACTTAATAGATGGAGGCATCTTAAATAACTTTCCGGTAGCGGAAGTTAAAAAAATGGGAGCCGATATTATAATTGGTGTAGACGTACAAGACGATTTAAAATCTAGAGATCATTTGCAAGATGCCACACGAATATTAGTGCAAATATCAAATCTTCAAATGATTGAGCAAATGAATAAAAACAAATTGCTTATAGATATTTATATTAAACCAGACATAAAAGACTTTTCTATTATTTCTTTCGAGCAAGCTCCAGAAATAATTAAAAGAGGTCAAGAAGCAGCTTACTTAGTATTACATAAATTACAAGAATTAAGCAGTAATTATAAAACAAAACAAACAGTAACTGCAAAAAAAGAAACAGACAGTTTAAAAATTCAAAACATAACTTTGCCAGAATTAAAAAACTACACAAGAGCTTATATACTAGGTAAATTAAGGTTTAAAAATAACACAACAATTACTTACAGAGATTTAAAAAAAGGCATAGAAAATTTAAATGCAACAGGAAATTTTTACGGTATAAATTATACAATAGATGCAGAAAACGATCAGAATAACATAGCGTTAAATTTATTAGAAAACCCAAATAAAACGTATTTAAAATTTGGCTTACATTACGACGGATTGTATAAAAGCGGCGTTTTAGTAAACCTATCGCAAAAAAAACTATTCTTTAAAAACGATGTTTTTTCGGGCGATATAATTTTAGGTGATAATTTCAGATATCTAGTAGACTATCATATAGACAACGGTTTTTATTGGAGTATTGGTTTAAAATCTTGGTACAGTTCTTTTAATAAAAATGTACAAACAGATTTTAATAACGGTTTGTTGTTTAGTAGCTTAAATATTAATTCAATTAATATAGATTATTCAGAATTTGCAAATCAAGTATATGTACAAACAGTATTGGCACAAAAATTTATTGCTGGAGCTGGTTTAGAGCTAAAGCATATAAAAATTAAGTCAGAAACACTACAAAACACACAACCAATATTCGAAAATAGCTATTATGTAGATGTTTTTGGATACATGAAATACGATTCTTTCGATAATAAATTTTTTCCAAAAGAAGGACGGTATTTTAGAGGAGAAGTACAATCGTTTTTAGCCTCTTCTAATTATACAGGAGATTTTAGTAGGTTTTCTATTTTTAAAGTAGACATGGCAATTGCCAAAACTTTTTTAAAAAAAGCTACAATAATACTACAAACAGAAGGAGGTTTTAATGTTGGCGAAAAAACAGTTTCGGTTTTTGATTTTGTTTTAGGAGGTTACGGGTTTAATACTCAAAATAATTTCAGACATTTTTATGGCTATGATTTTTTAAGCCTTTCCGGAAATAGTTATGTTAAAGGGGCAATTACATTAAATTACGAAGTTTTTAAAAACAACCACATTAATTTAACCGCTAATTATTCTAACATTGGCGAAGATATTTTCGAAACTACTAAATGGTTCTCTAAACCACAATATACGGGTTACGCCATTGGTTACGGAATAGAAACAGCAATTGGCCCGTTAGAAGTTAAACAAACTTGGTCTCCAGACACAGGAGAGTTTCAAACACTTTTTAGTATTGGCTTTTGGTTTTAAATCTATTTTTCACGATATTTGTATTTATTAAATCTAATTTTATGATGCTAATTATAGGCTTTTTAGTCGCTTTTGCACTAGGAATAATCGTTGGGAAAAACATAAAAAACAAATAAACATTCTAATATTATGCTTTATTGGACAGGTTTGTTAGACTATTTAAAGTTTCTTATCAAGAGAAATCCTGAATGAAAACAATTTTTTTTCATTTATACACGAAGTTTTCAGTTAAACAACTTTAAACTTTTAAACCTTTAACTTTTAAACAAAAAAGAAATGCCACTATATCATAAACTAGGCGATTTTCCACAAAAAAGACATACGCAGTTTGAAAAACCAACTGGCGGTTTATATTACGAACAACTTTTTGGCACCGAAGGATTTCATGGAAATTCTTCCCTGTTGTACCACGTTCACAGACCAACACAAGTCAAGGAAATCACTAAATCATATTCTGTAGAACCAAAAATTGCCATAGGCAAAAACATAAAGTCATTACTCTTAAAAGGTTTTAAATTAAAACCGGAAGACGATTTTTTAGATAGCCGAAAAGCAATGTTGGTCAACAGAGATTGCACCATTGGATTGGCTGCGCCAAAAAAATCACTAACAAACTATTTTTATAAAAATGCCGATGCCGATGAATTAATTTTCATCCACAAAGGAAAAGGAAAACTTCGCACGATGATGGGAAACATTCCATTCGAATATGGAGATTATCTTATTATTCCACGCGGAATGATTTATCAAATCGAATTTGAAAGTTCAGATAATCGCTTGTTTTATGTAGAATCTTTTGCACCTTTTTATACGCCAAAACGCTATAAAAATACATCTGGTCAACATCTAGAACATTCGCCTTTTTGCGAACGCGACTTTAAATTACCAACCGAATTAGAAACACATGATGAAAAAGGAGATTTCTTAATCAAAATCAAAAAAGAAGGAATGATGCACGAAGTAGTTTATGCTACACATCCTTTTGACGTTGTGGGTTGGGATGGTTATAATTTTCCTTATGGATTTTCTATTCACAATTTCGAACCAATAACAGGGCGAGTTCACTTGCCTCCGCCAATTCATCAAACATTCGAAACATCAACTTTTGTAGTCTGTTCTTTCGTGCCGCGATTATATGACTATCATCCAAAAGCAATTCCGGCACCATATAATCACAGTAATATCGATAGCGATGAGGTTTTGTATTATGTTGCGGGCGATTTTATGTCTAGAAATAATATTGAAGAAGGACATATCACTTTGCACCCAAAAGGGATTCCTCATGGTCCTGCACCAGGAGCAATGGAACGAAGTATTGGACACAAAGAAACCCAAGAATTAGCCGTAATGGTTGATACTTTCCGCCCATTGATGGTAACAGAAGAAGCTATGGGAATTGACGATGGGGAATATTATAAAAGTTGGGTAGAATAAGTAAGAACAACCCTTTCAGGGTTTTAAGCCCTGTTAGGGTTAAATAAAAAATAAAAAATGTCAAAAGAAGTAAAATCAGTAAACTACGGTTTAGAAAAAATATTCGAAGGAGCTCAAGATTTCCTCCCGCTTTTAGGGACAGATTATGTAGAATTTTATGTTGGTAACGCAAAACAAGCGGCACATTTTTACAAAACAGCATTTGGTTTTCAATCGTTAGCTTATAAAGGATTAGAAACCGGCTCAAGAGACTCGGTAAGTTATGTCCTTAAACAAGACAAAATACGGTTAGTATTAACAACGCCTTTAAACAGTTCTTCGCCAATAAACGACCATATTGTAAAACATGGCGATGGAGTAAAAGTGATTGCATTATGGGTAGAAGATGCAAAAAGTGCTTATGAAGAAACTACAAAGCGTGGGGCAAAATCTTTTATGGAGCCAGTTGTAGAAAAAGATGAGTTTGGAGAAGTTGTTCGTGCAGGCATTTATACATACGGAGAAACGGTTCATATATTTGTAGAACGTAAAAACTACACAGGGGCATTTATGCCAGGATTTAAAGAATGGAAATCAGATTATAACCCAACAACTGTAGGGTTAAAATACATAGACCACATGGTTGGCAATGTAGGTTGGGGAGAAATGAATACTTGGGTAAAATGGTATGAAGATGTAATGGGGTTTGAAAATTTCCTTTCTTTTGATGATAAACAAATTCATACAGAATACTCTGCTTTAATGAGTAAAGTAATGAGTAACGGCAATGGCCGTGTTAAATTTCCAATTAACGAACCAGCAAAAGCCAAAAAACGTTCTCAAATAGAAGAATATTTAGACTTTTACGAAGGTTCAGGCGTTCAACATCTTGCACTTGCTACAGACGATATTATTAAAACAGTAAGCGAATTAAAAGCTAGAGGAATAGAGTTTTTGCCACCACCGCCACAAGCTTATTACGACTCAATTCCAGAAAGATTAGGAGCACATCGGGATATGATGAAAGAAGATTTAAAAGAATTACAAAAACTTTCTATAATGGTAGATGCTGATGAAGAAGGGTATTTATTGCAAATTTTTACAAAACCACTAGAAGACAGACCTACGTTGTTTTTTGAAATTATTCAAAGAATGGGAGCTAGAGGTTTTGGAGCCGGTAACTTTAAAGCGCTTTTTGAATCAATAGAAAGAGAGCAAGCTTTAAGAGGAACTTTATAAAACTACTCAAAAATTACGAATAATGCAATTTTACAACCACATTTAATGTGTTTTTTGCACATGATGTGTTAAAGTTGGAAAATTGTTAAAAATATTGCAATCAACTAATTACCTTTGCACTCGCAAATTAAAGGAGTGGTTACCTTTAATACGGCACAATAAATTTTCATAAATTTATAATTTTTTGGTTAGTTAATAGCATAAAACTCAATCGACAACGGTTGGGTTTTATGTTTTTTTATAACTCTTCGGAAATAACTTATTGTTAATAAGTAAACTAATAATTTTATCATATATTATAATATAACCACTCACTTTTCTTTCTAAGTTTTTTTTCTTTTAGTATTTTTGGAACAGAAATTGTTTTGATTTCAACAAAAAACAATAAATAATGAAAAATATTTTTCTTTTACTCCTCTTTTTTATAACGGTAAGCTTTAATGTACAGCAACCAGAAATTAACAACAGTCAAGCTTATGATGTTGGAGAATGGTTTCAATTTAGAATGCATTATGGCATTATTAATGCTGGATATGCAGAACTAGAAATTAAAGAAGCAGTAAAAAACAACAAAAAAGTTTTTCACGCAAAAGGATACGGCTATACTACCGGAATAACAAAATTATTTTTTAAAGTAGAAGACGATTACCAAAGTTATTTTGATAAAGAAACAGGTAATCCGTATCAATTTATTAGAAAAATAGACGAAGGCGGTTATACTAAAAATCAAGAAGGTTATTTTAACCAATCTGCCAATACAGTATTGGTTAAAGACTATAAACACAACACCGAAATGGTTTTTAATGTTACCGAAAACACGCAAGACATACTTTCTAGTTTTTATTATTTAAGAAATCACCCAAACATAGATAAGCTTAAAGTTGGAGAATACATCTCGATAGATATGTTTTTTGATGATGAAATAACAAAGTTTAAGTTAAAATATATTGGTAATGAAAATTTAAAAACTAAATTTGGGGTTATTCCAACCATGATGTTTAGACCTTATGTACATGCTGGCAGAGTATTTAAAGCCAAAGAGAGTCTAACCGTTTGGATTTCAAACGATAAAAACAAATTACCAATTAGATTAAAAGCAGATTTAGCAATTGGTTCTTTAAAAGCAGATTTAGAAAAATTTAAAGGATTAAAACATCCATTTACTGTAAAATTTAAAAATTAATGAACTCAAAAATTAACCAAGACTTACTTAATAAAATAGATCAAAAGTTTTTAGATATAAATCAAAAAACCAACACTCATTTAGAAGGGCTTTTGTGGTCTAAACCAATTACCTATTGGGATTATATTCAAACAGATGCTCTTTTAAACCTTCAAATACAAAGAACAACTCTTCCAGACGAAATGGTATTTATAATGTACCATCAAGTAAACGAGCTTTTGTTTAAAATGATTCTTTGGGAAATGGAACAAATTTGCAAAGGAAAATCACTAACAACCGAGTTTTTTACAGAACGATTAATGCGAATAAGTCGCTATTTTGATATGTTAACTACATCTTTTACCATAATGAAAGATGGCATGGAAGTAGAACAATACATGAAATTTAGAAACACATTAGCTCCAGGAAGTGGTTTTCAAAGTGCTCAATATAGATTTATAGAGTTTGCCTCAACAGATTTAATTAATTTAATAGATTATAGATTTAGATCGTCTATAAATAGAGATACTCCATACGAACATGCTTTAGAACATTTATATTGGCAAGCAGGAGGAAAAGATTATGCTACGGGAAAAAAATCGTATTTAATTTTAGAATTCGAAAAGAAATATAAAAAAGAATTTTTAAGTTTTATGGAAGAATATAACACCATAAATCTTTGGAGAAAATTTAAACAATTACCAGAAGCCGATCAAAAAAATGAAGCTTTAGTTGCCGCAATGAGACATTACGATTACACAGTTAATATTACCTGGGTAATGGGGCATTTTAATACCGCCAAAAAATATATAGAAAGCGGTATGGGTTCTGGCGAAGCTACTGGCGGAAGCGATTGGAAAAAATATATGTTGCCAAAATACCAACGCAGAATATTTTTCCCGGAATTATGGTCAGAAGAAGAATTAAAAAATTGGGGAGAAAAAGAAAGTGTTTAATGTTATTAAAATAAAAAACTTGAAGTATTTTGTAATAACCATTTTGTTTGCTTTAACAATCGTTTCGTGTAATAAAAAAGAAGATGATAAAGTAGAACAAGCAGTAAAAGAAGAACCAATAATTATAGATTTCGGATTTACTTTAAACGATTTTAAAGTAGAAAACGACACCATAAAAAATGGCGATACATTTGGCAAAATTCTAGAAAATAATAATATAGGAAACTTTAAGGTTCATGAAGTTACAGAAAGCATTAAAGACAGTATTAATTTAAAAGATATAAGAGTTGGCAAACCTTATACCATGCTAAAATCTAAAAAAGCTCCTCATCAACTACAGGTTTTAATCTATCAAAAAGATAATATTAATTATAGCGTTGTAGATTTTAGAGATACAATTGCAAAAGCTTATAATAAACAAAAACCAATAACTATAAAAAGAAGAATAATTGCTACAAATATAGAAGGCTCTTTATCAGAAACTCTAGACAAAGCAGGTGTTACTCCTAATTTAGCCCATAATTTAGCCGAGATTTATGCATATTCTATAGATTTCTTTAAAATTCAAAAAGGCGATAAATTTGCAGTTATTTTTTACGAGAAATATATTAACGATACCATTTATGCTGGAGTTGACAGATTAGAAGCTTCGTTTTTTATACATAAAAATAAAAAAAACTATGCTTTCCCTTTTAAATTAGACTCTTTAGCTAAAAAAACAGATTATTACGATGAATTAGGACAGGGATTAAGAACGATGTTTTTAAAAGCACCATTAGATTATTTTAGAATCTCTTCTCGCTTTACCGGCAGAAGATTTCACCCAGTACAAATGACATGGAAAGCCCATAAAGGCACAGATTATGCAGCATCTCACGGAACGCCAATTAAAACCACCGCAACAGGAGTTGTAGAAAGAACAGGTTATACAGCAGGAAATGGAAACTATGTTAAGGTAAAGCACAACGGCACTTATTCTACACAATACCTCCATATGTCTAAAATTTTAGTAAAACGCGGACAAAGAGTTACACAAGGCGAAGTTATTGGCAAAGTTGGCAGTACTGGTTTAGCAACTGGACCACATGTTTGTTATAGATTTTGGAAAAACGGAGTTCAAGTTGATCCTTTTTCTCAAAAAACACCTAATCCAGAACCTATGAAAGCAGCTCATAAACCAAGATATATAAAGTTAATAACTCCTTTAAAAAACGAATTAGATAATATTGCTAAAATAAAATTTAAAGACTAAAAAATGTCTCTTAACAACATAAATCCAACAAAAACAAAAGCATGGTCAGATTTAACTAATCATTTTAATGATGTTAAGTCTAAAACTATGCAAGAAATGTTTAAAGAAGACCCAAAAAGAGCTTCGAATTTTCATGTTAAATGGAACGATTTTTTAGTTGATTATTCTAAAAACAGAATTTCTAATAAAACGATATCACTATTATTAGAGCTTGCAAAAGAAGTTAAATTAGAAGATGCTATTACTAAATATTTTAAGGGAGATGTTATTAATAAAACAGAAAACAGAGCTGTTTTACATACCGCATTAAGATCTAAAAGCAATGAAGACGTTAAGGTTGATGGGGTTAACATAATGCCAGAGATATATAATGTAAAACAAAAGATTGAGGCTTTTTCTAACCAAATAATATCCGGGAACCAAAAAGGTTATACAAATAAAACTTTTACAGACATTGTTAATATAGGCATTGGAGGTTCAGACCTTGGTCCTGCAATGGTTGTAGAGTCGCTTCAATACTATAAAAATCATTTAAATGTACATTTTATCTCAAATGTAGATGGAGATCACGTTAACGAAATACTTAAAAAAGTAAATCCAGAAACAACACTGTTTGTTATAGTGTCTAAAACATTTACAACACAAGAAACGTTAACTAACGCAGAAACAATAAGAAGTTGGTTTTTGCGAAACGCTTCTCAAAAAGATGTTGCCAAACATTTTGTAGCCGTATCAACAAATAGTGCCAAAGTAACTGAGTTTGGAATAGATGCGAATAATATTTTCCCGATGTGGAATTGGGTTGGCGGAAGATTCTCTTTATGGAGTGCTGTTGGCTTATCTATTAGTTTAGCCGTTGGGTTTAAAAACTTTGATAACCTTTTAGATGGGGCAAATAAAATGGACAACCATTTTAAAGAAACAGACTTTAATAAAAACATTCCTGTTATACTTGCTTTATTAAGCATTTGGTATAATAATTTTTATGGTGCAGAAAGCGAAGCTATCATACCTTATTCTCAATACCTTCAAAAATTAACTCCTTATTTGCAACAAGGTATAATGGAAAGTAATGGTAAAAGTGTCGACAGAAATGGCAATCAAGTAGATTATCAAACTGGAACTATAATTTGGGGAGAACCTGGAACAAACTCGCAACATGCGTTTTTTCAGTTAATACATCAAGGAACAAAGTTAATTCCAACAGACTTTATCGGGTTTATACATCCTTTATATAATAACAAAGGCCATCACGATAAGTTAATGTCAAACTTTTTTGCACAAACAGAAGCTTTGCTTAATGGAAAATCTAAAGATCAAGTTTTAACAGAATTAAAAAAACAAGGCTTAGATAATAATCAAGTTAACAACTTGTTTCCCTTTAAAGTGTTTAGTGGCAACAAGCCTACAAATACCATTTTAATTAAAAAGTTAACTCCAGAAGCTTTAGGCTCGTTAATTGCAATGTACGAACATAAAACATTTGTTCAAGGAATTATCTGGAATATATATAGTTACGATCAATGGGGCGTTGAGTTAGGTAAGCAGTTAGCAAATTCAATTTTAGAAGAAATTACTTCAGAAAATGTAAATAATCACGATAATTCTACAGAATTTCTTATTAATTTTTACATTAACAAACAACAACGTTAAAATATTAACACAAAAGAAGCTCTTACTGTTTTTAGTAAGAGCTTCTTAATTTATTGAAAAACAACAAGATATGTTTATATTGTGTGATTGGACTTATTAAAGAAAATTATTAAATACAAAATATTAACATTTTCTTAACATTAAAGTCAAACACAAGGTAGACCTTTACAAAAACATTAAAACACAAAAACTATTATGAAAAAAATTATTTTTATTTTTATCGTATTCATGTCATTTACTGGTGTTGCTCAGGTAACTACAGCAACAATGGCAGGTTCGGTAAAATCTAACACAGGCGAGTTGCTTCCTGGAGCTACTGTAGAGGTAATTCATACTTCTTCAGGTTCTAAGTATTATGCATCTTCTAACGAAAAAGGCGGTTATGCTGTTCCTGGTATTAGAACAGGCGGACCTTATACAGTTAAGGTTTCTTACGTAGGATTTAAAACTTCTACAGTAACTGATATCAATGCTCCATTAGGTAGTACTGTTACAGTAAATGTAGTATTAACCGAAGAATTATCTGCTTTAGATGAGGTAGTAATCGTTGGGACTAAATCAAACAACATTTTTTCTAAAGACAGAACAGGCGCTTCTCAACAATTTACAAATAGAGAATTAAATGCTGTGCCAATCATGGGCTCTCGTTCTATTAACTCTATTACTAAATATAGTGCTAACGGAAACGGAAGTTCTTTTGGTGGTCAAGATTCAAGATTAAATAACTTTACTATAGATGGTTCTGTTTTTAATAATGGTTTTGGTTTAGGTGGAGATGCTCAAGCTGGCGGTAGAACTGGTTCTACTGCAATCTCTTTAGATGCTATTGAGCAATTACAGTTAAACATTGCTCCTTTTGACGTTCGTCAGTCAGGATTTGTTGGATCTGGAATTAACGCAGTTACTAAAAGCGGTACTAACAATGTAGAAGGTTCTGTTTATAATTCTTTTCGTAATAACAAAGAAACATTTATTGGCAGAGATGCTGGTAATGTAAAAATAAATCCATCAGCATTTGATGAAACTATTTACGGTATGCGTTTTGGAGCTCCAATTATTAAAGATAAATTATTTATTTTTGGTAACTTCGAAACTGTAGACAATGTTAGTCCAGCTACTACTTGGACATCTACAGGTTCTCCAAACGGAGGGTCTCAAGTTTCTTTGCCAACTTATGCACAGATGGAAACTCTTTCTAATTTTATGAGTTCTAACTTTAACTATCAAACTGGACCTTGGGAAAATTTTGATTCTAAAAGAGCATCTGAAAAATTCTTAGTTAGAATAGACTGGAACATAAGCAACAATCATAAATTTACTGCTCGTTACGTTCATCACGATTCATCTTCAGATGAGTTAATTTCTAACTCAACTTCTGCAGGTGTTGGTAACAGAAGAACTAATCCAAACTCTATGTCTTACCAAAATAGTGGATATACTATCCAGGATAACACAAGATCTATTGTATTAGAATTAAACAGTAAATTATCAGACACTTGGCATAATAATTTTATTTTTGGTTACGATAAACAAATCGAAAATAGAGGGTTACAAGGGTCAATGTTTCCATTAATCGATATTAGAAATAACGGGGGTGCTAACTTTATCTCTTTAGGTCTAGACCCATTTACTCCTGGAAATAAATTAGATTATTCTACCTTACACTTTACAAATAATTTAACTAAATATTTAGGCAACCATACTTTATTATTTGGTGTTAATTTTGAGCAGTTTAAGTCTAACAACTTATTCTTCCCTGCATCAAACGGAGTTTATACATTTAACTCTTTAGCAGATTTTTATACTGCAGCTAATCAATCTGTAGCTAATAATTTTGCTCCTTCTGCATTTGCTCCTGCAAGATTTCAGTTTAGATACTCTGCTTTACCGGGTGCTGCTGAACCAATGCAAAAATTAACTGCAAACAAGTTAGATATTTATGTTCAAGATGAATTTAAAGTATCCGATAGATTTAAAACTACTTTTGGTGTTCGTGTAACTGCAGTAAGTTTTAAAGATACTGCTTTAGAGAACACTGCTGTAACAGCAATGACTTTTGCAAACGGAGAAAGGTTTAATACTGGCGAGATGTTAGATACTCAATTATTATTTGAACCTAGAGTTGGTTTTAATTACGATGTTAACGGAGATTCTTCTACTCAATTACGTGGTGGATCTGGAGTCTTTACAGGAAGACCTCCTTTAGTTTTCTTATCTAATGCAATTGGCGGCAATGGTGTTTTAACTGGATTTATTGATGTAAGTGAAGACGCTGCGGCACCTTATGGTTTTACTCCGAATCCAAACGAATATTTTATTCCAAGTACGCCAACATTACCTTCTACTTTTGACTTAGCTTTTACAGATAAAGAATTTAAATTTCCTCAAGTTTGGAAAACAAACTTAGCTATCGATCAAAAATTACCATACGGTTTTATTGGTACTTTAGAAGGATTATATAACAAAAACATTAACGCTATTCATTATTACAATGCTAACTTTGAGGCTCCAGTTGGAACATTTGCTGGTCCAGATAACAGACCAAGATTTGCACGTAACAATAATGGTGTAAGAATTAACGATAACGTTTCTAATGCAATTGTTTTAACTAACACAGACGAAGGTTATTTCTACTCTACAACTGTTAAGATTGAATACCCTTACAAGAAAGGACTTTGGGGATCTTTTGCTTACACAAGATCTAAAGCTATGGACTTAATGTCTGCAGGTTCTATTGCTTCTGGTTCATGGACTGGTGGTCGTTCTGTAAACGGCAATAACGATTTGCCATTATCTTTATCTAGTAACGATTTACCTCATAAAAGAGTAGGTATTTTAGGGTACAGATTTGAGTCTGGTAAAAAAGTTGGTGTTGCAACAACTATAAACTTAGGTTACATTGGAGAACACGGTGGGCGTTTTACATATTCTTATAATGGAGACATGAATGGTGATAGAATTAGTAATAACGATTTAATTTACGTTCCTAATAGTGCTAACGATATTCGTTTTTCTTCTTTAGTTGTTCCTGCATTTGGAGCTATTCCTGCAAGAACTTTTACTGAGGCTGAACAAAGAACTGCATTTGATTCATATATCAACCAAGACTTATATTTATCTACAAGAAGAGGTAAATATGCAGAAAGAAATGGCGCAGTTTTACCAAGGTTACATAGACTTGATTTATCTTTAACTCAAGATTTCTATATCATGATTGCTGGTAAAAAGAATACATTTCAGTTTAGAGCAGACGTATTAAACTTTACAAATTTATTGAATAAAGATTGGGGTATTTCTCAAAGAGTTGTTAATACTCAAATATTAAATTATTCTACTACAGATGGCAGCAATACACCATTCTATAGAATGGCATTTGAAAGAGATGCTGCTGGGAATCCTTTATTATTAAGAGAAACTTTTAGAAAACAAGCTTCTGTATTTGACGTTTGGCAAGCACAATTTACTTTAAGATATATCTTTGGTAAATAAGAAGTAATTAAATACTTAAAAACCTCTTAATCTTTTTGATTAAGAGGTTTTTTTATTTCTTATATTTGTTTAACTAAAATTTAAAACTATGGACGATACTATTTTAAAATTACACTCTTGGTGGGCTTTTTTAGCTCTAATTATTTTAATTGCAGCTGTTGCAAATGCTGTAATTGGATATGTAAATAAAAAACCTTTCGAATCTAAAGATCTTAGAATTTCGTTATTTGCTTTAATTTTTTCTCACATTCAGTTGGTACTTGGTCTAATTTTATATTTTGTGTCTCCTTTAGGTCTTGATTCTTTAGGCGAAATGAAAGACGCAGCAATTAGACTTACCTCTCTAGAACACCCGTTAATTAATATAATTGCTTTGGCATTAATTACAATTGGTTGGTCTAAGCATAAAAAAGTAGAAAACAATTTAAAGTTTAGAAAAATTATGTTTTTCTACGGAATAGGATTGCTATTAATTCTAAGCAGATTGCCTTGGAGTTCTTGGATATAATAAATTAAAGCCTTTAAAAAGGCTTTTTTTTTACATTTTCATTAACCAGTTTCTCATAGAAACTTCTTTGGTAATAATATTTCTTAAATCAGAAATGCTAACTCTATCTTGTTGCATAGAATCTCTATGTCTTATTGTAACTGTTTTATCTTCTAACGTTTGATGATCTACGGTAATGCAAAACGGAGTTCCGAGTGCATCTTGTCTTCTATAGCGTCTTCCTACAGCATCTTTTTCATCATAAGCAACATTAAAGTCCCATTTAAGTTCTTCAATAATTTCTTTTGCTAATTCTGGCAAACCGTCTTTTTTAACTAAAGGAAAAACAGCTGCTTTTGTTGGAGCTAATACAGATGGTAAACGCAAAACAGTTCTTGTAGAACCATCTTCTAGCGTTTCTTCTTGTAACGAATTAGAAAATACAGACAAAAACATTCTGTCTAAACCAACAGAAGTTTCTATAACATACGGCACATAACTTGAATTAGTATCATTATCAAAAAACTGTAGTTTTTTACCCGAAAATTTCTCGTGTGCTTTTAAATCAAAATCTGTTCTAGAATGAATTCCTTCTAATTCTTTAAATCCAAACGGAAAATTAAACTCGATATCAGTTGCTGCATTTGCGTAATGAGCTAATTTTTCGTGATCATGAAAACGGTAATTTTCTCTTCCTAAACCTAAAGATAAATGCCAATTTAAACGCGTTTTTTTCCAAAACTCGTAATATTTCATTTCTTCGCCTGGTTTTACAAAAAATTGCATTTCCATTTGTTCAAATTCACGCATTCTAAAAATAAATTGTCTTGCAACAATTTCGTTTCTAAACGCTTTGCCTGTTTGTGCAATACCAAATGGTATTTTTAATCTACCGGTTTTTTGAACATTAGAAAAGTTTACAAAAATACCTTGTGCCGTTTCTGGACGTAAATACAAATCTATAGTAGAATCTGCAGAAGCTCCAATTTTAGTAGCAAACATTAGATTAAACTGCCTCACTTCTGTCCAGTTTTTCGAACCAGAATCTGGGCAAACAATTTCTAACTCTTCTATTAAAGCTTTTACATCTGCAAGGTCTTCTTTTTCTAAAGAACGAGCCATGCGTTGCAAAATTTGATTTTTTTGTTCTAAATAACCTTTAACCCGTTCGTTTGTAGTAACAAATTCTTGTTCGTTAAAAGCATCGCCAAAACGTTCTTTAGCTTTTTGTATTTCTTTTTGAGCTTTAATATTGAATTTTTCGGCAAAATCTTCAATTAAAACATCGGCACGATATCTTTTTTTAGAATCTTTATTATCTATTAATGGATCGCTAAAAGCATCTACGTGTCCAGAAGCTTTCCAAGTAGTTGGATGCATAAAAATTGCTGTATCTATTCCAACAATATTATCATGCATTTGCACCATTGATTTCCACCAATAATCTCTAATATTCTTTTTTAATTCTACTCCGTTTTGTGCATAATCATAAACAGCACTTAATCCGTCGTATATTTCACTAGATTGAAATATAAACCCATACTCTTTAGCATGAGATACAACATTTTTAAATAAATCTTCTTGTTTTGCCATAGTACTGCAAAAATATAAAAAGCGCCTTTAAAAGAGAGCTATTCTGCATAGATTTTAAAAATAATATTTTACAATGATATTTTTTTAATAACTTTAGTCTTTACGCCAGAAAAAATGCTGTATTATTTATTAAATCTTTTTTATCCAGAAGTCTGTTTAGGGTGTTCTAACGTGTTAATTACAAACGAAAAAAGTATTTGCACAACTTGTAGACACAATTTACCACTTACAAAACACATAGAGCAACCTAATAACGAAGTTTTTTCTAGATTTTATGGAAGATTACCTCTAGAACACGCTTCATCTATGCTTTATTTTACCAAAAAAGGGCTCGTTCAAAAAATTATACACAAATTAAAATATAAAAACCGAGAAGAAGTTGGTTCTGTTTTAGGAGATTGGTATGGATATGATTTACAAAAAATTCAATCTAATTATAAATTTGATGTTATAATTCCAGTTCCATTACATAAAAAAAGATTTAGCGAAAGAGGTTACAACCAACTTACCAAATTTGGCGAGGCAATTTCTAGTAATTTAAATATTCCGTTTGAAGAAAATTTACTCAAAAGAGATGTTTATGAGCTAACTCAAACCAAAAGAAACTTTTTTGACAGAACAAAAGACAAAAAAACAACATTTAGCATAAATTCAGACTTAAACTATAACAACACCCATTTTCTATTAATAGACGACGTAATTACATCTGGAGCAACGTTAGAAGCTTGCGGAAAAGCACTTTTAGCAATTCCGGGCAGCAAGATTAGCATTGTAACTTTAGCCTGTTCTATTTAGTAAAGAAAAATATAAAAGATTTCGTTTACACTAAATATAGTTGTTATTTTGTATTGTATAAATTTTAGAAGTTTTCAAATGAGGTTTTTAACGGTTTTATTCCTATCGGTTTTATTAACTAGTTGTGCAAAAAGAGGCTTTATTACAGGCGGTTCTAAAGACACAATTCCGCCAATTATTAAGTTAACTATTCCTAAAAATTTTACAACAAAATTTAATGCCAACGAAATTATACTCTCTTTTGATGAATATGTAAAACTAAAAGATGTAAATAAGCAGTTAATAATTTCGCCGCCAATGGCTAAACAGCCAGACATTTCGCCATTGATTGCCACAAAACAGATAAAAATTAAGTTAAAAGAAGATTTATTACCAAATACAACTTACAGCTTTAATTTTGGACAAAGTATTCAAGACAACAACGAAAATAACGTTTTACAACAATTTAAATACATTATTTCTACAGGAGAATATATAGATTCTTTAAGTTTAAAAGGGGTAATAAAAGATGCTTATTCTAAAAAGGTAGATAATTTTGTAAGCATAATGCTTTATGAAAAAGATGAAAAATACTCAGATTCTATCGTTTATAAAGAAAAACCAAGATATATAACAAACACTTTAGACTCTGCTAAAACCTTTGTTTTAAATAATTTAAAAGCGGGCAAATATATGTTGGTTGCCTTAAAAGATGTAAACAACAACTTTAAATTTGACTCAAAAATAGATAAAATAGGGTTTTACAATCAGACAATTACAATTCCAGATAGCAGTGTTTACCAACTAGAATTATTTAAAGAAGAACAGCCGCTTACAACAAACAGACCTTTTCAATCTGCAAATAATAAAATAACTATTGGATATAATGGTAAATTACAAAAACCTACAATTGAGTTAAAAACCAATTCAGAAACCTTGCCAATTACAGTTACACAGTTACATAAAAAAGACTCTTTACAAGTTTGGTTTAAGCCACAAACGTTAGATTCTTTGCAGTTAAAGTTTAAACAACACAATTATAGTAAAGATTATACTGTAATGCTAAAATCTCAAAAAACAGATACTTTAACTATTACACCATCAAATAATACTGTTTTACATTTTAGAGAAACTTTTTCTGTGTTAAGTTCGACTCCGTTGGTAAAAATAGACGAATCTAAAATTCAGTTTACAAATAAAGATTCAGTTGCTGTAAACTTTAAAACCATTTACAATAAAGAAACGCAACAAATAGATTTCGATTTTACCAAAGAACCTCTTGAAAAATATAAAATCATTCTTAATAAAGGGGCTTTTACAGACATGTTTGATACTGTAAACGACTCGGTTACTTATAATTTTAATACCAAAAATGCATCCGATTATGGTAACCTAAAACTTAATTTAACTGGAGTTAGAGCTTTTCCTATCATTATAGAATTAACAGATTCTAAAGGCAATGTAAAAGCAGCAGCATATTCTACAAAAGAAACTACAATAGATTTTAATCTTTTAGAACCGTTACTTTATATCGTTAGAATTATTTATGACGACAATAAAAATGGCGTTTGGGATACAGGAAATTACTTAAACCGTAAACAAACCGAAGAAGTTTTTTACAACTCTATAGATATTGATGTAAGAACAAATTGGGATGTAAACCAAACTATTAATCTAGGATATTAAACGAATCTTTATCATTTAGAAAATTCAACTTTTGTCGGGTTTCGTGGAGTAATTCTTTATCCAAGACTAAAATATAAAGTCCCTTTTTTGTTTGAGGTTCCACAACATAATTACCTAAATAATCTACTGCTTGCGAATGACCAACGTATTCGTGATTATTAGCATCAAATCCAATACGATTTACGCCAATTACATAACACATGTTTTCTACGGCACGAGCTTTTAGCAAAATATCCCAAGCATTGATACGAGGTTTTGGCCAATTGGCAACATAAAGCAAAATATCGTAATCTTCTACGTTTCTTGCAAAGACAGGAAAGCGTAAATCGTAACAAATTTGCAAACAAATTTTTAGCCCTTTAAACACAACAATTACCTTGTCTTTCCCTGCAGTATATTCTTTATTTTCGCCAGCCAACGTAAACAAATGGCGTTTATCATAATGTTGTATAGTTCCGTCAGGAAAAACAAAAACCATACGGTTGTAATAATTTCCGTTTTCGTAGATAACTAAACTTCCGGTAATAGCGGTGTTTTTTTCTTTAGCAATTCTTTGTAACCAAGTAATGGTTTCGCCTTGCATGGTTTCGGCAACAGCTTTTGGGTTCATTGTAAAACCAGAGGTAAACATTTCTGGCAATACAATTAAATCTACCATTTCGTTAACATCAATGAGTTGTTGTTTTATTGATTTACGGTTTTCTGCTGGATTTTCCCAGATTAAATTTGTTTGGAGTATTGCTATTATCATGGTTTAATTTATATAAAATCCTTTTAGAGTTTTGAACTCTGAAAAGGGTAATCTTATTTTATGGTTATTTCATCGACAAATATAAAAGCGTCACCACCAAAACCTTGATGCGAATCTGGTAATCCTCCAAAATTTTGAGCAACAACTTGTATATACCAGCCATAAAATGGCTGTTTTTAATTCTATGTTAATATAGAACTATTTGATTACAAATCATCAAACGGGCTTTTTATTTGTTGTACTAAAGATGAGTTTTAAAAATCAATTTCAATTTTTGAAATTGACTTTTGAAATTGACTTTTGAAATTACTTCAAACTAGCACTCAAATATTCTCTGTTTAATCTTGCAATGTTTTCTAAAGAAATTCCTTTTGGACATTCAACTTCACAAGCTCCAGTATTTGTACAGTTACCAAAACCTTCTTCGTCCATTTGACGAACCATACTTAAAACACGTTGAGTAGCTTCTACTTTTCCTTGTGGCAATAAAGCGAATTGCGAAACTTTGGCTGCAACAAATAACATTGCAGAACCATTTTTACAAGAGGCAACACAAGCACCACAACCTATACAAATGGCAGCCTCAAAAGCTTTATCTGCATCGTGTTTGGGAATAGGAATAGAGTTTGCATCTATTGTATTGCCAGAAGTATTTACAGAAACAAAACCGCCAGCTTGTATAATTCTGTCGAAAGAACCACGGTCAACCACTAAATCTTTAATTACCGGAAAAGCAGCACTTCTCCATGGTTCTACAAAAATAGTATCGCCATCGTTAAACGTTCTCATGTGTAACTGACAAGTTGTAATTCCGGTATCTGGACCATGAGCTCTACCATTAATGTAAAGTGAACACGTGCCGCAAATACCTTCACGACAATCGTGATCAAAAGCAACAGGTTCTTTTCTTTCGTTAACTAACTGCTCATTTAACTGGTCTAACATTTCTAAAAACGAACTAGCAGTAGATACATTATCTAGTTTGTATTTTTCCATTTTCCCTTTTGCTTTAGAATCTTTTTGACGCCAAATTTTAAGGGTTATGTTTATGTTTTTTGCTGATGCCATAATTGTTTATTATTTTTCCTGAAAGGATAATTATTATTTATAATTTCTAGCTGCTATTTTGATGAATTCGTATTTAAGGTCTTCTTTATGCATTTCAGATTTACTAATGTCTTGACCCTTATATTCCCAAGCTCCAGCAAATTTAAAGTTTTCATCATCACGTAAAGTTTCGCCTTCGGCATCTTGATATTCTTCTCTAAAATGACCTCCGCAAGACTCTTTGCGTTGTAAAGCATCCATTGCCATTAACTGACCAAGATCCATAAAATCGGCAACACGAAGTGCTTTTTCTAACTCCTGATTAAATTCGTTTGCACTTCCAGGAACGTATACTTCTTTGTAAAACTCATTTTTTAAAGCAGAAATTTGTTCTATTGCTTCGTTTAAACCAGCTTCGTTTCTCCCCATTCCAACTTTATTCCACATAATATGTCCTAAACGCCTATGAAAATGATCTACTGATTTAGACCCTTCGTTGTTTAAGAATTTATCTATAGAATCTCTAACATTTTTTTCTGCTTCAACAAATTCAGGACTATCTATAGAAATTTTTCCAGTTCTAATTTCGTCTGCTAAATAGTTAGAAACAGTATATGGCAATACAAAATATCCATCTGCCAAACCTTGCATTAAGGCAGAAGCTCCTAAGCGGTTAGCCCCATGATCTGAGAAGTTAGCTTCGCCAGCAACAAAACAACCCGGAATGGTGGATTGTAAATTATAATCTACCCAAACGCCACCCATTGTATAGTGAACCGCTGGATAAATTTTCATTGGAGTTTCGTATGGATTCTCGTCTGTAATTTTTTGATACATAGTAAACAAGTTACCATATTTTTCTTCTAACCATTTTTTGCCTAAAATAATAATTTCTTCTTCTGAAGGATGATGGTTACCTTGAGCATATGCTACTTCTTTACCTTTGTTTTTTATTTCTGAAGAGAAATCTAAATAAACGCCTTCGTTAGTATCGTTAGCTTCAATACCATAACCAGCATCGCAACGTTCTTTAGCAGCACGAGATGCAACATCACGAGGTACTAAATTGCCAAATGCAGGATATCTTCTTTCTAAATAGTAATCTCTATCTTCTTCTGCTATTTGAGTTGGGTTTAATTTTCCGGCACGAATAGCTTCCGAATCTTCTTTTTTCTTAGGAACCCAAATACGACCAGAATTACGTAATGATTCTGACATTAACGTTAATTTAGATTGATTTGCACCATGAACAGGAATACAAGTTGGGTGAATTTGAACATAACATGGGTTTGCAAAAGCAGCACCTTGTTTGTGAATTTTCCATCCAGCTGTTACGTTACTTCCCATTGCGTTAGTAGAAAGAAAATAAACGTTACCGTAACCACCTGAAGCTATAATAACGGCATGAGCCGAATGTCTCTCTATATCTCCAGTAATTAAATTACGCGTAATTATACCTCTTGCTTTATCATCTACTTTTACTAATTCTAGCATTTCGTGACGGTTATACATTTTAACTCTGCCTAAACCAATTTGTCTAGATAAAGATGAGTAAGCACCTAATAATAATTGTTGTCCTGTTTGACCAGCGGCATAAAAAGTACGTTGTACTTGAACACCACCAAAAGAACGGTTGTCTAACATTCCGCCATATTCTCTTGCAAACGGAACTCCTTGAGCAACGCATTGGTCTATAATATTACCCGAAACTTCAGCTAAACGATATACGTTTGCTTCACGAGAACGGTAATCTCCACCTTTAATGGTGTCATAAAATAAACGATAAATATTATCGCCATCATTTTGATAATTTTTTGCAGCGTTTATTCCGCCTTGAGCCGCAATTGAATGAGCTCTACGAGGTGAGTCTTGAAAACAAAATGCTTTTACGTTGTAACCCATTTCTCCAATAGATGCTGCAACAGAAGCTCCGGCTAAACCTGTACCAACAACAATTACATCTATTTTAGATCTGTTGTTTGGTGCTACAAGTTTTAAATGGTTTTTATAATTAGTCCATTTTTCTGCTAATGGTCCTTCTGGTATTTTTGAATCTAACTTCATAATTTATATGTCTGTTGATTATTTACTAAAATGAATGTATAACGGAATAATAGCAAATAGTAATGGCACAACCACTGCAAATGCTTTACCAAATAATTTAATAATTGGTGTAATTTTAGAACTATTAACTCCGAGAGATTGAAATGCACTTTGAAAACCATGCCATAAATGAAACCCCATTATTACCATAGCAAGTACATAAAATATTGTGTAAAACAATCCTAATTTAGCATCTTTAAAAAACTTAAAAACAACCGTATGAAGATCTTTTATACCTTCGCCCATTTTTAAATTAGCTTCTTTATTCCAGAATTCTTTTTGATTTCTAATTTCTAGACCATTTTGAGAAAGCATTAATGTATCTACAGGGTAAAATTTACCCATTTCAGATCCTATATAAATTTCTGTTTTTCCGCCCATTCCATCATCTACTTTTACAGTTTGAAGCGGAAATTTTTCGTCGAAATGCATTTTTGCCCAAAAGGTAACCATGTGTGTTGCTATAAAAACTAAAATTACAGTTCCTAAAACCGCCATGTTTCTAGAAGCAACACCGCTGTTTGCCGAAGGGTTATTTTTTACATAACCAATTGGTCTTGCTTTTTTGTTTTGAATAGTTAGGATTATTCCATCTATTGAATGAAAAATAATTGAAATGTAGGTTAGATAAGAAAGTAATTTAACGGCTGGGTTAGATGTCATAAATAATGCATATTCGTTGAATTGCATTTGAGTTCCAAAAATTAACTGAAGATTTCCAGCTAAATGACCGGTCAAAAACAAGCATAAAAATAAACCCGTAAGAGCCATCCAGTACTTTTTTGCAAGAGATGACTTTAGAAGTGCAGATTTTGCCATAATGTTTGTATGATGTTATTTTTAAAAATTTAAAGCAAATTTAAAGTTATTTGGCATTAATTACAACCTTTTTGCTCTAATTTATAATGAATTTAATATGGGGAGTTCTATAAATTAGCTGATTGTTATTTTTGAATTTATTTTAGATAGATTTTTCTTAATTTTAGTATCAAATAGTTGACTATTTGATACTAAAATTAGGGAAAAGATGCTAAAACGAAGTTCATCGAACTCCTATAAAAAACATTAACAATGTGAGATAAATAAAACAAAAAGAACATCAGTAAATAACATAGTAGTCAAAAAAACTAATTTTTAGAACTGCCCATATGTTAGCGAGTGTTTTTTTTACGTTTGTTAGTACGTTTTAGTCACATCTTCGTCTACAACTAATATAAAATTAGCTTTGTTTAGATGTTCTTTTTCTAGTTTAGAAACATCTTTTTGAGTTACGGCAGAAATTGTGATAATCTTTATTTTGGGAAGTTGGTTTTTTAAATACCAATTTATTCCTTCGAAGTTATCGCTATGATATGTGCCGTTATAATGTATAAAAACACTTTCTTTTTTAAGATTATTAATTATAAAATGAGCCATTGTTGCATCTTTTAAAGCCTGTGCTTTTGGCATTTTTTCGCCAGCATGACCTCCCATCATACTTAACATTGCTTTATAACCAGGTAGATTTACATCAAATTTAATTGGTAAAGGTGCAATCCAGTTTTTCTCTTCTGATGTTAGTTCGTTTAAACCTTCGAAATCTTTTTTAAATACAATGCTAGCATATCGTCTGGGTACATTTGTAGCTACAAAGTGTATATTATTATCTTTTGCAAAATCTACTAAAGGTTTGTAATCTGTTTTATGGTTTGTCCATAATCTTGCGGTAGAATCGAATTTTTTTTGATTAATTTCTCCTTTTAAATATTGATTTAGTTGCTTTTGATTATCTGCTTCTATCATTTCTGCACCTAAAACTAAATCTTTTGTTTGTGCTAAATCTTTAGTTAACTCTAATTGCAACCAATGCATAACCGAGTTATCATGCAATTCTCCGAATAATACCACTTCTGCTTTATTACTTGTTTTAAGCAATTTAGCATAAGTGGTTTTTTCCCCTTTACTATTATATAATTGATACGATTTTTTACTTTGTGCAACAATAGAAATCGAAAAAAAGAGAACAATTAGAATAATAAATTTATTTTTTTTCATTTTTTTTAACTTCGAAATCTATTAATTGAAATTCTTTATTTTGACTTAATTTTATTTTATATTTTCCAGGAATTAAATACATAATACCATTTTTAGCTTCGGTAATTTTAAGTTCCTTATTTTTCTTTTTCCACTTATCAACACTTGCTTTGTTTACAGCTAAGTTGTATTTAAACTGATTTAATCCTGCTGTTGCATTTAATTTTGCTTGATAAACTGTTTGTTCAAATTCGTTTACAACATCAACCATATATTCTCCGTTTGCTTTAGAATAATACTCAACTACTATTTCTGGTTCTCTACTAGAAAGCCATTTATTCCAACTACTTCCCCAACTTTCTGAATGATTTACAGCGTTTACATCAAAAACAAATAGATTCTTGTTTAAAACTTCGTCTGTTAAAGATTGAATAGATTTTAACGATGCTTTGTAAATAGATCTTCCGTGAGTTCCAATTACTATTTCTTTCGCTTCTTTTTGAATAACTGCATCATGAACAGCAACATTTGGCATTCCGTTCATAAAAATTTGCCAAGAAGTTCCTTTATTAAATGAGATATAAAACCCATTATCTGTTCCTGCATATAAAATATTTGGATTTACAGAATCTTCTAAAACTACATTTACTGGAAAATTTGGCATGTTAGAAGAAATAGACTTCCAGGTTTGCCCATTATCTTCAGAAGAATAAATGTAAGATGTAAAATCATCCCAACGATAACCGTTTAATGCAACATAAACTCTTTCTTTTACATGCAAAGAGGCAACAACTCTAGAAACCCATAAATCTTTAGGAAAACTATCTGATACTTTTTGCCAAGAAGCTCCACCATCTTTGGTTACATGAACCAAACCGTCATCTGAACCAGTATATAGTAATCCAAATTGAAACGGACTTTCGCTAAAAGCTGTAATTGTACCATAAGCAACGTTGCCTTCTTTTCCGCCTTGTGTTAAATCTGGAGAAATTTTTGTCCAATCTTGACCTTGATTAAAAGATCTATGTAAAAACTGAGAACCTATATATAAAATATCTTGGTTATGAGATGAAAGTAAAATTGGAGTTTGCCAGTTGTATCGTAATGCTTTTTCTTCTTTTTTTGCTTTTGGCGAAATACTTTTAGTAGAATTGTCCTTTCTGTTTATTTTAAAGTAATTCCCGAACTGAAAACCTGTAAAAACTATATCTGGATTTCTACTATCTATTTGAGTTTGCATACCATCGCCACCCATAATATTCTGGTAAGGATATTTGCCTTTTTGATGCCAATCTACACTGTATTTATAGTTATTTGGACCAACCCAAACGCCATTATCTTGTAGTCCGCCATATATATTATACGGTTTTTGATAATCTACATTTACATGATAAAATTGTCCGACTCCATGAGAGTTGCATTTTACCCAATTTACCCCATCATCATATGTTATATTTAATCCGCCATCGTTTCCGTTAATTAAATGACCTGCTTTTTTAGGGTTTACCCAAACAATGTGATGATCGGAATGAACGTTATCTTTACTGATAGATTCGAATGTTTTTCCGCCATCTTTAGAGTTAAGCAACGGAACTCCAGAAATATATAATTTATCTACGTTTGATGGATCTACAGAAATATGTGCAAAATAATATCCGTATGTATAAAAGAAATCGTCTATATATTCTTGGTTTGTTTTTACCCAAGTAGTACCGCCATCTGTAGATTTATAAACTTCTGCACCAATAACTTCTGTTTCAAACAATGCTGCATTTGCATCTTGAATTAAGTTTTTGGCATCTATAGGTTTCATGTTATTGTTTGCAACCCAACTTTTTAAATTTTGAGCTCTATATTTTTCTGCAAAGCCATGATTTTTTAAGTATGCATTAATTTCTTTATCAGGAATGTTTAAAAAAACTTCGCCTGGAGTACTAAACATTGTTGCTTCTGAAGAAGATGGCTTTACGGCAGATTTTGGTCTTTTTGCTTGATTATCGTGAATTGCATAAATAATATTATTATTAAACAATGCCAAGCCAATTCTGCCAACTCCAACTCCTGTTGGAAAACCACTTTCTTGAGTAGAAACTAATTTCCAGGTAGAACCTGCATCTGTACTTTTATATATTCCAGAAGCAGAACCGTTTCCTGTAAAATTCCAAGCTTTTCTATCTTTTGCCCAAGCAGATGCAAACTGAATGTTAAAATCTAACGGAGAAACCGATAGGTCTATAATTCCGGTTTCATCATCTACAAAAAGAGTTTGTTTCCATGTTTTGCCTCCATCTATAGTTTTAAAAATTCCTCTTTCTTTATTTTTAGAGTATAAATGCCCTAAAACTCCAACCACAACTTCGTTTGGGTTATTTGGGTTTAAAATAATTCTTCCAATATGGTGACTATCATTCAACCCCATATTTTGCCATGTTTTACCTTTATCGGTAGATTTTAACAAACCAATTCCAGCATAAGAAGAACGAGAGGAGTTTACCTCTCCAGTACCAACCCAAATAGTTCCGTTTTTCCAATCTATGGCAATATCACCAACATTTTGTGTTGGAGAATTATCCATAATTGGCGTAAAACTTTGTCCGTTATTGTTAGAATACCATAAACCTCCAGAAGCATAACCAACGTAAAACTCGGTTGGATCGTTAGGGTTTACATCTAAATCTACCACTCGGCCACTCATTATTGACGGCCCAACGCTTTGAAAAGAAATGTTTTTTACTAAAGAATTATTTTCTAATTCTGTTTTTGTATTTAAAGCTTGCTGTACTTTATCTGAAGTTGAAGCTTGTTGAGACCAAGAAGATTGCACAATTAATAAAATGGCAAGAATTGATATTTTTTTCATTTTGTAGAGATTTTCGAACCGAAATTTAGTTAATACTAAAGATTTGACAAAATTTTATCTGATATTTCACAAATAATCTTATTAATCTTATTATTTTTGAAGCTACAATCAACAATTTACAAAATGAAATATCATCAAATAGACCGAGATTTATTTATAAGAAATAGAGCAAAATTTACTTCTCAGATGAATAAAAGCAGTGTTGCTGTTTTTAATTCTAACGATATTTATCCTGTTTCGGCAGATAGTACAATGCCTTTTGCTCAACATAGAGATATTTTTTACTTATCTGGCGTTGACCAAGAAGAAAGTATATTATTGCTTTTTCCAGATTCTCCTTATGAGAATTTAAAAGAAATTTTATTTTTAAAAGAAACTAACAATCATATTGCAGTTTGGGAAGGCGAAAAGTTAACTAAAGAACGAGCATTTGAAGTTTCGGGTGTAAAATCTGTTTTTTGGTTACAAGATTTTAACAAAGTGCTTAAAGAAGTTATGGCCTATGCAAGCACAATGTATATAAACACAAACGAGCATTATCGGGCTGTAATAGAAACAGAAACTAGAGAAGCTCGTTTTGTAAAATGGTGGAAAGAAAACTATCCGGCTCATAAAGTAGAAAAAAGCAACCCAATTTTACAAAAAATTCGTTCTGTTAAAGAAAGCGAAGAATTAGATTTAATGCAACAAGCATGTAATATTACAGAAAAAGGTTTTAGAAGAATTTTATCTTTTGTAAAACCAAATGTAATGGAATATGAAATTGAAGCCGAATTTGCTCACGAATTTATTAGAAATCGCTCTAAAGGTTTTGCTTATACGCCAATTATAGCTTCTGGAAACAATGCAAATGTTTTACATTATATAGAAAACAACCAACAATGCAAAGCTGGCGATTTAATTTTATTAGATGTTGGAGCAGAATATGCAAACTATTCTAGCGATATGAGTAGAACTATTCCGGTTTCCGGAAAATTTACAGACAGACAAAAAGCGGTTTACAATGCAGTTTTAAATGTAAAAAACGAAGCTACAAAAATGTTGGTTCCTGGAACTTTATGCAAAGAATATCATGTAGAAGTTGGTAAATTAATGACTGCCGAACTATTAAATTTAGGATTAATTGATAAAGCCGACGTACAAAATGAAACCCCGGATTTACCAGCTTATAAAAAATATTTTATGCACGGAACATCTCACCACATGGGGTTAGACACACATGATTACGGGTTATTACACGAACCAATACAAGCAAATATGGTTTTTACTGTAGAACCTGGGATTTATATTCCGAATGAAGGATTTGGTATTCGTTTAGAAGACGATGTTGTAATTCAAGCAAACGGAGAACCGTTTAATTTAATGCGAAACATTCCGATAGAAATAGACGAAATTGAAGGACTAATGAACTCTTAATTAAGAAAATAGAAGAAAGAGAAAAGAAGAAAGACGGCTCACAATTGTGGGTCGTTTTTATTTGTTAATAATTAGTTTGATGGCTGACTTTATTAAAGTTTCTTTTTCTATTTTTACAGAAACACCAAATTTATATGCAAGCCAAACCTTTTCTGAAATG
>Ga0209702_10000613_pt1 | contig 75518 bp, 50 predicted proteins | sample FRY01_FD_187210 | JGI IMG/M metagenome (GOLD analysis project Ga0209702, IMG submission 187210) | Freshwater microbial communities from Lake Fryxell liftoff mats and glacier meltwater in Antarctica - FRY-01 (SPAdes) (version 2) | ecosystem: Environmental > Aquatic > Freshwater > Ice > Glacier... | reverse complement strand
AGCACCCGGACCGCCTGAAGGCGGAACTACGAACCCAGCACCCGGACCGCCTGAAGGCGGAACTACGAACCCGGAACCCAGATCACCCCCTCTCAAAGTCTATGTTCGACCCCAATCTTCCCATCGAAAACACCGAGATCGACGCCGTGCAGATGCGCGGCCAGCTCACCGGCCTCAAAGACCTCATCGACGCGGTGCAGTCCGTCACCTCCGTGCAGGTGGACGGGGTGGACACGCTGAACCCTGGCGATGCCGCCAGCGTGAGCCTCAGCGTGATCGGCAGCGTACTGCACTTCAGCTTTGGCATTCCGCGTGGGAACGATGGCGCGAGTGCGACGCCGGTGACGAGCTACATTGTGGATGCGACGAACACGCTGGACCCCGGCACGGCGGCGGCGGCGCAGGTCAGCTTTGATGGCAACAACGTGCGCTTCATCTTCGACATCCCCCGCGGTTTTGACGGTGGCGAAGGCGGGCAGGGACCGCCGTTTGCGCAGGCGGTGGTGGACGGGGTGACGACACTGAACCCCGGCGACAACGCGACGGTGGACGTCAGCTTTGATGGCAGCAACGTGCGTTTCCAGTTCGGCATCCCACGTGGGAACGACGGCGGGCCCGGTAACGACGGCCAGCCCGGCGAGGTGACGAACGCGGACCTGAGCAGCGCCATCGACGGCACGAGCACGAACAGCAATGGCGTGAGCACGCTGGGCTTGGTGGCGAGCGATCCGCCGACGCAGAGCGAGGTGCAGCAGATCGCCGACAAGCTGGACGAGCTGATCAACGCGCTGCGGCGGTAGGAAAAGATGCCAGAAATGATGTCTGGCATTATGCCCCGAGAATAAGGACTGGCATCGGGGATGAGAGACACGTCAAACCCTGCGGTGCCCTGGTTGGAGTCTCCTGATGACTTGGGGCGGAACGCCCCGCTTACGCCGACAATCGCTTTACTCCGTCCGGCGTCCTCCGTCATTTGACCCCCGCGAGCCGGTCCACCATCCGTTGCGTGCGCTTCGTGTAATCGTGCTCCTCACCCAGCACCTTCCGCCATCCCTCCAGCGCCCGCCGCGCAAACCCCAGCGCCTCCGGCCCTTTCTTCTGTGCCTCCAGACACCACGCCAGATTGAAGTAACTCTGAAACACATCGGGATGCTCCGCGCCCAGCATACGCTCACGGATGGCTAGCACTGCGCGGTGCTCCTTCTCCGCCTCGGCATTCTTGCCTTGGACACGCAGCGCCTCGGCCAGATTGTTCCGGCTCGTCAAGGTAGCGGGATGCTCCGCGCCCTGCACGCGCTCCATGATGGCCAGCACCGCGCGGTGCTCCTGCTCCGCCTCGGCATTCTTGCCTTGGTCTTGCAGCGCGGCGGCCAGATTGTTCCGGCTCGCCAAGGTATCGGGATGCTCCGCGCCCAGCACGCGCTCACAGATGGCCAGCACCGCGCGGTGCTCCTTCTCCGCCTCGGCATTCTTGCCTTGGGCACGCAGCGCGTTGGCCAGATTATTCCGGCTCGTCAAGGTATCAGGATGCTCCGCGCCCTGCACGCGCTCCATGATGGCCAGCACCGCGCGGTGCTCCTCCTCGGCACTCTTGCCTTGGTCTAGCAGCGTGGCGGCCAGATTGTTCCGGCTCTGCAAGGTATCGGGATGTTCCGCGCCCAGCACGCGCTCACGGATGGCCAGCACCGCGCGGTGCTCCTGCTCCGCCTCGGCATACTTGCCTTGGACACGCAGCGCCTCGGCCAGATTGTTCCGGCTCGCCGAGGTAGCGGGATGCTCCGCGCCGTGGGCGAGGATGGTCTGCTCATAGGTCTGCCTGAAATAGTGCTCGGCGCGGGAGTATTGACCCATCTCGTAAAACAGGGTGCCCAATTGATTGAGAGTGCCGGCTATCTCATCAGGATCGGCATGGAGGGTGCGGCGGATTTGAAGGGCATCTAGAAGAGCGATCTCCGCCTGCTGCCAGTGCTGGCGGTTTTGAAATTGGCCTCCGGCACGATGGAGCAGCGTGGCGCGAGCGAGGGCCTGAAGGGGATCGTCGGCGAGTTTGGCGGCCTCGGCGAGAGTGAAGTGGGGATCGCCGCCGGGCGCGGGGTCGGATGAGAACTGGGGGCTGGCCTGGGCGGAGCGGGCGACGCCGGGCGGATCTAGATAGGTGACGCTGTGGCGAATGCTCCAGAGATCGGGAGCGTGCTCGCGCACGACGGCTTGAAGCTGGAAGGAGCCTGCGAGGATGAGCGGGACGGTGAGGTGGCGCTGGAGGGAGTTTCGCCGCGCATTGAGGATGGCGATGGCTGGCGTCCAGAGCCGGTGAACGAAGGCGGTGGCATCGGTGGCGGGATCAAGGGTCTCTGCCTGAACCCAGACGCAGGCCATCTCACCGGTAAGGCCGCCGAGCAAGGCTTCCGTCAGCCGCTCGGGAGGCTCGCCGACTTTCAAAGAGAGGGTGAGCATGGGCCGTCGCTGCTGCGTTTGCAACCAGTCTGCCAGAGCGCGGCGGGCGATCTCCACTCCATAGGCATCGGGCGCGAGGACGGTGTGAAAGGAGAAGCCGGTGTCGTGCTGGAGCCGACGCAGCAGGAGATGCCATGGCTCCGATGCAGCAAGCGCATAAGATGACTGGAGCGCGGTGAGAACTGTGGCGTCCAATGCAGGCATCGGGGATGGATCAGTTAAGTGGCGGCGGCGCTACATCTTAGCGTTTTTCTCCTGACGCATGATCTCCGTGACTTCCTCTCGGATGAGCGGATGGAGGTCATACCATTCGTCTCCATTGATGAAGTAGAGGACGACGTGAGTGTTGAGGAAGGTGGCGAGGCGGGTAATCTCCTGCGGTGAATTGGTCTCGGGGATGCAGGCGCGCTGCTTGCCGATCTTTTGCAACACGACGGCGTCCTCGCGCGAGATGCCCTCGAAACTGCGGCGTACAGTGGCGATGGCGCTGTCCACGATGTCGCGGGTGACGGGTGGCTTGCGGGTGCGCAGGATGGTTTCCTCAAGAAGCCGGAGCAAGTCGCGGAAGTGACCGCCGGAGTGCTCGATGAGTTTTTCGGCGAGGGCATGACTGCCTTCGGGGGTGAGCTTGCCAAAGAACCGCTCGAAGCCCTCCTCGGTGAAGCGTAGTTTGAGAACGGAAATGAGGGTCTGATAACCTTCCGAGACACGGGCGCGGTCTTTTTTCTTCCACAGCTTGATGGTGGGAAGGATGCGGGCCTGGAAGTTGCGCAGGACAAACTTGAGCCACGGCGGGACGGTATAGACGAGGTGGATGTGCGGGATGGTGAGCATCTCGCGGCTGTTGGAGAACAGGCGGGTGATGCTGTCCACGACATCAGCCTCATTCGCGCGGGTGCCCTGGATTTGCTCAAGTTGGTCGAAGATGAAGATGATCTTGGTGTCAGCGCCGGTCTCCTTGCGGATGCGCTGGAGATTCTCGGCGAAGAACTCATCGACGTGGTTCTTTAGCTCTTTGAGCCGATGCATGAGTGCTTTGCTGACCTGTTGGCGGAAGGTAGGGGAGGTTTTCAGCGCGGCTTTGAGCTTCACCCCCACACCGGCAATATCTCCACCCACCTCGATCTCCGGGACTTCGACCTCGGTGGCCTTCAAGTAATTCGAGGCGCGGGCCCACCACGATTCCTGCAAGCCGTTGCCAAGGCCTTGCTCGATGAGCTGGTCATTGAATGCCCCGGCAATGACCAGGAGCATGTCGCCGATGTCGATGGCATCGGCGGGCGAAAGATAGTCGAGGGCATCGGCATAGAACACGAGGCAGCCGTCGTCTTTGAGGAGCTTGCGCAGGCGGAAGAGTTCGGTGGTCTTGCCTGAGCCACGGAAGCCGGAGAAGCACTGGAAGCTGTCCACCTTCGAGCGCTTGATGCACTGCCGCATCAGCTCGACCTGATCATCCGGGTCGTCCTTGTAGAGAGGTTCATAGAGCGCCAGCTGCTCCGGGGTGGCTGGATCAAGCGCAGTGCGCTGACTGACGCAGTCATAGAGCCAGTCTAAAAACTTGTCATCTGTCATGGCGGGTGTCATGCGGCGGGAAGGAGCACGCGAAGGAATGATATGCAAGAACTAGCTCGCGTGGCAGCAGGGTGCCGGTGGCCGCAGTTCCTTGCTGACGGCGGAGATGAAGATGACGGGCCTGGTGGTCATGATGAGGCGGATGATGGTGGTTTATCACTGGCCGACAAGGGGAATGTGGCGGGGCGGCGGGGCTATACACGAGCCTTGCAATTTTCTGCGGAATCTCCACGCCTGCTTTGTAACATCGCGCTTCATTCGCGGTTAGCGGCTCATCCAAATCATGAAACTCACCCTCACCGCATTCATCATCTCCGCGTCGGAAGTGGTGTCTGGCATGATGCGGCATCATGCCACCGCGTCCCCGGTAGGGCGGCTGCTCCGCCAGCCGCCGCGAGAGGTCTAGCATACACGCGCGTTGCCCGCTGACATCGAAGCCCAGGAGACTGCGGCGACGGCGCTGGCAGGAGCAAGCCGTCCTACCGGCCCACCGACCCAGACCTGCTGAGCACCCCCCATGCCCCAGCACCACCCACCGCCAAACGGCAGCCCCCCGCCCATCAATTACCACCAAGCGCGCGCCAGCCATTCATGCCAGTCATTATCTGGGCGGGAGAAGTCGGGTTTGAGGCTGCGGGACCTTGAAAAACGGGTTCCGTGTCATTGTTTCCCAATCATGACCTCATGATCGCCGGACATGCCCTCGTGCTTGAGGAGCATGCCCTCGTGCTTGAGGAGCATGACCTTGTGCTTGAGGAGCATGACCTCGCGTTCGGGAGTCAAGAAGCCGCTGAGGGCTGCGGGCAGGACTGGGGCGAATCAGCGGCGGGCATGCTTGAACGGCAGCACGGCCAGATGGCTGCTGCACGGCCCCGGCGTGTCCACCCACAGCATGCGCGCGGCGATTTTGTCATAGGCACAGCGATGCGCGACGGCGGCTTTCACGGCGACCACAGATAAATTCTCCACCGCAATGCCCTGGCTGTGCCATTGGCCGAGATCGAAGGGCGGCGTCTTCACACTGGTGATGAGAATCGTGATGCCGGCATGCCGCACGACGGCGCAGGGCCCCATGTCGAAGGCATCGCCGCACATGCTGGCGAGATGGCTGTTTTTGTCTTCCAACTCAAAACGGCCGTCATTGAGGGCGATGAGTTCGACTTCGAGTTCGACCGGTCCTGCATCCAGGCGGCTGCCTTTGCCACCGAGACTGAGGTGGCGCTTTCCGGCGGTGATCTCACGCACAGCTTGCGGATCGTTGATGCAGATGGCCGCGTTGGTGATGCCGTGATGAATCAGCGCACGCAACAGGCCGGTGCAATCACCCGGAGCACCGCCGCCAATGTTGTCGGAGGGTTCGACGAGCACGGTGAGACCTGCCGGCAGCGGGTTGAGTCCGGCGAGCACCGCATCCACCGGCGGATCGACGACATCACCGAGCTGCCGGAGTTCCAGCGCGCACATGTCGAGCGCGGCGAGCTGTGGCGTGGCGTCGGACGTGGTGCAGGCGACGAAACTGACGCCAGTGTCCGGGGTGTCGGCAAAGCTGAAGCCCGCGACGATGCTCATGGCCCAGAGCGATTCGTCCTCGTCTTCAAACTGCCGCGCCATCGCTTCCAGTGTGAACATCGGATCGTTCGCCGTGCCGGTGCCTGTCGGCGGCCAGAGAATGTCGGGTTGCTTGAGCTGCAGGTGCGGGCGCACCCCCGTGCTGAGGCAGCGGTGCAGCAGCCGTGCGGCGATCAAACCGGCCGCGCGGGCATCGGTGTGCGGATTTTCGCGATAGCCGACGAGGCAATCGGCCTGCGACGCCATTCGCGGCGAGAAATTGGCGTGCAGATCGAACACGCCAAAGATTGGCAGGCTCGCAATGACGGGAATTGCCCGCAAACGCTGCAAAATTTCGCCTTCCACATCCAATATACTTTGTGCCGTCATGGCACCGTGCAGCACGAGATAGACGGCGTCATAACCGCCCTGCGCGGCCACAGGGGCGACATCGCTCCAGAACCGCTCCACGACTTCATCGGTCACCGTGGCAGACGGCTGTGCGCGATAATCCACCGCCGGCACCATCTGCCAGCCAAATTCATCCGCGAGTTCCAACACGCCGCCGAGTGGTGAGCTGTCGCCCTTGCAGGCGAGCATCTCTTCACCACGCCTGATTTGGAAGTCGCTTAACGACGTGACGCCGTCGAGAAAGGTGTGTGTTTCGTGAAACAGTCCGGCGATGAGGATGCGTGGCATGGCGGGAGATTAACGCACGATCACCCGTGTTCCTGGCCGGATAAGCTGCGGCAGGCGGATGGCATCCCAGTTGGCGAAGCGCACACAGCCCGCGCTGCGGCTGCGGCCAATCGTGCGCGGTGCCGCAGTGCCGTGCAGGCCGATGCCGCTCTTGCTCAGGCCGCACCAGATGATGCCGATGGGGCTGTTGGGGCCGGGCGGAATCTGATACGACTCATCACCACGCACGCCTTCTTCGAGAAACTGCTTGTCGTAGCGGAAGGAGGGCGTGTTCAGCATGCTTTTCACCGTCCATTGGCCGACGGGGATGAACTGCGGCTTGCCGGGCGTGATGGGAAATGCGGCCAGCATCATCTCCTTGGCACTGTACACGGCGGCCATGCGTTCGGTGGTGTCGATCACGATGGTGTGGCTGCTCAGCGTCACATCCTCCTTGTAGCTCTGCATGGGCTTCACTTCCTCGATGCGGAAGGATTTCACGTTCGGCACGACCACGATGTCGCCGGGCTTGAGCGTGTTCATGTTTTTACCTGGATTGATCGTTTCCAGAAAAGTTTCATCGGTGTGAAAACGTTCGGCGGTCAGTTCAAGCAGGCTGCGGTAGGCCATGAAGGGAAATTTTTCCTGCTCCTCCGGCTTCTCCGGCAGGTGCGGGTTCAGATAAGGCAGCACCGTCGTGGGAATTTTGAAAGCCGCATACGGCACCGGCACCTCGCGCTCGGCCGCGTTTTGCACCGACTGCCAGTTGTAGAGGTCGCGCTGGCCGTGCGCGTAATTGTAGTTCACCACGGCCTTGTAGGTGAACTCGCCGATTGCGCCGTCGAGCTTGCCGGGGCCGAAAAGGTTCTTGTCGAGAAAAATCTGGATGCGCAGCACGGTGTCGCGATCCTTCGGCACGCTGGGGTCGTCTTTGGCCGGGCCGCCATCCTGCGCGGTGGCGCAGGCGGTCAGTGTGGCGATGAGTAGGAGATTTTTCAGCATCGCCCCATGCTAAAGCGCTGCCGCCAATGAGCAAGGCGCGGCGAGTCCTTGCTTGAGTCGCGGCTTCCGCGTAGTTTCGCCGCGTTCAAGCCGTCGTTGAGTTCATTTTTGGCCGCGCGGCTGGCAGGTTTCAAATAATCATCCGTTGTCATGAAAGCGCTGTTCATCACCCTCCTGATTTTCGTCTCGGCGTTCTTGATTTATGATCGGTTTGGCACACCGGTTGGGAAGCGCGTGGTGTTTGAGAATCCGCCGCTCGAAGTGCCGGATGAGACGCCCCGCCGCAGCGTTTACAGCACCCCCGCGCCGCGAGTGACGGAAGCGCCGCCGCCCACGCTCACCGGCACCGGTTTTGTGCCGCCTACCATCGAGTCTCTGGAATCACTGACGAAAAACTGGACCGTCTTTCCGCCCACCGCCTTCCCCCGGCAGGTGAAACTCAGCAAGCCGGTGCAACTGCAGATGGCGGGCGGCAGCGCGACGCTGCCCGCGGGTGCGACAGCGTTTGCACTGTCCGCGCAGGCCAATGTGCTGCTCATTGCCGCGACCGAAACCGCAACGGCACGCGGTCAGATTTTTGTGCATGACACCGACATGCCCACGCAGGTGCGTGAATCGTATGAGCGCTGGAAAAAGGGCCGCATCGAGATCGCACAGGTGGCGTGGAAAAAGCAGCAGACCTCCGGTGGTGGCGTCAGTGTGCCGGGAGCGGTGGACGCCGTCGGCAAGCCAAAGCGCAATGCGGATGGTAGCTACGACCTGCTGCTCGCCAGCATGAAGTCCGGCGAGGTCACTGACATCAAACTCAACAAAATCCAACGCTGGGGCAGCCCGCAGGCCACCACCATCGACAGCCAGCCCACCTGGACGCTGAGTGTGTTCTATGAAACCATCGCCTTCTGCGGCCCGATCGATGCCGAAGCCCAGGCGCAGATCCGCGATGGCAAGATCGTGCGCTGGATTTATCCAGGGTCAGGCGAGCCGGTGCCGTGAAGTAGCTCGGAATTCCGATTCCGAGTCGCAACCTTCGCGGAATCAGAATTCCGCGCTACACCGTCGCAAAGAACAGGCTACTCTTCTCGCAGCGATTGCATCCAGCGGTCGAGCTGTTGCATGAGTTCGGGGGGGCCGTCTGCGGGGAAGTTTTCGATCAGCCAGCTCACATCTTCGCGCGCGCCGGACTTTTCTCCCAGCCGTTCACGCATTTGTGCGCGGGTGAGACGTTCGGTGGCGGCTTCGGGATCAATCGCTAGCAGCAGATTCATATACGGCAGGGTTTCGCCCAATGAGCGGGAGGCATCAAACGCTGCGCCCATCAGATTGCGCAGCATGCGCAGGAGAATGGATTTTTTGGTTGTGGGGTTGAGGGCTTCCTCGGGGAAGCCGCCGCCGTTGGTCAAATCGAGCGACGCCTGTTCCACGGTGAGCAGTTTGCCGCGCTCAAACACATCCACGAGGTTCAATTCGCCTTCCGGTCCTTCGCGGTAGCCGACCATGAACTTGCCGGGCAGCGGCACGCCAAATACGCCCTGAACACCGAGCGCGGCGGCGAGTTCGACATAGAGCACGCTCAGCGTGATCGGCAGGCCCTCACGGTCATCAATGACTTCGTTGATGTAGCTGTTGGAGCGGTTCTCGTAGTCGCCACGGCTGCCGTGGAAGCCGTTTTCCTCGAAGAGATAACGGTTCAGCCGCTTCACAGCGGTGATGGTGCCTTGTTTGATGTCGGGATCGTCTTTGAGGTCGGCCACCATCGCCTTGAAACTGTTCAGGTAGGCATTGAGATCGATTTCAGGATTGTCGTGCCGTGCGAGTAGCAGCGCGCAGCGCATGAGGTTCACCTCCGGCTCCGGTTTGGCGAGTTCGGCGAGGATTTCCTTCGTCATCTCCCGGCGGTGCAGCTCACGTTCGAGTTCGCGTAGCTTGACGGCCTCTTCTTCGAGCTTGCGGCGTTGTTCGACGAGCACGCGACGGGCGGCGGCGGGATCATCCAGCAGGCTGTTGAGCGTTTGATCGCGGGTGACGGCTGCGGCGATGAATTCCTCCACCTTAGAGCGCATTTTGGCGGCAATCTCGGGCTGCAGCGGCTTCTCCGCGAGATCAGCACCAACGCGGAAGTTGCGAAACTCGGCCACGGTTGTTCTGAATTTGCACAGGCCGGCGGAACCGCCACGCAGGCCGGTGTCGTCGCTTTCGATGACTTGTTTGCCATTCACGAAGCAGACGATGCGTCCTGGTTCGACACGCACGCGCAGCGCGTTCCAGTCGCCCGGTTTGTAGGCGTCGCTCGGCACGTCAGCGAGGATGGTCCATGAATAGACATCAGGGCCATCGAAGCGGGTGAGGCGCAGCTTGCCGCCGGAAGGATAGAAGCCGTAGTGCTTGTCGCCACCGTCAGCGCAGAAGCTGAGGCCGGCGGCGCCGGATTCATCATCGAGACGCACGGTGGTGGCGATCTCGAAGGTCTCCTCCGGCACTTTTTGCGTGGAAAGACACAACGCACGACCGCCGAAGCCGGAACCGGGCTGCTCGGAGCGGATGACGCCCGCATGCTGCGTCCACTGCGCGCCGAAACGCGGCTGCCAGAGCTTGGAATTGATGACGCCGATGGTGAGCCAGCGGGACATCGGCACGGGATTCGGTGTCGCGATGAGCTTCTGCAATTCGTTCACCGGCATGGCGAAACCGAGGTTGTCGGTCTTCAGGGACTTGAGCGTGAGAATGCCGAGCACGCGGCCCTGCATGTCGAGCAAGGGGCCGCCGCTGTTGCCTTTCTCGATGGGCACGGCGACTTGCAGCATGTCCTGGCCTTCGATGTCACGCGTGGCGGAGAGCACGCCCTGCACGATGCTGAAACCCAGCCCCTCCGGCGCACCCATGGCGACGATGGGATCGCCCTGGCGGATTTTCGTGGCATCGCCCAGCGTCAGCGGCTGCAGATCTTTCGCGTCAATCTTGAGCAGGGCGAGATCGAGCTGACTGTCGCTCGCGTGAATGGCGGTGACGGCATGCGTTTTGCCGTCGTGCATCTCGACTTGTAGCCGCCGCGCCTCGCCGATGACATGCAGATTCGTGGCGATCAAGCCATCCTCGCTGACGACAAAGCCGGAACCGATGCCGTCCGTGCCTTCGCGGCCAAGCTGGGTGATTTTGACCAGCGACGGGCGGATCGTCTCGGCGAGATCAGCGGTGGTTTTGGCTGGTGTTTTGGCTGGTGTTTTGGGTTTGGCGGTGGTTTTGGGCGCGGCGGGCAGATGAACCACGGAACACACGAAAAACACGGAAAGCAGAACGGGAATGTGTTTCATGGGATGATTTGAAGATTGCTTGCCGCGCAGGCGTTTGGGAGAGTCCACATTTATGAGCATACGCCAAGCCGCCATTCTGTCATTCTTGTCCTTTTTGCCCCTGCTGTCGCCGGCCGCAGACTTCCCCGTGCCGTTCAACACCGAGAAAGGCGACCCGATGTCCGCCGAGGAAGCTGCTGCTTCGATGGAACTGTCGCCGGGCTTCAAATGCGTCGTGTTTGCCGCCGAGCCGGATGTGCAGCAGCCGATCGCGATGAACTGGGACGCGAAGGGCCGTCTGTGGGTCGCGGAAAACTACACTTATGCCGAAAACCCGATGCGCTGGGACACGAAGCTGCGGGACCGCGTCATCATCCTCGAAGACAAGGACGGCGACGGCAAACACGACGGGCGCAAGGTTTTCTGGGAAGGCGGCAGCTACCTCACGAGCGTGGAGATCGGCTATGGCGGCGTGTGGGTGCTGCACAACGGCACGCTGAGCTTCATCGCCGATAAAAACGGTGACGACGTGCCCGATGGCGAACCCGAGGTGCTGCTCGATGGCTTCAACGTGAAGACCATCGGCCACAACATTGTCAACGGCCTGCGCTGGGGTCCGGACGGCTGGCTGTATGGCCGCCACGGCATCACCGACACCTCTGCCGTCGGTGCACCCGGCACGCCTGCGGACAAGCGCACGAAGCTGAACTGCTCGATATGGCGCTATCACCCAACGCGGAAGGTTTTCGAGACTGTGGCCCATGGCGGCACGAACTCCTGGGGTCACGATTGGAATGCGGACGGCGAACTGTTCATGATCAACACCGTCATCGGCCACCTGTGGCATGTGATTCCAGGCGCGTATTACCGCCGCATGTTCGGCACGCATCTGAACCCGCATGTGTATGAGGTCATCGAGCAAACGGCGGATCATTTCCATTGGGACACCGGCGCGGAAAGCTGGAGCGACATCCGCAAGCTCGGCATCACCAGCAAGACCGACGAACTCGGCGGCGGTCACGCGCATGTGGGCATGCTCATCTACCAAGGCGGCCTCTGGCCGAAGGAATACCACGGCGCCGTGCTCACCTGCAACCTGCACGGCAACCGCATCAACATGGACAAACTGGAGCGCCAGGGCTGCGGCTACGTCGGCAAGCACGCGCCCGACTTTATGAAGTCCAAGGACAAATGGTTCCGCGGCATCGACCTCCTCACCTGCCCCGACGGCAACGTCATCGTCTCCGACTGGAGCGACAGCGGCGAATGCCACGACAACGACGGCGTGCATCGGACCAGCGGGCGGATTTATAAGATCGTGTATGGGGAGCCGAAGAAGGCAGAGCCGATCAATGTGGCGGCGATGAAGGACGAGGAACTGGTGAAGCTGCTTGAGTCGCCAAACAACTGGTGGTCGAGGATAATTGAGCAAGCTTTGATCGAACGGAAATCCACTGATCCAGCTTTGTCAGCACACGCTCAAGCACTTGGAAGCATCGCGGCAAAGACTGTCTCCAAAGACAATGTGACAAGAATTGCTGCAATGAATTCGCGACTCGGTAGGTCGTTGGCTGCCGCACGGTTAATGAACTTTGGAGCTGCCAAGTCAGAGGATGTGAAAGCTCTCATCGCGGCGTTTGATCTCTTTGAAGCAAATGCTTCCGAGAAGGCATCTTGGATCAAGGATCTGGAGGCAGACATGGGGTTCTTGAACCAGCATAGTTACCGCAAATGGACATTGGATGCATTCTCTACTCTTGCTGGATCGGCAGACTCTTCGGGCCTTGTGCGACTCCACCTCGCTTCCGCGCTCCAGCGTCTCCCGCTCGACGCCCGCTGGCCCATCGCCACCGCATTGGCGAAGCACGCGGAAGACGCGAATGACCGGCAGCAGCCGCTCATGATCTGGTATGGCATCGAGCCGGCGGTGGCGGCGGACCCGATGAAGGGCGTGGAATTGATCCGCGAGGCGAAGATCCCGACCGTGCGCCGCCTCGTGGCACGGCGGATCGCGGAGATGATCGAAGCGAAGCCCGAGGCGGTGGATGCGCTGGTGGCGCTGATGACGGAGCGCCAGGACGTGCGTGACGATTTACTCGCAGGATTGGCGGCGGGACTGGATGGATTTAGCTCGGCGAAGAAGCCGAAGGGCTGGGATAATTTTCTTCGCACTGTAGTTCCGCCTTCAGGCGGTTCTGAACCGGCTAAAGCCGGGACTACAATACAAAGCCTCTCCGTCGTCTTCGGCAGCGGCCGTGCGGCGGACGAACTGACCGTGATCGTGAAAAACGCCAAGGGCGATGCGAATGCGCGGCTGAATGCCTTCAAGAGCCTCACGCGCAGCGCGCAGCCGGAGCTGCTGCTAATGATTAGCGGCCTGATCAATGACAAGGTGCTCGGCACCGTGGCGCGCAGCGCGTTGGCGGCGTATGACGATCCAAATATCCCGAAGACGCTGCTTCAGCCCTGGCCGGAGCGCAGTCAGGAGATGCAGGCGGCCACGGTGGCGACGCTGACCTCGCGAGCTTCGTATGCGAAGGCGCTACTCGAAGCGGTGAAGGCGAAGAAGGTGTCTGCAATGGTGATTTCGCCCTTCCAAGCGCGGCAGATTCGCAGCCTTGACGATGAATCGCTCACGAAGTTGCTCACCGAGGTTTGGGGTGAGATTCGCGAGACGCCGGAGGCCAAGAAGGCCGAACTCGCGAAGTGGGAAGGCGTTTTGAAGCCAGCCACATTGGCGAAGGCCGACAAATCGAAGGGCCGCATGATTTTCATGGCGGCGTGCAGTGCCTGTCACAAAATGTACGGCCAGGGCGGAGCCATCGCGCCTGAATTGACCGGCAGTGACCGTCACAACCTGAAATACCTGCTCGAAAACATCCTGGACCCGAACGCGGTCGTGCCCGCCGACTTCCGCGTGAGCGTCTTCCAGCTCAAAGACGGCCGCACGATCACCGGCGTGATCCCCGAGCAGACCGAGCGCACCCTGACCATCCAAACCCCGGCGGAGCGGCTGACGATTGAACGCACGCAGATCGTGAAGCAAGAGCAGTTGACGCAGAGTTTGATGCCGGAAGGGCTGCTGACGGCGCTGGGTGAGGAGAATGTTATCAACTTGATCGCTTACCTGATGTCGAACGGGCAAGTGGAGCTTCCCAAATGACGAAAGAATGACGCCGTTCGAATAACGCAGGGATTGCGAGATCATGACCATTCTGCATTCTGCATACGTCATTCGACATTTTCCTCATGGCTTCACTTTTTGACTGGATCGCTGCGGCACGCCCAAAAACGCTTGGGGCGGCCATTGCGCCGGTGGCGGTGGGTTGTGCGCTGGCGGAAAAGATCGGTGGGAAGCTCGATTGGACGCTGGCGGTTTGCACGTTGGGAAGCTGCGGGGCATTGCAGATCGCGACGAATTTCTTCAATGATGCGCTGGATTCGCTCAAAGGGGCGGACACGCAGGCGCGGATCGGGCCACGGCGCATCACGGCGAGTGGTGCGGCTTCGGCGGGCGCGGTGAAAACGGCGGCGTGGGTGATGCTGGCGGTGGCGACGCTGCTGGCGGTGCCGCTGTTTGAGGCGCGGGGGCTGCCGATCTTGTTCATCGGGCTGCCATCGCTGTATTTTTGCTTCGGTTACACCGGCGGGCCGGTGCCGCTGGCGTATCGCGGGCTGGGGGAGCTGTTTGTCATTTTGTTCTTCGGCTTCGTCGCGGTGACGGGCACGGCGTTTGTGCAAACCGGCGAGTGGCTGACGGGAGCGGTGGTGGCGGGGTTTCAAATCGGCTGTCTGAGCACGGTGCTGATCGCGATCAACAATCTGCGCGATGTCGAGGAGGACCGGCAGAGCGGGAAAAAGACGCTCGCGGTGCGGCTCGGTGTGGGTTTTGCACAGGCGGAGATCGCGCTGCTCATCATCGCGGCGCATGCGGCGGGAATTTACTGGTTTCAGCAGGGCTGGCCGCGCGCGTTCACGCTGCCGCTGGCGACGCTGCCCATCGGGCTGTTTGTGGCGTGGCGGGTGATCGCCGAGCCGCCAAGCCGGGGCCATAACCGCCTGTTGGCGATGAGCGGGGCGCAGTTACTGGCTTTCGCGGCGCTGATGTGCTGGGCCATCGTCAATGCGAAGGACGTGATGCCCTGAAAATGCCGAATGACGAATGCGGAATGACGAAGGAAGGTCGCCGGGTGGAAATGACCGCGCCCATTCATGTGCATGAGTATTCGCTGCGCAGCGGCGTGACGCTGAATGCGGTGTCGCAGCGGCGGGTGTTCGCGGGGGCGCTGATCCGCGTGAATGAGGGCTTTGGCTGCGTGCATCCGTGGCCGGAATTTGGCGATGCGCCGGTGGCGGAGCAGCTTCGACTTTTGCGCGAAGGTGTGACGACGCCGGTGACGGCGATGGCACTGCGCTGTGCGGAGATCGACGGACAAGCGCGGCGTGCCGGGGTGAGCCTGTTTGAAGGGCTGGAGATTCCGCGTAGCCATTACTCGTGGAGTTTTGCGCGTGAAACGGTGCCACAGCAGCAGCGGGTGCTGGAGGAGGGCTGGCCGACGATCAAGGCGAAGGGCAGCGCGGACCCTGCTGAGACGACACGCTTTCTGGTGGACTGTGCGCGGGTGTTTGCGGGGCAGGAAGTGCGGCTGCGGGTGGATTTCAACGGCGTGTTGGAGCGGCCGGCGTTTGAGCAATGGATTGAGTGTCTGCCTTCAGAGGTGCGCGAGCGGCTGGATTTCATCGAAGATCCGTTTCCCTATGCAGCAGAGGAATGGGAGGCCGTGCGGCAGCGTTGGGGCGTGAAACTGGCCTTGGACAAGGGCTGGCGGGACGGCACGCAGGGCTTTGATGCGGTGGTGGTGAAGCCGGCGCGGCGTGATTGGCGTGTTGTCGCCGAAAAACATCCGCAGCAGCGACTGGTGATGACTTCGGCGATGGATCACGCCCTGGGGCAGATGTTTGCGGCGTATGAAGCGGCGGTGGCGCTGGCTGAAGGGCAGGTACTGGATTTTTGCGGACTCTGCACGGAGCATTTGTTTGAACAAGATGCGTTTTTTGAGCGGGTGAAGTCGCATGGCGGCCGTTTGACGGCGGATCGCAGCGGCGGCGGCCTGGGATTTGGCGATGTATTGGAACAACTGCCATGGAGACGACTCATTTGACCCCAGCTGCCTTTTGGAACGATGCGGGCATTCACGTCGCGCTGCCGCCGGATCGTGCCGATGAAGCGGCGGGGTTGAGGGAATTCGCGAGAGACGAACTGGGCGCGGCAGGCTGGTGTTTTTTTCAAACGAGCGGTTCCGAAGGGCAGCGCAAATGGGTGGGACTGACCAAAGGGGCGCTGCTGACCTCCGCGCGGGCGGTGAACGCGCATTTTGGCATCACGAAGCGCGATCATTGGCTGCTGGCGCTGCCGATTCATCATGTGGGCGGCTTTGGGATTTTGGCGCGGAGTTTTGTGAGCGGGAGCCAGGTAACGAAATTGGAGGGGAAATGGGATGCGCGGCGGTTTGTGCAGCAATGTGCAGCGGTGGAAGCGACGCTGGCATCGCTGGTGCCGACGCAGGTGTTTGACCTGGTGGCGGCGCAACTAGTCGCGCCGAAATCGCTGCGAGCGGTGCTTGTCGGCGGCGGTGCAACGAGTCACGAACTGGCGCAGGCAGCGCAACAACTGGGCTGGCCGGTATGTCGGACGTATGGGATGACGGAAACAGCCTCACAGGTGGCCGCGCAAACGGAGGTGGGCGGCGAAATGGAAGTGTTGCCGATCTGGGAGGTGAGCACGGACGCGGAGGGTGTGATGACGGTGCGCGGCGGGGCGCTGGCACGCGGTTATGCGGTGCAGGAGGCCGGTCGCTGGTGCTGGGAGCCGACTGACGAGGGAAGGGGATTACGAACACGCGATCGGGTGCAGCTTTGGCAGGATGGCGCGCGGCGTCTGTTGCGGTTCACGAGCCGCGAAGCGAACACGATTAAAATATTGGGCGAACTGGTGGCCTTGGAGCCGATTCAGGCACGCGTGGAGGCTATCCGCCTGAATTTGGGCATGCGTGAGGGGGAAGCCGTGATCTGTGATGTGCCGGATGAACGCACTGAGGCGAAGCTGGCGCTAGCGGTCGCCGCCATGGATGCGGCAGACGCGGAACGGCTACGCGCGGCGCTCAATCAAACGCTGCGCCCGTTTGAACAGGTGGAATCGCTCCACTGGCTGCCAGCGATCCCGCGCAGTGAACTGGGCAAGGTGCTGCTGCCCGATTTACGGGCACTGTTGACCTCACGGAGAGGATGATTACTGCTCCTTGGGAGCGGAGCCGTCCAGTGGGGTGATGACGGGGCGATCCTTCATTTCGGGGGAGATGAGGAAGTTTTTTGGGTCGGTAGGATCTGGAACAAAGGAGATGAGAAATAGCTCCTCGATCTTGTCCGTGAGTGTTTCCTGCGAGGTGCGTACCGTGGCATGCACATAGCCCTTGTCCTTCTCCTGGACGAGGCCGAGAACGACAATTTTGAGTGTTTCCTGCTTGCGCTTGGTCGCCTCGGGCGTGATGCGGAGCTTCTTGTGCCAGGCCTCGCGGTCCGCCTGATAGAACTCCTGCGGTGTCATTCTCTCCAATTCGCTCACGCCTTTGACATTGTAGCCGGCCAGCATGGCCTCCTCATCGGACATGGTGGGAGCGGTTTTGATGACATTCACGGTCTCCCGCTGACGACGTTCCAGTGAGGCGGATACGAGCATCTTGGACGCGGTTTTCCAGTCCTGCAGCACCACGGCGGCGAGGTACTTCTTCACCAGGGCGGCGCAGGGATGATCCTGCGGCAATGGCTCCGCATGGAGCGGCAGGGCGGCGAGGCTGAGCAGCGAGGTGGCAAGAAGGCCGCAGAAGATGGAACGCAGTTGCATAGAAAGTTGGAATGGAAGGGGGGACTGGTGTGTAGCCGCTGGCAGAATGCGCGTCAAATAAAGAAACCCAACGGCCAGGTAGCCGCCCGTGTCATGCCCATGTCTCTCTGGTTGCTTGTGCCATGTGCAGTTTTTTCTTTTCTTTGTGAACAAATCGGGCCTATTCTCCGACAAAGAAAATCGCTTCCTATTATGAAACTTATCCTCATCTCCATCCTCACTACCGCTACATTGACCTCCTGCGAAAACATGGGGCCATCCACTCAAAGGGGGGCTGTCATTGGCGGTCTTGGCGGCGCCGCCGTCGGCGGTATCATCGGCAGCCAAAGCGGCCGCGGTCTTCAAGGAGCTGCGATCGGTGGCGCTCTCGGTGCCGCTGGTGGGGCAGCCATTGGCAACTCTAGGGACCGCAACCGCCGTTATTATTAATCATCGTCGTCTAACCACACATCTCCATGAAAAATTCCATCCTCACGATTCTCTCCGCTGTGTCGCTGGTTTCCTGCGCCACCGGGCCTAATGCTCAAACCGGTTCTGTCATCGGTGCTCTCGCAGGTGCGGGAGTCGGTGGCATCATCGGTAATCAAAGTGGTCGCGGCCTCGAAGGTGCTGCGATCGGGGCCGGTCTGGGCGCGCTGGGCGGCAATGCCCTGGGCAACTCCAGAGATCAGCAAAATTCCCGCTCCCAGCAGGGCTATTACGACAACCAAGGCCGCTGGCATCCCCAGCAGCAGCAACAACAGCAGGGCTACTACGACAGGAACGGCAACTACCGTTACTACTAGCCTTGGCGGAAAGTCATTTGAGAGCCTGTCTAACGAAGACTTCGTTGGACAGGTTTTCTGTTTTGCGGGTAGATTTGCGCATGACACAAACTTTTACCCAAGCGCGGCGTTTTTTTCAGGAGAACGACTGGCGCACGATCCTAGCGCGCATGAATGCGCGGGACACGCATCCGCTGATCCAGTTCATGAAGTATGGCATCTGTGGTGTGGGTGCGCTCATCGTGCATCAGACGATCTGGGGTGCCTGTTCGGTGTGGCTGTATCCGGCGATTGACAGCGGCATTCCGAAGGAAACCCGCGCTTTGCACAGCACCTACAATAACAGCGTAGCCTTCCTGTTCAGCAACGTCTTCGCCTACATCACGAACTCGATGTGGGTATTCACGCCGGGAAAGCATCATCGGGTGAAAGAGTTTTTCTATTTTACCCTGGTGAGCACGGTGGCATTCGTCGTGGGCTTGGTGGCGGGGCCATTGTTGATTCATCGCTATGGGATTCACACCGTGCTGGCACAACTGCTGATGGTGGTGGCCGCAGTGTTGGTGAACTTCGTGTGCCGGAAGTTTTTTGTCTTCAAAAGCTGACACGGCATGCTGCATGTTGTCCTCTATCAGCCGGAGATTCCGCACAACACGGGTGCCATCGGGCGGCTCTGCCTAGCCACGGGTGCGCGGCTGCATCTGATCAAGCCGCTTGGCTTCAGTTTAGAGGACAAACACCTCAAGCGGGTGGGTCTCGATTACTGGCGGGAAGTGGATCTGCGCATCTGGGAAACGTGGGAGGAGCTGCGTGCCGCAGTGAGTGCGGATGCGGCCTTTTTCTTTGTCGAATGCCAGGGCGAAACGACTTACTGGGAAGCCGACTTCAACGACAGCGAGGTCTATCTCGTCTTCGGGCCTGAAACACGCGGCATCCCACCTGCGGTGATGGAGCCAGCACGCTGTCTGCGCATTCCGATGCAGGGTACACGCAGTCTGAATCTTGCCACGGCGGCGGGCATTGTGATGTATGAGGCGCTGCGGCAGCGTGCGCAGACGGGCATCGTGCCTTGACGCAGCGTGGCATCTGCGGAAGCGTACGCGCACCTTTTATCCATGATTCAGGACGCCGCCCCCCTTGCCGCACATGATGTGCATCGCACCTACCACCTTGCCGGTCATGATCTGCCCGTGCTGCGTGGTGTGAATCTCGAAGTGGCGGCTGGTGAAAAAGTATTTCTCTGCGGCCAGTCGGGCGCTGGCAAAACCACGCTGCTCTATGTGCTCGGCGGCCTGGAGCAGCCTACGTCTGGCGATGTCCTGGTGCATGGCCGCTCTCTTTACACCTCCGCTCCGGCCGAACGTGCGCGCACGCGCAATGAAGTCATGGGCTTCGTTTTTCAGCACTACTTTCTGCTGCCAGAACTCACCGCGCTCGAAAATGTCGTCCTGCCTGCGATGATCGGCGGGCGCAAGGCTGAGGGCCGCGCCCGCGAGCTCCTCGGCAAAGTCGGCCTCAGTGAGCGCCTGGATCATCTGCCCACCGAACTCTCCGGCGGCGAGCAGCAGCGCGTGGCGATCGCCCGCGCGCTCATTAATAACCCCGGCATCATCTACGCCGACGAACCCACTGGCAACCTTGACGCCAGCACGGGTGAAGGCGTCATCGACATGCTAATGCAAATTGTCGATGAGGCGCAAAAAACCCTCATCGTCGTCACGCACGATCAAACTCTCGCCAAACGCGGTGACCGCCGTCTCATTCTCAAAGAGGGCCGCCTGGAGGAGGGCTGACGTGCCGCCAAACCGTTGAAAATCCGTTAATTTCTCACCAGTTCATGTCTTCGGAACCTTCCAGCCCCCCGCAGCCGCCAGACCACGGTCCTGCCGACTCCCAATGGCGACAAAAGCCGAAGCGTGGCTGCTTCAGTTCCTTCGCACGCCTGCTGTTCCTGACCATCATCCTCACCGGACTGTTGCTGCCCTTCACGCCATTCGCTGGCAAGATCAAAAAAGGCATCCAGGACATCGTCGAATCCGCCCGCAGCACCAAAGAAATCATCGTCACTCGCGAGGTGCTCCGTGATGTCATCAAAGAGATTCCCGTGACCAATGAAGTCATCAAGGAGGTCGAAGTCATCAAAGAGGTGCTGCCGCCGCTCCCGGAAAAATACATCCCACGCAAGGACATCGACGTCGCCTCGCTGTTCAACGGCATCACGGTGAAGACCAATCTGCTCACCGAGCAGGGCAGTTTTGCCAGCCTCGAACGCCTCGATCCCGAATCCTACAAGGCTGAGTTCCAACTTAGCATCAGGGTGCCGAAGGCGAACCAGACGATGGTCGAGCTCAGCCGCATCAACAAATTCCTGCCCACCATCTTGCCTGGGCTGGATGCCATGCTGCCCGCCGCGAAAGTCTCTGGCTTTTACCACAAGCTCTACGAGAACAAAACCAGCCGCGTGCAGAACGATCTCACCCGCCTCAATAAGATCCTCGACCGCCACAACTTCTACGACACCGAGACCATCCTCGAACTCACCCACCCCACCACCCAGCGCCGCACGCTCTTGATTCAGTCCGAGATGGACGTCGTCGCCGATGGCTCCGACGGCGACCGCATGCCCACGCTCGCGGAATACATCTACCTCTCCGACTACTACCAGCCCTTCACCAGCTACGCCTGGCCGAAGACCACCAAGACTCCCAACCCGCTGCTCGCCAAATGGGAGGAACGTCTGAAAAAGGCGCAGGACGAATTCGCCATCAAAGGCCTCCCCTCCTCCCGCAATCGCGAACTCAGCGCCCTCATCAGCACGCTCAAGGTCGAAATCGGTGAGATGAAAGCCCGTAGCAGTCTCATCGCCGAAAAAGATCCCTTCGTGGTCATCTCGCTGCTCTTCCGTGGCTATGGCGATCAAAACAAGTTCACGCCGAGCATCGGCGACTACGCCGCCGTCATTCACGAGGGCAAAATTTACCCCGCCATCTGCGGTGACTACGGCCCCAGCTTCAAAATGGGCGAGGCCTCGCTCCTCATGGCCAAAACCATCAATCCCAAGTCCACACCCTACATCCGTCCCGAAAGCGATCTCAAAGTCACCTACCTCATCTTCCCCGGCACCGCTGAGAAGACGCGCAGCGCCCCAGACATGGCGAAATGGCGTGAAAAGTGCGAAGCCCTGCTCGGCGAGATCGGCGGCATTGGCTCCGGCTATGTGCTGCACACCTGGGAAGACCCGTTCAAGAAGCCTGAGCCGCCTGCCGCGCTCTCGACTGGTGCCAGCGCACCCGCCCCTCAAACGACGGCACCCGCTTCTGCAGCCACTCCACCTTCGACGACTCCAGATGCAGCTAAATCGACTCCAGCGACACCGCCGGAACCATCAAGCGACTCCAAGTCGGACTCCACCAAGAAATAGAGCACCAAGGACTGGCAGCCTGATTGACGCAGGGCTCACCGCCACGCCGCCGCCCACTGCTTCGCGAAGTAAGTGAGAATCATGTCCGCACCCGCGCGGCGGATGCCGATGAGAGATTCGTTCACGATCTTCGTTTCGTCGATCCAGCCGCCCGCAGCACCGGCTTTGATCATCAAATACTCGCCGCTGACCTGATACGCCGCGATGGGTAGCGTGCTGGCGGCACGCAGTTTCGCGATGATGTCGAGATACGGCCCCGCAGGCTTCACCATCAGGATGTCCGCGCCTTCCGCCTCGTCGAGCGCGGCTTCCCGCAACGCCTCGCGTGCATTCGCCGGGTCCATTTGATACGTCTTCTTGTCCCCCGCCTTCGGGGCTGAATCCAAAGCACCGCGAAACGGTCCGTAGTAGGCGCTGGCATACTTCGCCGTGTAGCTCATGATCGAAACGGTCTGGAATTCCTCGGCATCCAGCGCCGCGCGCATCGCCGCCACACGGCCGTCCATCATGTCGCTCGGAGCCACGATGTCTGCGCCCGCACGAGCATGGCAGAGCGCCTGCTGGCTCAGCACAGCCACGGTTTCATCATTCAAGATGCGTCCATCGTCCGCAACGAGACCGTCATGGCCGTCACTGTTATAGGGATCGAGCGCCACATCGGTAATGACCGTCAGCGTCGGATGCGCCGCTTTCAGCGCACGGATCGCCCTCGGCACCAAGCCATCATCGGCATGACACGCCTCCGCGCTTCGCGTTTTGAGTTCATCCGGGATGCGCGGAAACAGCACCACCGCTGGCACGCCCAGCGCATGCGCTTCACCGGCCTCTTTCAGGAGTCCCGCCAGGCTCCAGCGCGTGCAGCCAGGCATCGAGGCGATGGCAGTGTCCTCCGCGCCTTCTTGTAGGAACAGCGGATAGATCAAGTGACCCGGCGTCAGTTCCGTCTCGCGCACAAGATCACGAATGCCGGGAGACTGGCGGTTGCGGCGAGGACGGGTGGGCAGGTTCATGGCGGGAATGACGAATGCAGAATGAACGAATGACGAATGCTTCCACAGACCATGACGAGCAGTCACGCTTGCGTCATTGGGAATTCCTCATGGGTCACACTGGTGGCTCAAGGCAACTCTTTGAGCTGAATGTGACGGTATTCCATGATGCCGCGATCGCCTTCGAGCCCGATGGGGCCGGTGGCAGGCATGGGCAGCGCGGCTTCCAGCACTTCACCATTGCAGGTGCAATGCGCGACGCCGTCCTTCACTTCCACGACCATCTGGTTCCATTCCTGCGGCTTGTACTGCTTCAGTGCCTTGTAAGGACCGGCCACGAGGTAGTCGCGGCACTGGAGCTGCGGCTTGCGGATGAACACACCGCTGTCGGCGTTTACGCTGGCGCGGAAATCGAGCTTCAGGATGAAGTTCTTCGGGAACTCGGCCACGGTGTAGAGCTGGCCGGTGAGTTTGTCCATTTCGTCGGGAAACGTCACCGCGATGGTTCCGTCCTTCACGATGTAGCGGCCTGCGTCCGCCGCCTCGGTCTTGCCATCATGCTTCGCGGTGATCGCACCGGGATTCGGATCGTCCTTCTTCGTTTTCTCACGGAAACACCAACTGGTGAGGTCTTTGCCGTTGAAGAGCGAGGTGAAGCCCGCTTCAGGCGTCCAATCTTCAGCATGCAGGGTGGAAACGGCGAGGGCGATGAGGAGAGCGATGTGTTTCATGGTGGGTGGAGTGTTACTTGGCGATGACGGTGAATCCTTCTTTGCTGTCTTTGATCAGCCAGCCGGAGGCTTCGAGCTGCTTTCTCAAAGTGTCGGCGGTGGCCCAATCTTTCGCCTGTTTGGCATCCCAGCGTTGTTGGGCGAGAGCCTGGATATCGGCGGGGACATCAGCGGCGGCTTCATCGACGAGGGCGGGAAGCGTGAGGCCAAGCGCCTGTAGCATGAAATGCAGGCCGTTGCGCGTGGCGGTGGCTTCGTCGGCAGAGAGGGCGGCGGGCTTGAGCTTGTTCAGCGTGCCGAAGATGGCACCCATCGCACCGGGGACGTTGAGGTCTTTCAGGAGTGTCTCCCAGGCATCGACGAATGGACCGGGAGCACCCGGAATAGGAGCCGTGCCGCGATTGAGCGCCTTGTCGGCCTTCGCCAGTTTTTGCAACGCCTGCCGGGCCGAGTCGAGGCTGTGCATGGTGAAGTTCAGTGGCGCACGGTAGTGGCCGGAGATGAGCACGTAGCGCAATTCGGCGGCGCTGTAGCCGCGTTGGGCGAGGTCGGCGAGAGTGTAGAGATTGCCCAGGCTCTTGCTCATCTTGCCGCCATCGACCATGAGATGTGCTACGTGCATCCAATGATGCGCGAATTGCCCGTGCGTGCTGCAGCAGCTCTGCGCGATCTCGTTTTCGTGATGTGGGAAGATCAAATCGACGCCGCCGCTGTGCAGATCGAAGTCCACACCGAGGTATTCCAGAATCATCGCGCTGCATTCGAGATGCCAGCCGGGGCGGCCCTCCCCCCAGGGACTGGGCCAGAAATTGTCACCATCCTCCGGCTTGCGGGCTTTCCAGAGGGCGAAGTCGGTGAGGGAATCCTTCGTGTACTCGTCGCTGTCGGTCGCGCTGGCCGCTTCGCTGGCACCGAGGCGGAGTTCGCGGTCTTCGAGGTGGCTGAGCTTGCCGTAGTCCTTGAACGAGGAGACGCGGAAGTACACGCTGCCGTCCGCAGCCGCATACGCGTGGCCTCCGGCGACGAGTTTTTCAATCATCACGACCTGCTGCGAGATATGCGCCACGGCGCTTGGCTCAATGTGCGGTGGCAGCAGATTTAGTGCGCTGCAGTCGGCGTGAAACTTCTCGGTCCAGCCACGGGTGAAGTCGCCGAGGGTTTGCCCCGCCTTGATCGAGTCGCGGATCGTCTTGTCGTCCACATCGGTGATGTTGCGGACGTGCAGCGTGGGCGTGCCGCCGGCCTCAATGACGCGGCGCATCACATCCTGCGCCACGAAGGTGCGGAAATTGCCGATGTGCGCCGGACCATAGACCGTGGGGCCGCAGCAGTAGAAACGCAGCGTTTTGCCGTCGAGCGGCGTCACTTCGCGGTCAGTGCGGGTCAGGGTGTCGTGGAGTTTCAGGGCGGCGGGCATGGAACTGCGAAGATGGCAAGCGGCGGCGCATGGGGCAAGGTGAAGCATCACTTGCTCTTTGATTCAGGGGCACTACAGTGCGGTTCTCCAAAACGGGGGCGTACTGGTTTCGACGGGTAGCCTTAGTTCGGAGCTGCATGCCGAGGATGATTCGTTGGCCTCGTTAAACACCGGATCAAAAAACATAAATGCAAACTCTAACGAGCTAGCACTCGCAGCTTAAGCCCTGCGACATCGTTCAGGCAATGTCTGGTAGCCTGAACGATGCCACTACCAGGCTGGTTTGATCATCGGGCGACCGGGTGGCAAACGAGACTCAACAGGACGCTGGGTGAAGAGTAGGCTGTCCCTCGCCGCCTCCCACCGAGACCAAAGGAGAGACTGAGCATGGAGACGCTACGGATGATGGTTATTCGGACAGGGGTTCAACTCCCCTCGCCTCCACTTCCTTGATTTTCAAGGAAGTGGCGCTGTGAGGCGCGGTAGATGGGGCAAGGTGCTCTATCCTTGAAGGACACATCACTTGTGTGCTGACGCCGTTTTACGCATTGATCTCTGCCACTGTGCCTTGCGTCTATAGTCAGGGGCGGAAAGAAGGGCGACAGCTCTTTTTCAAGGCCATTAGGCCACCAATTTGACCCCACCGTATTGATCGAATCAGCTCTTCGATGGGTGAGTGCGCGCAGACGTTTACACATCATTCACGCTCGCAGGTCGCACATCGCCTGCTGATGAGCAGTGGCATGAAGGCTAGCTAGATAAGCCGATCATTTATTGCCAGTAAACCGATTGGCTATCAAAAAGGTGGCTGGAGTTTGGGATACAGCAAGCCATTCGCCAATGGCTCTGAATGAGCAAGTTAGGCAAGAATAAGCAATCAATTCAGCCATTTATTAGCAGGGGTGACGCCTAGCTCATAAACGTGCGCCAACAGTCTCCCCCAGCCCTCAGCCTACCCAACCACAGATGAAGCAATCCAGCGTTTTTTTGAACTTTCTTCGTCGGCACATAAATCAACCGGTCACCGCCGCCTTGGCGGTGTTGTTCCCGCTATGGACCGTGCAGGTTCAGGGAGCCACTTTTTATTGGGATGGTGATACAAACGGCGCGAACGCCAGCATTGGAGGAAGCGGCACCTGGGACACCACGCTGAACAATTGGGATCCGGATGCGGCGGACAATTCGAACAGCAACAATGCCATTTGGAGCAATGCCAGCAAAGACATTGCTTTCTTCGGCGGGGGCGCTGGCACGGTCACTTTGGGGACTCCGATCACGGCGGGTGGCCTTGTTTTTGACAGTGATGGCTATGTCATCATGGGCGATACACTCACGCTGGCTGCGGTTGCCGGGCTGAGTTCGCCGATCGTCAACGTGGCGGCTTTCAAACGCGCTACGATTGATTCCCTCATTGCTGGCACCGCCGGCCTCACCAAAACCGGCAACGGTACCCTCGCCTTGAGTAACACTGCCAACACCTTCAGTGGGGATGTGGTCATCAACGGTGGTGGCATCGTCATCACGAATCAGGCTCAGCTCGGCACTGGCACGACGGCGATCTCGGTCAATGGCCTCGCCAATACCGGCAGCCCCGGTTACAGTGGTGGTCAGTTGGTGCTCAATGGTGGAATCACTGGCCTGACCATCAATCGTGAAATCAGCGTCACCGGTCGCGGAGTGGGAGCGGCCAACGGTTCCGCCGGACTCATCAGCGTGGGGAACAACACCATCACTGGTGATTTCGTGCTGGGCAGCACGGGAACTGAGGGCCGCGCTCTGGCGACTCACGGGGTCACCACACTCACTGGCGGTGTGCAGCTCGGTTCAGGCGGGGCTGAGCTGTTCTACGGCAATGGCAACTGGATCATCTCCGGCATTGTCACCGGTTTTGACCCGTTGGGTGATCGCTTTGTCAAAACAGGGAACCTCTTCGGCACCACTCTGTGGCTACAGAATGACGCCAACAATTTCGCGCAACCTCTTCGTATTGACTCGGGAACAGTCCGCGTCGCCACCGTCGGCGCGCTGGGTTCCAATACGGGGCTGCAATCCCTCGATTTTAATGGTGGCGTGCTAGAGTTGCGCACGGAACAGACGGATTTCAGCAGCAAGGAGGTGCGTAAGCGTGGCAACGCGGGTGGCATTTTTGTGGACCACTCCATCGGTGGGTCTTCTATCAATCAGACGCTGTCTTTTGGCAATTTGCTGCTTGATGCAAACGCTAACTTCACGCTTACCGGGCGCAATGGGTTAGGTGCCAGCTTTAACGGCGGCGCAGCGGCGGGAGGCACCGCGATTGATTGGGCCAGCGGCGGCACCGGAAACTTCACCAACAGCAGCAGCGGCCTGCTGACCATCAACGCCGATGTTTTGCGCCGCTCTGAAACGACGGCACGCAACTTCACCGTCACTGGCAGTGGCGATACCCGGATGACGGGCAATTTCCTACAGTTGGGGACGGGCGCGGTGAGTCTGGTCAAAGATGGCGTTGGAACGTTCACCCTGCTGGGAACGGCCTCGACCGCCACCGGGATAACCACTGTCAACAATGGAACGCTCGCGCTGAAATCATTTGGCGGACTGCCCAGCGGCGAGTTGCGCATCGGCAACGCCACCACGACGGCCGGGGCGCTCGATTACCAGGGGGCTGGAGAAACCAGCAGCAAGGCGATCACTATCAATACCACAACGGCCAATGCCTACATCAACGCCAACGGCAGCGGGGCGCTGGTCCTGACGGGAACGATCACCGCGCTGGCAGGAGCGAAGACCTTGGTGCTGGGTGGTGCCAGCACTGCCAGCAATGAAATTCAGTCGTCGATTCCACTCAATGCGACGAATTTGCAGAAAATTGGAACAGGCACATGGGTGCTTTCCGGTGCCAATTTGTACACTGGCACCACCACCGTCTCCAGCGGTACTTTGCAGCTCAAAGACACCTTCTCTGGCTCGTCACGGAATGGGATAGTGGACACGTCCAATCTCATTTTCAATGTGGACACCTTTTCGCAAGGGGCCGGCGGCACCTTTGAGTATCTTGGCGACGGTGCCAATCCCAGCGCGGAATCCGTCGGCTCTCTGCTTGGGACGGCGGGCGCGGGCACGGTCAAAGTCACTGCTGGCGGCGGCGGGACGGCTGCACTGACCTTCTCCTCACTCGGCACGATCTCAGCGGGCAGTGGGATCAATTTCGTCACCAACGCTGGCGGCTCGGTCGTTCTAACTGGAGCCGCCGACATCAATGGCATCCTCAATGCGCACCTCTATTATAATGGCGCGGACTTCGCCTCTGGTAGCGCGGTGACGGCGGCCACTTACACGGCAGAGGCGGCCGGTGCCAGCCTCGCGGCAAGCAACACGAATCCCTACCTCGTCAACACCACCGACATCGCCGCGCAGGCCACGGCTATCATCAACGCTGGTATCAAGTTTGACGACACCCGCAACCTCACCCTCGCGGGCGGCGCGACCCTCACCATCCGCAATGGTGCCACCGTCTCCGGTGGCATTCTCGTCACTGGCGGCAGCTCCGTCGTCATCAGTGGCGGCACCGGCATCACCAGCGGCGGCGCGTCCGATCTCGTCTTCCGCACCGATGGCGTGGGCGACACCCTCACTCTCAATACACCCATCACCGCCGCCTCCACCCTCGGCTGGACGAAGCTGGGCGCGGGCACCTTGGTGCTTGGTGCTGCCAATGCTGGCACCACGGGCGGTCAGATTCACATCAATGAGGGTACGGTCCAGCTCTCCGGCTCTGGCCGCCTGGGGGCGGACAGCATGGATGTGCGTCTGCGGCAGGGTGCCACATTGGATTTAAACGGCGTGAATCTTGGCACGGCTGCCTCAGCGACGGCTGCCATTGATGAACTCAATGGCGCGGGTACGGTCACCAACAGTGCGGCTGCCACCATGGCCATCTTGCGTGTCGGCAGCGCCAACACCAGCAGCTTTTTTACCGGTGCCATTGAGGATGGCCTGGGCCAGATCAGTTTAGTGAAAAGTGGCAGTGGCACCTTCTGGCTCTCCGGCGCTCAATCTTACACCGGCGTGGTGCAGCTCATCGGCGGGAACCTCGATGTGACTTCTTTGGCAAATATCGGCGTCGCCAGTGGACTCGGCCTTGGGGATGCCACCAGTGATGTCACCAACGCCGCTAGTCTCGTCTTCAACGGCGGCGCGCTACGCTACATCGGTCAGAACACGACGAACACTTATCAGACCACGCAGAGTCCTTCCGTCAATACCAACCGCCTCTTCACCCTGGCGGGCAACGGCACCATCGCCAGCTTCGGCAGCTACGGCAAAAATGATTCTAGTGGTCGCGCGAGCAACCATGCCGCGCTGGTCTTCAGTAATACTGCTGCGGTGGCTTTCAGTGGAGCGGGCAATCGTCTCCTCGACCTGCGCGGTGACTCGCTGGGGGATAATATCATGGGGCTGCAGCTCATTGACAACCCGACCGGCGGCTTGCTGAGCGTCAGAAAGTTTGACAGTGGCCTCTGGATCCTGACCAATGCCAGCAACTCCTACACTGGCGACACCCTGATTGGCGGGGGTGCTCTGCAGGCCCAGGACGGCAGTTCCCTTTCCACCAACAGTAATCTGGTGATCGATGGCGGTGGTGGCATCTTCCAGACCTCCGGCACCTTCACCCGCGCTCTCGGCACAGGTGCCAACGAGGTGCGTTTTGGAGCGATCAATCTCCGGGGGGGCTTCGCTGCCAGCACGGCACCGCTGATAGTCAATCTGGGCACCTCGGGACTCGTCTGGGGATCATCGAACTCTCCCACCGCTGGCACCACCCATTTCCTCGGCGCCGGCACGCTCTACCTCAGCTCCAGCACCGCGCTGGCGGATGTGACCTTCGTCAATGACTTTGAAGTCACCCAGGGTATCGACAAACCGATCACCGTCACCACGGCACTCAATAGCACCACAGTGACTCTCACTGGCGGCACCACCACCGATGGTCTCACCGTCGGCCAGGCCATCTCTGGTGCCAACATTCCGGCGGGAGCGTTCATTGCTTCGGTCAATACCGCCACCCAGATCAGCCTTAGTGTTAACGCCACCGCTGCCGGCACTGGCACCGTAGCCAGTGTCTCCGGCGCCGGTGTCCGTGAAATCCGCGTCGATGACAATGGTAACACGGGCCTCGATTACGCCACGGTTTCCGGCGTGATCAGTGGCGCTGGCGGTCTCGGCAAGGTTGGCGGTGGCTTACTGATCCTCAATGATGCTAACACCTACAGCGGGAACACGTTGTTTCGCGAGGGTGGTCTCTTTGTCAGCTCGATTGGGGCTGCGGGAGCCACATCCTCCAGCCTGGGCACCAATGTCAGCGGTGGCATTCTCGAACTCGGTAATCCAGGCACCAACACGACGGTCAGCCTGATGTATGTCGGTCCTGGTGAAGTGGCCACGCGTAAGGTCGCCATCACCGGCACCACGGGAACCCGGCGTATTGACTCCAGTGGCAGCGGCGCGCTGGTGCTGACCAATCTGGTGCATACTTCGGCGGATTCCGTCACCACCACCGGCGGCGCCAAGATTTTGGAAATCCGTGGCAACAACACCGATGGCAACCGCATCACCTCGGTGCTGGCAAATAACGGCGGCATCTTGACGATCAATAAGTTCGACAGCGGCACCTGGATCCTGGATCCCACCAGCGCCAATACTTTCACCGGCATTTTGACGGCGGGTGCCGGCACGCTCGGCCTCACCGCAGACGGGATCGGCAGTGCCTCGCGGCTCGACATGAGCAATGCTGCTATTTTTGCTTATGGCGGGGATCTGACTACCAGTATTCCCATGCAGTTGAACAACAACACTGCCGCGGTGTTCACCGGTTCGCACAACATCACCCTCGATGGCACCGTGACCAAACAGGCGGGCGCGAACGACCAGACCTTCAGCAACAATCTTGAAAATGGTGCGGTGCTGACCATCAACGGCAATTTCGTCAACGACCAGAACGCGGTGGCCACCCGCAACATCAACGTGCGCGGCTTCGGCTCCACGGTGTGGAATGGCCTCATTCAGAACAACAGCACCGCCGGTGCGCTCACCCGCTTCGACATCCGCATCGCCAACGAGGCATCTTTCACCCTCGGCGGCGACAACAAAGGCGCGGCGCTCGGCTTCACGGGGGGCATCGTGCTAGGCCAGGGAACGCTCATTGTGGCCCACACGGGTGGTCTTGGCCCCACCGCGAACAATGTGATTCTGAGTGGCGGGGTGCTGACGGCAGCGGTCGATCTCTCCGGTGCCAGCAAGATTACAAACAATGTTTTCCTCCAGGGCGATCCGGTGACCATCAATGGCACGCAGAACATCGAGTTCGGCGGTAGCCTGACCCATGACAACGCAGACCGCAATCTGGTCAACAACCTGTCGGGCGGGGCGATTCTCACCCTCTCGGGTGGAGTCAATCTCTCGCAGAACGCCACCAGTCGCACACTCACCGTGCGTGGTACGGGGGACACGCTGATCAGCAGCGTGATCGTCAATGGCAGCACCGCTCCGGCAAGCGCCTTCCGCATGCGCGGCACCGGCACGGTGGAACTGACCGCCGCCAACACCTATGACGGGGCTACTGCAGTGGAGAACGGTGTGCTCAAACTCGGCGGGGCCGGGGTGCTCGATCAGAACTCTGTCATCACAGTGAGCGGCAGCGCGGTTTTACGCTTAGACAACGCTACCACCAATAATGGCAATCGTGTGAGCGACACCCGGGACATCAATCTGGACCACGGCACACTGGATTTCATCGGCAATGCCGCAGGGTCCACTGAGTCCCTCGGCCGGCTCGACATCAATGGCAATGGCTTGGCCAAGGTTTTGATTTCGGGCGGCGACAGCACGCTGACCTTCCTGTCAGTGAACTTTGCCAATACCGGCTCGGCCCTGGATCTGAGCACCATCGCGAACCTCGGCAGCAACAACAAGATTTTGTTCACCACCGCCCCTAGTGGCATTGCGGTGTCCAACGGCATCCTGCCGCGGGTGGTGATCGGCAGCGACTTCGCGGAATACGATGTGACCAATGGTGTCCGCGCATTCACTGGCTACAACAACTCCAACAATCTCGGAACGGCGTTGGCCACGGCCACCATGAACCTGACTGCCGCCGCGAGTGTCACCGGGTCACAGACCGTGAATGCTTTAAGGCTGGACCATGGCACAGGAGTGACCGTGGGATCGACGGTTGCGGGAGTCACGCTTACCCTCACCAGTGGTGGACTCATCGCCACTGGGGGCGGCATCCATCGACTGAGCGTACCCATTGTAAACTCGGGTGCCAATGGCGCTTTCTTCCAGGTTTCCGCCGGTACGACGTTGGAGGTGGATAGTGTCCTCACTGGCGCGGCATTCACGGCGCTCCAAGGCGGCAGCATCAACTTCAACACCCAGCAGTTCTTCACCAGCACCACCAATCTTCATGGCGGCACCCTGAAGCTGAACGGCGGCCTGAACACCATCATGCCGTTAAAGCAGGCGATCTTTATCAATCCAGGAGCCACCCTCGATCTCAATGGCAATGTCCAGTTTGCTGGCAACATCCTCACCAGCAGCGTCCAGCCCGGTGCCGGTGGCTCCATCATCAGCAGCACCGGCACCGGCACCATTGTCACTGACAATGGTGGCAACTGGATGGGAGTTATCAGTGGCAGCGTCAATCTCGGCCGAGTCGGTGGCGGCACCTTGACCATTGGGACGGCGCAGACCTACACCGGCTGGACTTTCCTGACCGCCGGTGCCACCACGCTGCGTGACGAGGGTACGCTGGCGAACACCTCTGGCATCGACATCAACCTAGCCACCCTGACCCTCTCTAACAACGAGAACCTACAGACGCAGAACAACAACAGGATCAATGATGCCGCAGCGATCACGCTGCGCAGCGGTACGCTCAACGTCAACGGTCTAGTGAATACCGCCGCCTCGGAAACTTTGGGAGCCATCACGGCGGCCATGGGGGCCAATGTGATCCAGTCCGCCACCGGTGGCACCGGCTCTGCCGGCGCTTTTACTTCGCAAGATCTGAGGATTGAAAGCCTGACCCGTTCGGGCGGGGCGACGGTCAATTTCGCCAATTCGACGGCACTCGGCGGCATTGGCAACTTCCCGCGCATCGTGTTCACCACCGCGCCCACGACTTATCTCGGCGGTGCGCTGGGTGCATGGGCCATCGCCAACTCCAGCGACTACGCTGCCTACAACAGCACCAACGGCGTTGGCACCCTGGGCAACGGCGGCTACACCGGCTATGACGCCACCTTTGCCAGCGGCAACATCACCCAGGTCGCGCCAGACTCCATCGCGCCCTTCACTACCACTCTTTCCGGCACTACTACCACCGCCTTGCTACGCCTTGGCGGGGTGTATGAAAACAACATCGCCTTCACCGCTGGCGGCAATGTCCTGAATCTGGAATTGGGCGGACTGCTCCGCCAGAACGCCGCCTTTTCCTCCTCCATCGGCACCAGCGCCCTGCCTGGCGTGCTCACCGCCGGCGGCACCGAGAACTCGGGCGTCCGGGAACTTATTATTTACTCCAACACCAATGGTAACCCTAACTTTACCGGCTACACAATTAATGTGGGTGCGACAGTCATCAGCGGTTCGAACACGCAGGGCCTGCTGCCGGGCATGACCGTCACGAATGCCAATTTCCCCGCTGGCACCACCATCGTGTCCGTGGACAGCCTCAATCTGGTGACCGTAAGCCAGGCGAGCATAAACACCACCGGCCAGGGCAATCAGACTCTCACCTCCGGTTCATTCATCACCGGGACACAGGCCACTGGGTCCAACATCGTCTCGATGAACTCCACCGTAGGCATCGCTGCCGGCATGACAATCACTGGCACCGGCGTCTTGGCCAATAGCTATGTGGTGTCGGTGGACAGCGCCACCCAGTTGACCTTGAGCCAGAATGCGACCACCAGCATCGCTGGCACGGCCAGTTACACCCTCGGTCTGGGTAATATCATCGTGAACTCGGTCATTGCGGACAATGGTTCCGGCAATTCAGTCCAGCTGGTGAAATCGGGCAACGGGGTGCTCAACCTCTTCGCCAACAACACCTACACCGGTGGCACCCTGATCAATCAGGGCATCGTCAACCTGTTTGGCAGCGGTGTCATCATTCCAAACGGCGGCATCACTATTATTGGCACGGTGCTCAATACCATTTCCAGCGGTCAGATCGCCTCCGGTAACAGCATCAATCTGGTGGGTTCCTCCACGCTCACCTTAGTTGGCAACAACACCCTCGATAGCATCAACTTCAACCACATCGGCGGCACTGGCGCACCCACCGTGACCACCAACGGCGTGCTCACCCTGACTAATGCGACTCCGATCGATGTCACCAACATCAACAGTGCCGTCGGCGTCCCTACGGTGAACGGTTTCCTTGATTTTGGCGCTGGAGCCAAAACGATCAATGTCGGGGCCATTCAGTTGAACGGGGTTGTTTATGACGAGACCGTCAATCGCTCACTTAACATCGGAGCGATTATCTCCGGTAATGCTTCCATCACGAAGACCGGGGCGGGCCTCCTCGGTCTCGGTGGGCAGAGCACCTTCAGCGGTGGACTCACCATCGCCGAGGGCACCCTCGTTATCTTCGCCAGCAGCACTTCCACCGTGCCCAACACCCTCGTTTCCGGACCGCTCGGCAGCGGCCTCGTCAGCATGGCCGCTGGCACGCGCCTCTCGGTGGATGACAACAGCCGCATCGTCGCCAATGCCTTCAGCTTTGCCGGTGATCCGATCTTTGGTAATGTTGGGGGATCCACCGACACCCTCACGCTGAATGGCGCTCTCACCTTCGCCACCTTGGGCACTAGCGGCCTTGTGGTGAACGTGGAGACGCCCTACCTCAATGTCGCACTGGCAGGCCCGCTGGCGGGGCTGGGCACCGTGACCTCCATTGGTGGTGCCACCGGGGTCAACACCATCGTCAAGAGCGGCCCTGGCAATGTGACGGTGCTCAACGTTACCGGCCTCAATTCTGCGGCATCCATCAACATCACCAACCTGACCAACACCACCGCCTTCTCGCTGCTGCATGACGGCGACAGCACCCGGAAGCTGGAGACGCTCGATTTGGGGGCGATTTCATGGGTGCCACCCACATCTACAGAGAATAGCGTCTTGACTCTGTCCATCGGCAGAGCCGGGACTGGCGTTTATTACGCCACTCCGGCCTGGAAGATTCTGGCACCCTCCAGTTTTACCTCCTCGCTCCTGCCTAATGGACTGACTTTGACGGTCGCTGACGGGTACGGGCTGAAACTGGTGGACGATATCGCCCTCAGGACGGTGGCGACTAACACTGGTGCTACCTTCAACGTCTCAGGCACCAACACCTCCCTGCTACCTCCTGGCCTCACGCTGGATGGCCTGATCTCCGGCGGGCCGACGGGCGCGACGGCGCGGCCTATCATCAAGGCCGGCACTGGCACTCTGGTGCTGGGCAATGCCCTAAACACCTTCGGCGGCAGCAGCTCGATCATCGACATCACGGACGGCCTTATCCAGGTGGCTTCTAATGGAGCCCTCGGCGACTCCGGCAACATCGTCCGCATCAGCGCAAACAATGCTTTAGAAGGCCTGCGCGTCAGCGGCACCTTCGCAACTAGCCGTGAGATCAACCTCAACGGTGCCAGCAGCGGCATTGACGTGACGGGCAGCAATGTGCTCACGCTCAACAGCGCCTTCACTTTCGCCACGGCGACCAATGACCTGCGTAAAAACGATCTGGGGACTTTGGTGCTCACGCAGGCGCAGACCGGCTGGGACGGGGTGCTGACCATCGGCCAGGGCACCCTGCGCCTCATGGATGGCGCTGCTCTCGGCACCACCACGGGCAATCTGATCATCAACAACGTCGGCGCTTCGCTGGAACTGCCCGGCGGTGTGACCGTGGCTGATGCCATCCGCATCGCCTCCACGAACAACTCCTCCAGCAATGGCGTCAACAGCAGCGGTGCTATTCGTAGCATGAGCGGCACCAACACCCTCACCGGCGCGATCACCATTGACACCACCACGGCGGACAACAATACGCGTTCGGGTACCCTGGTGGCCGATTTGGGCTCCACTTTGGAAGTGCAGGGCGGCATCGTCCTTGGTCTTGGCATGACTGGCACCGTCCGTGACAACTGGGTCGGCTTTGGCGGTGAGGGTACGATCAATCTCACCACGACTGGGATCACCCGCACCGGCACGCTCGGCCTCGGAACGCTCACGAAATTCGGCAGCGGCACCTTGAACCTTCAGGTCGCGAACGCCTTCGACAGCCAGCAGGTGATCGTCAAAAGCGGGGTGCTGTCCCTCAACGGCGCAGGCACGCTTGGCGCTTCCACCCTTAGCGCCCCTGGGACGGTGTTTCTCAACCCGACCGGCATTCTGACCCTCGACAACACCGGCACCAACGTGAACAACCGCCTGAGCGGTCGCCTGCTCAACATCTCAGGCGCTGATCTCAACATCATCGGCAACGGCTCAGCGGCAACGACTGAAACGGTGGGTCTGTTTACCCTGCGGGAAGGCTCATCCTTCTTCACCCTGACAGCGGACGCCGCCCAGCAGCTCGACTTCACCACTGGCACGATCACCCGCTCGGCCCAGGCGACACTGATCGTCCGTGGCAGCAATCTCGGCAACGCCGCAGGAGCTGGCGTGGCCACGATTGCAGGCGGTGCCTACGTCTTCATCGGCCAGACCGGCGGCACCGGCTCGACCAACAAATCGATCCTGCCCTGGGCCTTTGGCGACACCAACCTCCTCACCGGCGGCGGTACCTTCTTCCTCACGTCCGACTCCGCCGCCGCCGGCGCGAACACCGGTACGAACATCCTGCGCGCCCTCACAGCCGGCGAGCAGGTGACGAATCTTGCCACGGCCTTGGCCAATGTGAATCTCTCCACCAATGAGGCGCTGAGCAGCCTGACGACCTTCAACTCGCTCCGGCTCGACTCCGGCGGTGGCGTCACCCTGAATTATGTGCCGCTCGCGCTCGACAGCGGTGGTCTGCTGGTCCTCGCTGGCAACACCGGCATCACCGGCTTTAGCGGCGTGAGCTACCTCACCACCACAAGCAATCGCGAGCTCGACCTCCACACAGTGGGGAACATCACGCTGGACATCCCGATCGCCGGCACCACCGGCGCGTTGACAAAATCCGGCGCTGGCACCCTCACCCTCGCGGCGGGCAATACCAACCACAGCACGGTCATGGTGAACGATGGCACGCTGAAACTCGGCGGCGGTGACCAGACCATCCTGTATGGCCGCAACATGTATGTGAACGAAGGCGGCACGCTCGACCTCAACGGCACGGTGCAGCAAGTGAACTTCCTGGAGTCACGCTACAGCCCCGTCCTTGCCAGAAATGATTCCAACCCACCCTTTGGCGGCGGCACGGTCAGCAACTCCTCCGTCACCCAAGCCACCTTGGCCATGGCAACGGCGTCGTCTGTTTTTGCCGGGCAAATCACCGGTAATATCGCCGTGGTGCGTTCCACGGCGGCTGGCGCGACGGTGGACTGGAACCTCTACACGGAGCAGACCTACACTGGGCCCACGCTTTACAATGGTGGTCGTGTCATTCTCGCGGACACGGCCAGCCTCAGCGCCACGACTTCGATCGAGATTTCCAATGCCACCTTCCTGATCACCTCTAGTAACAACACCACCGAACCCGGCAACTTGACCAACCGGATCAATGACGCCGCTTCGATTACCCTGAGTGGTGCCATGCTGCAGTTCCGCAACCGGGCCGCGCTCTATACCACTGAAACCTTCGGTGACGTGATCCTCAAGGGTGGTAACAGCATCTTCGACTTCGCCGAAGGCGGCTCTGGGGTGAACCAATCTGACATTTTCTTTGCCAGCTTTGCCCGTGAGGCCGGATCGCATACCACGGTGCGCTTTCTGAACATCGATGGGCAGCTTAGCGGTTTGCAGCGGCTCTTCTTCAACTCGCTCAATGGTGTTGCGACCACCAACGTCGGCGACGGTCTGACCAACAATCTCATCGGCGGCTGGGCCACCTTTGAGCGTGAGTTTGCCAGTTACACTCCCGGCATGGGGGTGGGCGGCTTGAACACCGGCGGCTTTGCCGGGTACTCGCCGATAGTGAATCCCAATCTGGGCGGTGCCACGGACAACATCCGCATCGCTCTCCCTGCAGCCGGGGCGCTGACCGTCCTGACGGCAGACCGCACTCTCAACAGCCTCAATCTCCAGGCTTCCACCAGCGCCACGGACGACAGCACGCTGAACTTGGGCGGCTTCACGCTGACTCTGGCCAGCGGCGGCCTGATCCTCTCCCCGGTCGCCACGACAGCGCTGCTAAACAGCATTAACGTCGTGAACGGCAGCCTCACCGCCGGCACCACCGCCAGCCCTGCGGACCTCTACATCAATGCCCTGCAATGGTTCAACAACCAAGCGGACAACACTGGCAACGCCGACGTCCGCATTGATGCCAGCATCGTCAATAACAGTGCGGGTGGTGTGGTCACGCTGGTGATCGCTGGCAATACCGGCCGCGGCACCCTTGTCGCCACCAACGATGTGATCCTCACGGGCAACAACACCTACACCGGCGGCACTTTCATCAACTCCGGGCAGGTCCGGCTGAACAACACCACCGCCGACGGCGTGACCAACTTTGCCATCACTGGTGATCTGACCATCGCGGGTGGCTATAGCAGCAATCCTGCCATTTTTTCCGACCGCAATACCACCGTGATCTTTGATAGCGACAGTCAGATCGCCAACACGGCCACCGCCACCGTCATGGGTGGGGCGATCTTGAACCTAAACAACCGGAACCAGACCCTGGCGGCCCTGGTTTTCGACAACAATGGCGGCACCACGCCGCAGGTGACCACCGGCACCGGCACCCTGACGCTCACGGGCAACATCACCGCCGGCGGCCAGAATCTCGGCTCCACCTCGCAGATCAACGGGAAGCTGACCTTGAGCGCTGCCACGACGACCATCACCGTGAATCCGGTCGAATGGCTCAAACCTGGTGATGCGATGCCGACGAATCTCAATCCCTACCTGCCTAATCTGACCATCAACGCACCGATCACTGGCGGCAACATCATCAAGGCTGGCGCTGGGATTTTGCTCCTGAGCGGAGCCAACGGTTTCACGGGCGACTTCGATCTGCAAGCTGGCGGCGTACTGCTGGGCAACAACAACGCGTTGTCCGGCGGAACATTGACGATCGGCAACAACACCACGCTCAGCTCCACGGCTGACAACCGCGTCATCGCCAACGCCTACAACGTCAGCGGCAATTTCGGCCTGATCGACATCTTCAACCTGACCATGAGCGGCGCTGGTGCGCTGGCCGCAGGGAATCATGACATCAACGTGCAGTTCGCGACGAAATCCCTGACGCTCAGCGGCATCCTCTCCGGTGCCACCGCCAGCATCAACAAAATCGGCGATGGCATCCTGATCCTGAGCAACAACAGCAATTCCTACGGCGGCTCGACCACCGTTTCCGACGGCACGCTTGTCTATGGCGGCGTGGACGTGGTGCCCACCGGTTCGGCCCTGACTGTTCTCGAAGGCGCCTTGGTCAACATCACTTCCGGTGGTCCCGCCATCACGGTGGGATCGCTCGCGGGCAACAGCGCCACACAGGGCGGAGTGATCGTCACCACCGCCACCAGCGGCACGGTGACCTTTACCGCTGGTGCCAACAACACCAGCACCGCTTTCGGCGGCGTGCTCACCAATGGCGCAGGCTCCACGCTGAACTTTGTCAAGGTGGGGACCGGCACGCTCACCTTAGGTGGAGCGAATCAATACAACGGCACCACCACCGTGGCGGATGGCCGCCTGGTGGCAAAATCCGTCGGTGGCAGCAGCCCGCTGGGTACCAGCCAGAGTGTCATCCTCGGCGGCACCACGACCTCCGGCATCCTGCAGCTCGGCGACAGCGCCGCGCCGCTGGATCTTACTTTCAATTCTGTCGCCACCCAGGGCGCAGGAACGCTGAACAAGTTCGTTGGCGGCAACACCGCCGCTTCGACGCTGACGCTCGATGTCTCCACCCCGTCACTGTTGTTCGCGAACATTGGCGACGGCGGCACGAATGAATCCAATCTCAATCTGGTCAAGAACGGCGCGAGCGACTTGTCGTTCGCCGGCACTGGCACCAGCACCTTCAACGGCAGCACCACGGTGAACAACGGCAAGCTGTTCATGAACACACCGGGAGCGTTTTCGGCCACCACGAGCAGCCTCACGCTGGCTGATGGCACCGAGTTCTCCCTGCGCGGCACCACCAATGCCGCCAACCAAGTGTTTGGTTTCTCCGGCACGGGCAACAAGATCACCGTCGGCTCGAGCACCGGGGCGACGCTGGGCTTTGCGCTGGATGGCGGCTTCAATAGTCAGCTCAATCTCGCAGCGGGGCAGACGATGACGGTCACTGGCACCCTGACCACGGCCATCTATGTGAACAGCGCGCCGATCGGTCTTCAGGACTATGTCCTCATCAACGGCACCGATGCGGCCTCATTGGGCAGTCACGGTGCGTTTGACCTCAATCCCGTCATCTTCAACGGTGGCAGCTTCACCTATGCGCTGCGTTTTGGCAACGGCATCAATGGCGGCGGCGCGGATCAGTGGGTGCTGACGCCGACGGCCGTGCCGTCCGCACCCGACACCTGGTGGATGGGCGATCTCATTGGCCTTGGGACCGGGGTCTGGTCCGCCACGACCACCTCGGGCACCGGTTCCCCGTCGAACTGGGCCACTGATGCTGGCGGTTTGACCGACGCTCTGGTGCCGCCGGATCAAAACTCCATCGTGCATTTCAGTGCAACCGGTGCCGCGAACTTCACGACCACGCTGGGCGCGCACATGACCATCCAGGAACTCATCTTCCACACCGGCAACGTCGCCACAACGATTGGCACCTCCAACGGCGTCAATACCCTGACACTGGGCAATACGGTGGACCCAAGCGGTATCACGCTTCAGACTGGTGTCGGTAATGTCGGCATCAGCGTCGAAGTGATCCTCGCTCAAGATCAATCATGGAACATTGAGGATACGGCACGCACCCTGACGCTCTCGGCTGGCCTCGCTGGCACCGCGAAGACTCTGACGATCAATGACGCAGTGACCAATGCCGGCAGCCTCATCATCACCGGGACCGCAGGAACCCTGACCGGCACGCTGAACATGCATGCCGGTTCCCTCATCTTTGACGACGGTGGCAGCCTCAGCTCCGGTGCTGACGTGGTGCTTGGCACAACCACCAAGGCCGCGACCCTCCAGGTCGGCAGCACCACCGCTGCGACCAATGCCATCATCGGTGGCTTGGGCAATGGCAGCTTCACTGGCAGCAGGGTAATCGGCGGCAATGCCACAACCTCCACGCTGACGATCGGAGCCACCTCTGGCAGCCAGACCTTCACCGCAGCCCTCGGCGGCCTGGGCACCAATGAAAACAACTTCAATCTCGCCAAAGATGGCGCGGGCACGCAGATTCTCAATGGCGCAGCAACCTACACGGGCACGACGACTGTGCGCCAGGGCATCTTGCAGCTTGGCGCTGCCAGCACCTTCGCTCCCACCGGTGCGCTCGCCGTCATCGCTAATGCGGGCACGACCGCCACCATGGATTTCAATGGCAAGAACTTTTCCACGACGGGTGTCCTTACTCTCGGTGGCGGCACCAGTGGCATCGCGCAAATCATTGGCACCGGCTCCACCCTCACCTTGGGCGGCGACATCGTCTTCGACGCGCTCAATGATCCGGGCGCGGCAGTCATCTCCACCAATCTCTCCACCGGTGCGCGCACGATCACCGTGGGTGAGTCGGTCAATGCCGCCATCGACTTGAGTCTGAACGGCACCCTCGCCGCCACCGGCGGGATCACGATCGCCGGTGCCGGCAGCGGTGCGATCAATGGCGCATGGACGCTGGCAGGCACGAATCTGAGCAACACCTTCAACAGCACCGGCACTTGGGACTTCAATGCCGTCACCAACACCACCGGCACTGGCGACTGGAACATCAACACCGGTGTCATCAATGCCACGGTCAGCAATGCCTTGAATGCTGCGGACGACATCATCATTGACGGTACCGGCACGCCGGGTAGTGCCACCATCAACATCTCCGGCACGGCGGGCACCTCCGGCATCCATCAGGGGGATGACATCTTCATTCGCAACGGCGGTCTGATCAACGTCACCGTTAATAACGGCATCAGCACCGGCACGGACCAGTTGGTGATCGGCGATACCGCCTCCACCACGGCAGGCTCCGCAGGTGTCCTGAACCTCGCGGCGAACATCAATGTTGGCGCGGGCGGCCTCGTGCTGGGCACCAACACCAACATCGGCAACATCACCGGCACGGGCATTCTCACCACCGCCGGCAACAAGGATCTACGCAACGGTTTGATCGAGGCCGGCATCACGCTGGCGGGCAATGGCGCGATCTTTAAGCAGAACACCGGCACCGTCACGTTCGCCGGTGACCGCGCCACCGCCTCCACCGGAGCCACTCACATCCGTGAAGGCCGCCTGATCCTTGACTACACCACGAACAACAACAGCAAGATCGGCGGTGTGCTCAATCTTGGGCTGGCAACCATTCTGACCAATGCCACCCTCACCCTCAATGGCAACGCCTCGGCGGCCACCATCGAAAGCGTGGTCAGCACCACGATCCTGAACGGCAACACCTTTGTGGACATCACCAACGGTGCCGGGCAGACCGCGACGCTCAATCTCAACGCCATCACCCGCACGACGCCTGGCGGCGCGGTGTTCTTTAGTTATTCTTCGACGGACGCCAAGGCCACTTCTACCAGCCCTGCTGGCACCCTCGGCTGGGCGACGCTGGTGACCGGAGCTGGCGTGCAGCGCTTCGCGGCCATCGACGGCAGCGGGGACATCGTCCAGGCCACCCTGACGACGCAGAACGCTGTGAGCCTCTGGTCTCCAGGGCAGGACATCATCAACAGCGGTGCCTTCACCGGCACCGTGGCTTGCGCGCAGATTTCCAGCCTGACCTTCGCGGCCCTGGCCACCTCCACCGTCAACATCACCTCGACCGGCCACCTGGTGATCACCAGCGGCGGCATCATGGTGGACTCGGCCGTCGGCGCGCTCGACATGAAAATTCTCGGCGGCAGCCTGTTTGGCAGCACCTCCGGTGCCTTGGGTGAAATCATTGTCCATCAGAACAATGCCGTTGGCACGCTGACCATCGGTTCGAACATCGTCAACAGCATCGGCATCACCAAGACCGGTGTGGGTACACTCATCCTTACGGGCAACAATTCTTTCCGTCCTACCGGCTCGCAGTTGAACATCAACGCAGGCACCGTCCAGCTCAGCGGCGGCAACGCGATTGGTGACAACACGGCTGTTTGGATGCGGGTTGGCACTACCTTGAATCTCAACAACAGCGCGGAAACCATCGGTCATCTCAACACGCTCAGCGGCACCACCATTGCGCTGGGCACCTCAGGTGCGCTCACCCTCAACCAGACCACGAACACGACCTTCACCAGCGCGCTCACGGGTGGTGCCACCAGCTCGTTCATCCTGAATTCGTTCGGATTCAATTTCAACATCAACCAGGGAATCACCACCACCTTCACCGGCCGCGTGGTGATCAATTCAGGCCTCCTACAGCTCAGTGGCGGTGGTCGTCTATCGAGCGCAACCGCCTTCACCATCAACAAGGGCGGCAACCTGCTGATTGATAACAACGGCACCACGCTCTCAGGCGACCGCATCCTGAACACCGCGACCATCACCCTGAACTCCGCCGACGGTGTCTTCGGCACCCAGACTCAGCCGCGTGGACTCGCCATCCGCACCGACCAGGACACAACGCTCGATGAAACCGTGGGCGTGGTCACCGCCAATTCCGGTGCCAGCTACGTGACCTTGGAGGCCACTACCATCAATGACGATTCCGACATCATCATGACCAACCTAGTGCGTGCCAACAGTGCGACCTTGAATGTCCGTGGCACCAACCTGGGCAGCACCAACGCCAACAACAACCAGTTCCGCATCGGCAATGGCGGCAACGAGACGGCCTTCATTGGCACACTGGTCGGCGGCGGCGGTGCGGCGGGGACGCAGAACATCAGTATCGTGCCCTGGGCGATCGGTGAATCGACGCCTTCGGCCACGGTCATGGCGGTGACCAACATGGGCAACTCGCTCGTGACTTATGTGGCAGGTGCCGGCATTCGTCCGCTCGACTTTGCAACGGAATATGACACCTACGCCGCCGCTGCAGCCACGGACAACGTCCGTGAGAGCCTCTCGGCCGATTTGACTGGGCTTTCCGGCAAGACCATCAACTCCCTGGTCATCCATAAAAACAGCACGGGTGCGGGTGCCATCAATGTCACTGGCACCGGTGTGGGGCAGAGCCTCATCAATACCAGTGGTGCCTTCCTCTTTACCCAAAACACGGGTGCTGCCGTCAGCACCGCTCACAGCGTGATCCTCGGCGGCTTTGACGACGGCATCCAAGTGGGAGCTGCCAATGAGTATGTTATCTCCGTGGTGAATCCCTCCTCGGCCACCAACACCGCCACCATGACGGCAAAGATTGACTCCTCGCTGAATACGAACGCGGCTTCCGTCACCAAGTCGGGCCGCGGCACGCTGGAGTTCACCGCCGTCAACACCTACGGCGGCGGCACGACGATCAACGAAGGTACGGTGCTTGTTCACCAAAGCGAGAACCTCGGCACTGGTGGCGTCACCCTGGCCGGCGGTACTTTGAGCTTGGCGGCCGATTTCGCCTCCCCGCTGACAACCGCGACGCTGAACCTCCTGAGCGGCGGCGGCACGCTCGAAGTGCTTGCATCCAGTGTGGTGGCCACCGATCTCGCCATCACCGGGTCGGGTCCGCTGACTAAAATCGGCACCGGCACGCTGCAACTGACTGGAACCACCGCCAGCACCAACACCGGTGACTTCAATGTTCGCCGTGGTACGCTGGAACTGAACAAGACGGCAGGCGTTGACGCCATCGGTGGCGGCACGCTGTTCATCGGGTTCAGCACGACTACCAATGAAACCGCCACCGTGAAGCTGCTGGCGGACAACCAGATCAACAACGCCACGAATGTCAGCGTGCGGTCCAACGCCACCGGCGCGGTGGGTACCTTCGACTTGAACGACCGTGCGGAAACGATCGGTTCGCTCACCTTGGGCACCATCACCGGCTCCGGTGTCATTGTCAGGACCGGTGCTGCCGGCGTGCTCACTGTCACGGGTGACATCACCCTCAGCAATGATCGCAATACCAATGACACGGGCACCAATCCGCAGATTGTGAAGATTACCGGCACTGGCAGCGCCAACACCGGCACGCTAGACTTGGGTGGCGCGACGCGCACCATCACAGTGCAGCCCAACAGCCTGTCAGTCGCGACCACCATCGGCCTGCCGGACGCCGCCATTGAGACCGTGATTCAGAATGGCGGCGTCATCAAGGAAGGTTCCCGTATCCTCTATCTCAGCGGCGACAACACCTACACCGGTGGCACCACCATCAACAACGGCGGGATTGAACTCACGGGCAATCTGGCCGCTGGAACCGTGACAGTGAGCAAGACCGCCGGTTCCCTCACGGACGCCGCCGTGCTTTCCGGTGGCGGCAATGGCACCACCACTGGTGTGATCGGTGGCCCGGTGACCTTGGGTGAAGTTTCTGGCGGATTCACCTGCGGCGTGGGCGTGCTCACTCCCGGCATTACCATCTCGGGCACGGCCAACGCCAACGGCACCCTCACCCTCACCGCTGGCGGCAACGCCCTCACGGTGAACGACGGTTCGCAGATTCAGATGGGCATCACCTCTGCCACATTTACCAGCTCCGGCTTGGTTGCAGCCTTCGGTGCCAACACTGCGGTCAGCGCCCTCGATTACCTCCAAAATGCCGGTTCCGGCGAGATCGCCTCATGGAATGCCAACGCTGGCAATCGGGACTTTATCAACCTAACCGGGGCCGCTTCCAGCTTGAGCATCGGCACACGCGCCTCGGGCACCTTTGGGGACGGCTCCGTGGTTGTCTCAGGCGCCAGTCTGGCAACTCTAGCGTATGGTCAGGTCTTCAATTTGATCGACTGGACAGGCTTGGTGAACATCGGCGGCACATTCAACACGGGCAGCAGCTCAATCTATGATGCGACCGCCAGTGTCCAAGCGGGCGATCTGGATCTGGTGGCTCTCGGTGCAGGTTTTGCCTGGGATGTCAGCGCTTTTGCTCAGTATGGCGTCGTTGTCGTGGTGCCAGAGCCGTCGCGCGCGTTGCTGCTGCTGTGCGGCCTGCTCGGCCTCATGCTGCGCCGCCGCCGCCGGGCCATCTGAGGAGTCGAGCTGGGCTGCTCAGGCGGTGGTCTTCCCTTCCGACCAGCGAATGGCGAAATAAGCCAGTTCGCTGCTCTCATGGATGCCTAGCTTGGCGCGGATGTTCATCTTATGCACATCCACGGTCTTGGGGCTGATCCGCAGCGCTTCGGCGATTTGTAGGGTGGTCCGGCCCTGGCCGATAAGGCGGAACACCTCAAATTCGCGATCACTGAGGCTGCCCAGGGTGTCTTTGCCTTCCGCTTTTGGGCCGGAGGAGAAGGCTTGCAATATCTCCTCGGACATCTCCTCGCTGACGGCGATGCCACCAGCAGCCACCCGGCGCAGCGCTTGCTCCAGCACCTTTTGCGGTGCGCTCTTCATGACATAACCACGCGCACCGGCCTTCAAAGCCCGCTGGGCATACAGCTTTTCGTCATGCATGGAGACGGCGAGCATGGGTAGTTGCGGGCGCAGCAGTCGGAGGTCCTTGATCAGCTCCAGACCTGAGCGGTCTGGCAGTGAGATGTCCACGATCAGCACATCCGGTGTGTCCAGCTCCAGTTGCTGCACCGCCTCGGCGGCGTCCGCGGCCATCCAGGCAAATGCCAGGTCGCTGGAGTGTTCGATGAACAGGCGCCAGCCTTCACGCATCATCATGTGATCGTCAACGATGGCTACCCGGATGGTGGTTTGCGGTGCGTTTTCTTTCATTTGCGGAGGGGTTGGGTAGCGGCTGAAGACGAGGTGAAAGGGGGATTGTTTATTGGAATGCGCACGGTGGCAATGGCGAAATCTCGCGCGCCTTTTTGCACGGTTCGTTCAAGTGTCGCAGAAAGGGTTCGCAGCCGTTGACTCAGCAGGTACAGGCCCATGCCGCGACGGTTTACCGGCTTCGGCTCGGCAAACGCGCTGCCGTCATGCCGCACGGTCAGCAGCACCTGCCCCCTTTCCACCCGCACGTCAATACTCATGCTCTGCGGTCTGGAATGCTTGCAGGCATTGGCGGCGAGTTCCTGGGCAATGCGGAACAGCAGCTCCTGGGCGCTGCCTGTCAGGTATTCATGCACATCGGTACACTCCAGTGTGCATTTGACCTGATATGATCGCTCGGCATGGCGGGCCACATTTTCGAGCGCGTCCTTCAACCCATGGTCTTCAATACCCACCGGTGAAAGGCCTTGGGCCATGCCGCGTGCGATCAGGACCGACTCCGTCAGCTCTGCTGTGACCTGCTGTGCTAGGCGGGCGATTTTTTCCTTCCCCTCCGGCACCATGCCCTGCAACACCTCGGTTTTCATCTTCGTCGCCGAGAGCCGCTGGCAGAGATCGTCGTGTAAATCTCGGCCAATTTTCCTGCGCTCTTGCTCAGCGGTTTCTAACACCAGATTTTCTGCCGCGCGCAGTTGTTTCAGCGCCTGGGCAAACTCGCTGGAAATCAGCGATAGCTCATCTGCGCCTGCCAGCACCTGCGGCGGCCCCTCTCTGGATACCGCCGCACGCAGGATTTTCACCAGTTGGCGCACCCGTCGTGCCACCAGTTCATCCAGCATCCACCACAGCAGCAGGCTCAAGGCCAGTAGCACGGCGGCTTGCCGCAGAGATTCCTGCCAGGCATCCGCACGCACCTGCGCCAGCGCCAGCGTTGCATCGTAGCGGATCAGGATCGCCGACCTGTTGGCGGGGTCATAGGTTGCAAAAAAGGGGAACATCACCACCAAGGATTGGCATTGTTCCATCCAGGTCACCGCCGGTTCCATCGTCTCAAGCACCTGTGCAAACTGTTGCCACTCGTCCCCCAGCGGCGTGTCTAGCACATCCATTCCCTGCCACTGCAGTTGGGTGGCGCAGATCACCTTCCCCTGCATGTCGCATACCAGCCCCAGATCCACGTCTGGGGAGAGTGAGACATACGACATCTCCAGTTCCGCCGCGCGCTCCTGCTGCCGGCGAGAAAGGTGCTGCAAGAGACCGGCCAGGCGGCTGCCAGTGTCTGCCGCCTCCTGCTCCATGCGTTCCAGCCGTCGTTCCAGCAGCCAGCTTTGATTGCGCCAGTTGTTTGACAAGATAATCACCAATCCGAACAGCAGCACGGATAGGGAGATGCGGCTTTGAATGGAACGTGCCGCCCTCAAGGAAACGCCTCCTTGAACAGCATGGGATCAATCCAATCGGCGCTGACCGGCCGGGTTCGCAGCAGCCCGTGGCGGATCATCTGGTCCTCGACCTGCGCCGCCATGCTGACGAGCTTGGGGCTTGCTCCTGCCAGCATGGCGGAGTTCTCACTGGCGTCCAGGGGCCGCACGCGTGCCAGCAGTGCTGCGAACTCGCCCGCACTGAGTTTTTCGCGCCGTAGGATGGCCTGCAGGCCGTCAAAAGATTCGCCAGACCGCACCAGCTTCGTCATGCTTGAGTGCAGTTGCAGCAACGTCGTCAGCTCGCCACGGGAGGACTGCCAGGTTCGTTCGGTGGTAACAATCAGGCGCAGAATCGGTGTGTTTAACTGGTTGGAGTCATACACACGGTGCAGGCCGTTCTGCCGCAATCGCGTCAACCAGGGCTCCGAGACTACCACTGCCGCCACTTGCCCGGACTGCATGGCATCTTCCATCTCCGGCTGGATCAGTGGCACCACTTGCACATCTTCCAGTGTCATTTTGGCTTCTTCCAGCGCATTGACCAGCAGGTAGGCGCCCACGCCACGGACATCCACCCCCACCCGTTTCCCCCGTAGTCCATGCACATCCTTGATCTCTGGCTGTGCTATCACCGCATCGGCGCCGGCGGATTCGTCCAGCACCAGCAGCACCCGCAGTTGCTGCCCGGCCTCGCGCATGCGCAGCACGCTGTCGAGTGTCACCACGGCCACATCCACCGCGCCATTGCCCAGCGCGTGCATCACGGCGGACGACCAGGGAAGTTCGATCATCTGAAACTGATTCGCGGGCAGTTTCTTTTGGGTGTGTGCGAGCAGAAGCGCTTCTGCTCCCGGCCACATGCCAGGCGCGATCCGCAACCGCTGTTTTTTTTCAGCGGGCGGCAATAGCGCCGTGACCGCCAGCAGCAGCAGGGCGCACAACGGAATCACGAACCGTCTGAACTGGGTCTTAAAATCGCTCATGCCATGATCATGCAACAGGTCGGCGCTTCATGTCCACTCTTGGGTCGTGTAATTCGGGGGCATTAAAAAGCGCAAAAATTATGTCCAAAAACGCCCGCCAGCCTGCTTATTTGAAGCAGACACCCGCATTTGCCCATGAATCTCATTCCCCATCACGAACTCCTCACCAACCGCCGTGACTTCCTACGCCGTGGTGGCGCGGGCTTTGGCACGCTGGCGTTGTCGGCGTTGATGGGCGAGTCGCCGCTCATGGCGGCGCTCGGTGATGTCTCCGGCACGCCGGGAACGCCGCAGGCGGCGAAGCTCGCGCACAAGACCGGCAAGGCAAAGAGCGTGATCTTCCTATTCATGGAGGGCGGGCCGAGCCACCTCGACCTGTTTGACCCGAAACCGCTGCTGCGGCAGCTCGCCGGACAGTCCTTGCCGGACAGCTTCGGCAGCGTCATCACCGCCATGGGGGAAAGTCGTGCGCCGCTGATGGCGGACAAGCGCGAATGGCAGCAGCACGGCCAGAGCGGGCTGTGGATCTCTGACTGGCTGCCACACACCGCGCAGATGGCCGATGAACTGTGCGTCGTGCGTTCCTGTGTCTCCAATGGCATCAATCACGCCGGCGGCGTCTGCCAGATGAACACCGGCAGCATCTTCGGGGGACGTCCGTCGCTCGGTGCCTGGGTGAACTACGGCCTTGGCACGGAAAACCGCAATCTGCCCGCTTTTGTCGTCATCAAGGACACCGAAACACAGGTGGTGAACGGCGTGCGCAACTGGGGCGCGGGGTTCATGCCCGCCACCTATCAAGGCGTCGAATTTGAAGGCGGCACCACGCCCATCGACAACCTCGCCACGCCGAAGGGCATCAGTGAATCACGGCAAAAGGGCAAGCTCGGCTTCCTCAACAAGCTCAATCGCGACTTCAACGCCACGCGCACCGATAATACCGAACTCGACGCCCGCATCCGTGCCTATGAGCTCGCCTTCCGCATGCAGTCGGAGGCTCCGGAAGCCGTCGATCTGCGCGGCGAGTCCGAGGCGATCAAAAAACTCTACGGCATTGATGATCCGAAGACCGAGGTCATGGGCCGCAACTGCCTGCTCGCCCGCCGTTTGGTCGAGCGCGGTGTGCGTTTCGTGCAGCTTTATCACGGCAGCGGCAGCAAATGGGACGCGCATGACAAGATCGAGGGCAATCACACCAAATACTGTGGCGAGCAGGACAAACCCGTCGCTGGTCTGCTGCGCGATCTCAAAGCCCGCGGCCTCCTTGACGAAACGCTCGTCATCTGGGGCGGTGAGTTCGGCCGCACGCCGATGAGCGAGAAAGGCGATGGCCGCGACCACAATCCCACCGGCTTCACCATGTGGATGGCCGGTGGCGGCGTCAAAGCTGGTACCACCGTCGGCAGCACCGACGACCTCGGCCTGCGCGCGGTCGAGGACAAGCTCCACGTCCACGATCTCCACGCCACTATTTTGCACCTGATGGGCATCGATCACACCCGCCTCGTTTACACTCACAAAGGCCGCCCCGAACGCATCGACATGAACGAGGGGAATCCGTACACCAAGATGCAGGCGTAAAGTGGTCCGCACAGTCCCCTGTGCGGCGCTCCGCTTCTTCGAGAACTCCGCGCCCGGCCCAAGGAAACCGACAACATGCGGCTCTTGTTAGGAAAGGAGTCCTGCCGCCTTGCCTCATCGCCGGGACATGATAAACTCCTTCCATGCCAACCAGCGAACCTGCCTCCACGCGTCCAGCGTTGCACCAAAAAATTGACGCCATGCCAGACGAGGATCTGGCGCTCGTCGAACACCTGCTCGAAAGAGTGGAGATGGACAGACTGTGGCATGAAACGCGTGGTGATTTCGCCCAAGACTGGGCGGAGGGCAGGTATGATCGCCTTGACCAAATCGTGCAGGAGGCACGTGCAGAGTTGCAGCGGAAAGCCGCATGATTGTGGTCATCGACACGAATGTGGTGCTGCAGGCGCTGAACCCAGCCCATCGTCATGGGGTGATTTTGGATGCTTGGTATGCGGGGCGGCTCACCTGGGCTGTTTCCACCGACATCCTGTTCGAATATCAGGAAGTCATCACCCGGCAGTCCGGGCCACAACGCTGGTCGCAGTTGAGCCGCATTTTGGACTTGGCACCAAGGCATCAGCACAATTTGATCCAGGTCGCGCCAGCGTTCCAGTTTCTGGCCATTCCGGCTGATCGGGATGACGACAAGTTTGCCGATTGCGCCATCGCCGCGCATGCAGATTTCATCATCACAGCCGACCGCCACTTCCGCCCGTTGATCGGCTCCGGCTACAAGGCGCAGCCGATTTTACCTGACGAGTTTATTTCGCGCTATTTGCCTTCGAGCTGACTCTGTCAGCCATTCCTCTTGCGGCTCGCGCAGGGAAATGGCACAGCGTTCAGCACATGGAAACAACTTGGGATGTCATCATCATCGGCGGTGGGCCGGCCGGCTCCACGGCGGCCATCACCCTGCGTCAGGCGGGCCGCAGCGTGCTGGTGCTGGAGAAAGAAAAATTCCCACGCTTCCACATCGGCGAGTCGCTGCTGCCCTACAACCGCCCCATTTTCGACGAGCTTGGCGTCTGGCCGAAGATTCAGGCCGCTGGCTTCATGGTGAAACGTGGCGCGCAGTTTTGGATGGGCGATGCCTCACGGCACACACGGCTGAATTTCGCCAGCGGCTCCTTCACCGCGTTTCCAGAGTCGCTCCAGGTCGAGCGGGCCAAGTTTGACGACATCCTGCTGCGCCACGCGGCGGAACTCGGCGCGGACGTGCGCGAGGAGTCGCTGGTGCTGGAGCATCGCGTCGAGTCAGAGCATGTGACGGTCAAATTTCGCGCCAAGGACGGCGCTGAGCACGCGGCGCAGGCGGCGTTTCTCATGGATGCCAGCGGTCTGACCAATTTCACCGCGAACCGCGAGAAGTTGCGCGACTACTATCCCGGCCACAAAAAAATCTCCATCTTCGGCCACTACTCCGGCGTCGCCATGCCCGTAGGGGATGAAATGGGCGACATCATCATCGTGCGGCGGGAGAATTCTTGGTTCTGGATGATCCCGCTAGCCGGTGGCAAGACCAGCGTTGGCTTGGTGCTCGACCAGGCGGATTTCAAGGCGCTCGGGCAGGTCCCGCTGGCGGTTTTTGATGCCGCCGTGCTGGCCACCAAGGCCGTGGGCGACCGTATGACCGCCGCCACGGCGATCACGCAGGGCCATGTGCTCACCGATTTCTCCTACACCAACCGCAAGCTCGTGTCCGACCGCGTGGTGCGCGTGGGCGATGCCTCCGGCTTCATCGATCCGGTCTTTTCCAGCGGCGTCATGCTGGCCATGCAGACCGGACGGCGCGGGGCAGGGGTGGTGCATGCGGCCATCCAGGCGCGCAAAACCATGACCTGGGCCATGCGGCGCTACGAGTGGACCGCCAAGGCCCATGTGGGCCTCTTTTGGCAGTTCATCGAGAAGTTTTACACCAAGCACTTCGCGCAGGTGTTTTTCCAACCCGCCAACAAATTCCGCGTGCTCTGCGCCATCAACTGCACCCTCGCTGGCCGGACCGATCTGACCTTCGCCACCTGGTGGCGGCTGCGCTTCTTCTTCACCCTCGTCTGGCTGCAAAAGCACATCCGCGTGACGGAACCCATTGACATCCGCTGATCAGCGCAGCTTAACCCGCAGCATCGGCGCTGAGCGGGTGTCATTTTCCTTGGTCGCGAAGGCGTGGACGAGGCCGCTGTCGCCGGTCTCATCGGTTTCACGGCAGATGATGAGTGTGGCGATTTGATTCGTGTCCGCATTCAGGAAGTCGGCCAGCTCTTTGCCGCGCAGTTTGCGCGTGCCACGATTGATGCCCTGAGCGATCTCGAATTTGCCGAGCAGTCGGACCTTCGCGGCGTCTGGCAAATGCCCCGGTGCCTGTGCCGGTGCGTTCTGCCAGCTCAGGCCATGCTCCTCCCACTCGTCCGCCGCTTCATCCGTCACGCCATAGACCGCAAAGGTGCTGTCCGGCACAAAACTGGCAAAGCCCAGCTCGCTGGGATCAATCGTGAGCACCAGTTCGGCATCCTCGATCTTGCGTCCGGCGAATTTGTTCAAATCGAAGGCGATGCAGCCCTTGCGGTTCAGCTCCGGCTTCCCCTCGCTGCGTTTCACGCGGAAGAACGGATGCTTGCCGAAGTCTGGCGTCGGCTTTTCGGTGGATTGGATGTAGCTGTCCTTGCCACGGCCAAACGCCGTCGTGATCGCCTGCCAACCGTCGCCCGAATCGATCACATTGGCGGGCTGCCAGCGGCTCGGTTCTGGGGCGCTGCCGATGCCGGGATGAAGCTGGCTTTGCGACCAGCCACGATCCACGCCCTCGCCTTTTTCGAGCTTCTGGGCTCCCACGGTGTTTTTGTCATTCACTTCGACCAGTCCTTCGAGCACGCGCACCATGTATTTGCCGTCTTCATCAGCGCTGATGCCAAACTTGGTGCCCCAGTCGATCACCTTGGCGTCCTTGGTGTCGATGGTGAATCCCTTCGCCTGCGGCGGCACCTCGGCCACTAGCGTGCCTCGGCGCAGTTTGCAGTTCATCGCGTCGAGCACTTCGACGGTGGCCGGCGCTTCGAGCACGAGTTCCGCGCCGCTGTCGAAGCGCAGCACGGCGAGTCCTTCGATCAAATCGAGCACGCCGGGTTTCAAACGCGCACCTTCCACCGTCGGCAGGCTACTGCCGGCCCACTGGCACTGCTGTGCGCGGATCAGCGTCGCCACACTGCCATCGCGGCCACTTTGCAGCCAGAAAATGCCCAACGTCACGCAGGCTGCCGCCGCAGCGGTGATGACATGCCGCCACCAGATTGGTCTCGCGGCTGATTGGACTGCCGGGGCGGCCTGCGTGTGCCAGGCATCGTCAAAACACAGCTCCGCCCGCTGATGCAGCGCTTTGGCGAAAAACGCACGGGCGGCCGCGTCGTCGCGCAATTCAGTTTCCAGCGCGGCCAGCTCCGCCGCGCTCAGTTGTTCATCCGCGTAACGCTCGGACAGCTCCAGCAGGCGAAATTGATCGGTGGTTTTCATGCTTCGGCTCCTTCCAGGTGCAGTTCTTTTTCCACGCAGGTCATGAGATTCATGCGGATGCGGCTCAGCGCGCGGTACACCGCGCCTGCCGTGCTGCGGATACGCTCTGCCACGCCGTCGATCTCCAGGTCCTCGTAATAGCGCAGTGTGATGAGCTGGCGGTGCGCGGCGGGTAGCTTCGCCACGCAGGCGCGCAGGGCGTCGCCACGGCGGTCGCCGCTGTCGCTGAGCTTGGAGACCTCGTCATGTAGCAATTCCAGGATTTCATCGCTCAGCGGCACCGCCTCGCGCTTTTTCTGGCGGCGGTGGGACAGCACCTGGTGAAACGCCGTTTTGCGCGCCCAGGCCAGGAAATTCGTACCGGTCTCGAACTGATCAAAGCAGCGCCACAAGATCATCTTCGTCTGTTGCAGGATGTCAGCCGCGTCATGCGGATCATGCACCATGCTATAGACATGCACGCCCAGCGCGCGGTCATGGCACGTGAGCAGTTCGAGGAATTCCTGGGTGCGGTCGGTGTCAGGCATGGCGTGGAAACATCGCTGGAGAGGCGGACGTACCTCATTAGGCGGCGGTGCGGACGCTTTGGACAGAAAAAATCGTGTCCAAAACGGCCGCTTCCCCCACTTTGGAACCAGAACCATGATGCGCGCCTTTTCATTCCTCCTGCTCTCCGTCACCGCCAGCCTTGCCGCGCCGACGGCGGACGCGCTCAAGTTTTTCGAGAAAGATGTCCGTCCGCTGCTGGTCGAGGCCTGCCAGGAATGCCACGGCCCGCAGAAGCACAAAGGCGGGCTGCGACTGGACAACCTGCCCTACATCCTGCAAGGCGGCGAAACCGGCCCCGCCATCGTGCCGCATAAACCGGACGCCTCATTGCTTATCAAGCTGGTCAATTACGAAGACCCTGACATGGAGATGCCGCCAGATGGCAAACTCAGCGCCGCCAAGATCGAGATTTTGAGGAAGTGGATCGCCATGGGCGCTCCTTGGCCCGAGGCCGAAGTCGCCGCGGCCAAACCGGCGCGCAAACCCGGTGACATCACCGAGGACGATAAACAATGGTGGTCGTTTCAGCCGGTCAAATCACCGCCGGTGCCGAAATCCACGGCGGCGTCTCCCATTGATGCCTTTGTGCAGAAGAAACTCACCGAGAACGGTCTGAAGCCTGCGCCTGCCGCCGACCCGATCGCGTTCATCCGCCGCGCCACGTTTGATCTCACCGGCCTGCCACCAACGCCGGAAGAGACTGCCGCATTCCTCGCCGATCTCGCTAACGGTTCCGACGCCCACGCCAAGCTGATCGACCGCCTGCTCGAATCGCCACGCTACGGCGAGCGTTGGGCGCAGCATTGGCTGGACTTGGTGCGCTATGCGGAGAGCGAGGGCTACCGCCTCGACGCGTATCGTCCGAATGTGTGGCCGTATCGCGATTACGTCGTACGCGCGTTGAACAACGACAAGCCCTACGACCAGTTCGTGCGCGAGCAGCTCGCTGGTGACGAGATGCTTTATGCCAAGGGCAAAACGGTGCCTGAAACTGCGGAAGAGCTTGATCTGCTCAGCGCCACCGGCTTCCTGCGCCACACGATCTACGAGTACAACCAGCGCGACTCCGAAGGGCAGTGGAAGCTCATCATGAACGAGGTCACGGATGTCACCGCCGATGTCTTCATGGGCGTGAGCGTGCAGTGCGCGCAATGCCATGACCACAAGTTCGATCCCATCCTGCAAAAAGATTATTACCGTCTCCAGGCATTCCTTTCGAACATCACCTGGACGGAGGATAAGCCCTTCGCCACGCAGCAGCAGATCGCCGATTACAACGCGCAGCTCAAAATCTGGGAAGACGCCACGCAGGAACCGCACGCGGTGATTGATGCCATCGTCGAGCCGAAAATCACCGGCGCGCAAAAAAGCGCCATCACCAAGTTTCCCGAGGAAATTCAGGTCATGTTCGCCAAATCAAGTGAGCAGCGCACCCCGTATGAGGAGCAGATTGTCCAGCTCGCCGGACGGCAAGTCTATTACGAGCGCGAGCGCTACAAGGCGGACAAACTCAAGGAGCCTGAGGCCACGCAGCATCGCGAAGCGAAGGCGAAGATCGACGAGTTCGCGCACTTGAAGCCGAAGCCGCTCATTCCCACGCTAGCCGTCGGCGAGACCGGGCCGCGTGCGCCGGAGACGAAGTTCGCCTCCCGCAAAGCCGGTGAAGTCACCACGGCACCGGGCTTTCTGACCATCCTTGATCCCAAGGACGCGGTCATTCCCGCGCCGAAACCCGACGCCTTGACAAACGGCCGCCGCACCGTGCTGGCGAACTGGCTCACCAGTCCGCAGAACCCGCTCACCGCCCGCGTCATCGTGAACCGCGTGTGGCAGTCGCACTTTGGCAAAGGTCTCGTCACCACTGCCAGTGACTTCGGTCGTCTCGGCGACAAACCCTCACACCCGGAGCTGTTCGATTGGCTGACCAGCGAGTTCATCAAAAGCGGTTGGAAATTGAAACATCTGCACCAGCTCATCATGGCCAGCGCCACTTATCAGCAGAGCACGGCGGCGGATAAAACCGCGCTGCTCAAAGATCCTGAAAACCGCCTGCTGTGGCGCTACAGCCCCCGCCGTCTCGATGCCGAGCAGGCGCGTGATTCCATGCTCATGGCCAGCGGTGAGTTGGATTTGACCATGGGTGGTGAAGGCGTGGAGAAAACCAAGCCGCGCCGCAGCCTCTACCTGCGCAAAATGCGCAACACGCCGGACGCGTTCCTCGCCAGCCTTGATGCGCCGCCTGGATTCCAGAGCACGCCGGAGCGCCAGAGCACCACCACCGCCACGCAGAGCCTGCTCATGGTCAATGGCGACTGGCCGCTGGACCGCGCCCGCGCCATGTCCGCCCGGTTGTTGAAGGAAATGCCGGGTGATGATGCCAAACGCATCGCTAGCGCCTTCGAACTCGCCTTCTCTCGTCAGCCCACGAAACAAGAATCCGCCGCCGCGCTCGGCTTTGTGAAATCCCAACGCACCATGCTTCAGCGCGAAGCGCCACCACCGCCCGTCGCTACCCCGCTGGCGGACGCGCAGAAATTCTTCGGCCCCACGCCTGCGGCACGCACCACCAAGACCTTCCTGCTCCAGCCCGGCACACCGAATGAAAAACTGCGCGTGAACCTCGAAGGCAAAATCGAAGGCGAACAGTTCGCCGTTGAAGCCGTGGTAAAGTTGAACTCGCTCTATCCCGATGCCAGCGTGCGCACCATTGCCGCGCGTTGGAACAATGACAAAACCGCCCCTGGCTGGTCGCTCGGCGTCACCAGTACCAAATCCGCCTACCAACCGAACAATCTCATCGTGCAGCTCAATGGTTCCGATTTCCAGGGCAGCCCCGCGTATGAAGTCGTCGCCTCCGGCCTGCGCATCCCTGTGGGCAAGCCGTACTACGTCGCGGCCAGCCTCGACAACCATCCCGCGCCCGGCCAGAACTTTGGCGGCACCATCACCTTCTATGCCCGCGATTTGAGCGATCCGAACGCCGAGATGCAGACCATCACCGTTCCGCATCAAATCGTCGGCGGTTATGTTCACAAAGACCGCGCGCTGTTCGTCGGCGGTCGCGAGACGGACAAACGCAGCGTCTGGGATGGTGCCATCGCCCGCGTTGCTCTCCGTGCCGGCCAGCTTGATGCCGGTCAGCTCATGACTTGGGCCGCCAACAGCGATCCCACCTGCATCGCCGACATCAACGCCGATCAGGCCACCGCCATGCTCCAGGCGCCGAAAGAATCCCGCTGGTCCTGGGAATCCAGCGCCCCCGCCGCCAAGTCCGGCGGCACACCGGATTTCAGCCGCGAGGCCCTCACCGACCTCTGCCACGCGTTGCTGAACTCGAACGAGTTCTTCTATTTGCAATAAACGGGCTCAAAAAAACACGGCAGCGGAGTTACCGATGCCGTGTTGGTTTACAGGGACTGCTCGCGTGAGCGCTACTGCGCCAAAAACTCGTCTAGCGCCGTTTTGGTGATGCGGTACTGCGTGCCGATCTTCTTCGCCTTGAGTTGACCGCCTTCGATGCTGGAAATGACATCCGCCTCCGTCACCCCGAGTGATTGGGCGACTTGGGCCGGACTGAGCACGTCATAGCTGGGTGCTGCGACTGCTCCTCCCGGCAGCGGTGGTGGTGATGCCGCACCGGCGGCAGGGTTCATGTTGAATGCACCCTGCGCCATCATCTGCTGCGCCATGCCAAAGCCCATGGCGATCTCCGCCGCCGCGCCCGCAGGCCCGGTGCCGCCGCCTTTGGTCATGCCTTCGGCCATCTGGAACTTCACATAGTCGTTCAGATTGCCGATGGCGCTCATGCTGCTGCGCTTGTCGATCGCGGCCTCGACTTCCGGCGGCACGCTGGCGTTTTCGAGGATGAAGCTGCTGATTTCGATGCCGTACTTGCCCTGCGTGATCGGATTGATGAGCGGCAGCAGCGCGTCGCCCAGTTCGGAGTAGCGCGTGGCGAGATCTAGCACCGGCACCTTCGCAGTGGCCAGCGCATCGGAGAACACGCTGATGATGCGGCTGCGCATCGTATCAGCGAACTCATCCAGGCGGAAATGATGGTCTGAACCAGCCACTTCTTTGAGGAAGAGCTTGGGATCGGTGATTCTGAAATCAAAGGTGCCGAAGGCTCGCACCCGCACGATGCCGAAGTCCTGATCGCGCATCATGATCGGGTTGCTCGTGCCCCATTTGTTCCCGGTAAACAGGCGGGTGGTGACGTAATAAATGTCCGCCTTGAAGGGCGATTCGAAGCCGTACTTCCAGCCCTTGAGCGTGGAAAGGATCGGAATGTTGTCCGTCACGAGGTCATGCTTGCCGGGCCCGAAGGTGTCGCCGAATTCACCCAGATAGACAAATTGCGCCACCTGCGATTCGCGCACGATGAGCTGGGCACCACGCTTGATTTCCTTGTCCTCGTCCGGGAAGCGCCAGGAGAGCGTGTCGCGTGAGTCATCCGTCCACTGGATGATTTCCAGGAACTGTCCTTTGAGGTAATCCATGAGGCCCATAGTCGTGTGTGGTGTGCGTTGGTTTTTGTGCGAGACTCGCCGAGTTTAGAGTGCCGCCGCCGTTTTGGCGAGTGCAAATCTGGGAACGGCTTTGTAAGGTGTCGTACCACCATTCCATGAGTCCCAGCGAACTTGCCAAGAGCTACGATGCCATTGCCCATGTCTGGCAGGAGCCGCATCTTCAAACCAACGGGATCGTGCCGTTTGAACGTGCGTTGCGATTCACTCAGAACGACGGTCACGCGCTGGACATTGGCTGCGGAAGCAGCGGACGGTTTCTCGATCTGCTGATGCAGCACGGATTGAGGTGGATGGACTCGATGTGTTAGAGCGAATGATCGCCCTGGCGCGGCAGAATCGCCCCGCGATCAAGTTTCATCACGCCGACATCGCCGCGTGGAAACTGCCGCGAAAGTACGACTTCATCTCCGCTTGGGACAGCATCTGGCACCTGCCGCTGGCCATGCAGGAGCCGGTGATGCAGAAAATTTGCGATGGTCTGACACAGGGTGGTGTCTTCCTCTTCACCACCGGCGGGCTGGATGCGCCCGAGGAGAAATCCGACTCGTCCATGGGACCGCCGGTGCATTACAGCGTCCTCGGCATCCCCCGGACGCTCGAACTGCTGACTCAGTTCGGCTGTGTCTGTCGCCATCTGGAGTACGACCAGCTTCCCGAGAAGCACCTCTTCATCATCGCGCAGAAAGTCTGAGCGAGAGACGCGGTGTACTCAAGCATACTCCAGCAGCGCCTTGATCACCTTGCGTTCACTCACGGCCTGGAACGCGTCGGCGATGCGCTCCAGTGGGAAGCGATGCGTGATGAAGTCGGCGGAGGTGAGCCTGCCGTCTCGAATCCACTGGCAAATTGAGGTTTGGGATTCTTTCTCGTAGCGGCGGGTCGGCCACTGATGGACGAAGAGGTTGAAATTGAAGTCAGCCTTCGCCTTGTCGATGTGCAGCACACCGTGCGTCAGCACGCCGTAGATGCAATGCGATCCACCGCGACGCAGCAGTGGCAGGCCCTGCTGCACGATGTCGGGATGACCGACGGCGTCGATGACGGCGTCGAGCTTCTTGCCGCGAATGCTGGAAAGCTCGCCGATGGCGAGGTCCTTGGGCGTAAAGGCGGCATCTGCACCAAACGCGAGCGCCTTGGCCTGCTTGTCGGCATGACGATCCACGATGCCGATCCAGCCGAGGCCGAACAAGCGGCCGAGCTTCACAAAGCTCAAACCGACCGGGCCAGCGCCGTAGATGAGTACATCGTCGCCGGGTTGCAGATGGAAATCGCGAAACGCGCCCAGCACCTCGCGCCAGGTGCAGAGCAGCACGGCTTCTTCGGGCGGGATGTCGGCATCGACGCGGGTTTGAATCTCAAACACCTCGACCCAGCCATGCGCTGCATCCGCCACGCCATCGGCGACCATCGCGTCGTGGTCATTCGCCAGTGTGAACTCGCCAAAGCCGCCCCAGCCGGAGTCCACGCCCTCTTTTTGCAGATCAAACACGAGTCCACCGACCGCCCGGTCGCCGACGCGGAAGTTTTTCACCTTGTCCCCGACCTCGACGACGATGCCCACGCTCTCATGACCGAGGACGAAGGGGAATTTGTCCTCCATACCGGGAAACTTGCCAGCGAGCAGCTCAGAGTCGGTGCGGTTGCACAGGCAAGCGCATTCCGTGCGTATCAGCGCCTGATACGGTCCCGGTTTGGGCTGCGGCGTGTCGAGGATAGCGAGTTCTCCGGGCGAGATGGCAATGACGGACTTCATGGGCCGCGCATCGAACACGCGGGGCGGGGGAGTGCAAGCGGGGAGATGTCATTCGCCAGATCCGCACTGGAAACCTGCCTGATTCTTGCTTTGGAAACAGCGCCCATGTTCCGCACCCTGCTCGATTACCTCCTTTGGCCCTTGATCCTCGTCGCCGTCCTGATTCCAACCGGGATCGGTATCGCGCATGGCTACGGGCCGCTGGCCTTCAACATCACTTACTTCAGCCTCGCTGCGCTGTTGTTTTTCCTGGAGCGCTGGCGGCCCCATGAGAAGCAGTGGTTGCATTCAGACGGGCAGGAAATCCCGGATCTGGCCCACACGGCATTCACCAAATCCTTTGTGCAGTTGTTGATCGTATCGTTGACCTACCTCGGCCTCGCCGCAGTCGTGGGCGGTGAGCAGGGCACCGGCATCTGGCCGAACCACTGGCCGATGTTCTTCCAGGTCGTGCTGGGCCTCGTGGTGGCCGAGTTCGGTCTCTACTGGGCGCACCGCATCGCGCACGAGTGGCTGCCGTTGTGGTACTTCCACGCCGTGCATCACAGCTCTAAAAAACTGTGGTTCTTCAACACCGGCCGCTTCCACATCGTGGACACGCTCAAAAGCATGATCTTCTCCGCGCCGCTACTGGCGCTGGCCGGGGCACCCCAGCCCGTCGTGCTGTGGTTCGGTGCCATCACGGCCTACATCGGCTTTTTAACCCATGCGAACATCCAGATGCGCTTTGGCTGGCTGAACTACATCTTCAACACCCCTGCGCTGCACCGCTGGCATCACTCGATGGATCTGCGCGAGGGAAACAAAAACTACGGTGAAAATTTGATGCTCTGGGACCTCCTCTTCGGCACCTACTACGACGACACGAACCGCCGCCCGCCCGCCGACATCGGCATCAAGGACGCGATGCCCCATACCTTCTGGGGCCAGATCATCGAGCCGTTCCGCTGGCGCAAGTTCCAGTCCGCCGCGAAGTCCGGCACCGTGAAGCGCAAGCTGCTCTGATTGATTTTCAACAGCAGGCCCCGCACATCGTCTGAAAACGACTTGCCGCCCTCCGTCGCGCATGCGAAGCATCGGCCCCGAACAAAGCGCCCGTAGTTCAACGGATAGAATGGTGGTCTCCGAAGCCGCATATCCAGGTTCGATTCCTGGCGGGCGCACCAGTCGGAAAACGGCTCAATCCCTTGTAAATCAAGGCTTCCAGCCTCAAACGGTCCATTTAGCGACTATTGTTCTAACGAACATGTAATTGCGCTGAAATGCACCGAAATGAAGCGGAAAACCATTACAAAACCGTTACAGATTTTGGGCCATAGATGGATTGCGGGCAGTGATGGCGGGATGCGCTGGGCAACGAATGGCGGATGAGGCGGCGAGAAAGAGGCAACGCGGCGGCATTTTGGCGGCAAGTTGCGACTTCCGTGTAATGGTTTGGAACGATTTCAAATCATGGAGACGCCAACACCCTACATCGTGAACGGCAGGCCGGTGAAAGCCCGTGTTGAACGCTTTCGACTCAGGCCGCAACGGGTTCGCTACCGTTTCACGCGAAGATTCGCCCCTTGTGATGCACAGAGCGTGAGCGCTGCCACGGCTTCAGTGGATGCTTGCGGTTCGGCAGGCCGATGGCATACTGCGGGCATGCCTGCCACCGTCACGCCATCGCGTAAAACCGCCGCACGGAAGAAGTTTCGCGATCTGCCGCCCGCAGAGCGGAAGAAGCGCATCACGGCTTTTTTGGACGATGTGAGCGAGTTCTGGAAGGGCAAGCCCAGCACCGGCTCCGTGGATTTTCTCCTCAAGCTCCGCCGTGGTGAATGAAGCCTTTCGCAGACGCCAGCTTCATTGTTTCCTTCTGTGCCGAGGATGAGCATGGGGCGAAAGCCAAAGCGTGGTGGCGGAAAAGTCCGTGCGCCATGTTCACCTCCCGGCTGGCGCTGTTCGAGGCGGAGAACACCCTCCGTGTGATGCGGGTGGCACGAAAGCTCTCCGCCAGTGAGATGAATCATGCGCTGGCAACCCTGCAACGTGCGCAGTTGGAGGGCTTCATTGAGTTGTGGGAAGTGCCGGTGCGCAGGCTCTATCCAGCGGCAAGACGGTTGAGCCAGCATCACAACACCCACCAGGGCTTCGGGGCGATGGACATCCTGCACGTTGCCAGCGCCCTCGATATGGGATGCGACACCTTGCTTTCCTTCGATGGGCCGCAGCGGGAACTGGCAAAGGCGGAAGGCTTGGACGTGCTGCCTGCGCCCTAGATGCCCGTTCGGGTTCGATAGCTGTAGTCACTTTGAGCGTGGGCAATGCTGAGGGTATGACCGGATGGCAAATCGAACTGGTGCGCGGAACGCCTGCGAAGAATATCAAATCACACTAACGAACATGTCTTCCATGGCAACGGCAACGATTCGCGGGTCGCAATTACGACCCCGGAGGTTTTGCCAACTTCTGGTCCCGTCTTTTTGACTGTTTGAAGCGCAGGAAACACGGAATAGCATTGGCCCCTCCTACCATGGCCTCCATCGCTCTTTTCCTCTCACTGCTAGCCCTTGTCATCACGAAGGTGGCCGATTTTGTGACCACGGTGAAGCAAGTCGGGCCGGAGGCAGAAATGAATCCCCTAGCACGGCGCTGCTTTTCGCGCCTGGGGTTCAAGGGCGGGCTGTGGGCGGTGGCGGTGTTGTGGCTGGTGATCGTCGCCATCACCTTTGGGTATGCCTGGCTCGCCGGTGATCTGCTGACGCGCTGGCTCACGGCGCTGACGGGGTTTGGCATCGCGTGGGCGCAGTGGGATGCGGCGCGTTTCAACCGCACGGGCAAGACTTCAGGATTGACCCGCCTCATGCTCCGCCTTTACAAGGTCTGGAGACAACGCTGGCGTTGAAGTGATTCATGCGGGAAGGATGTCTGGCGAAAACAGCAGCAGAAATGGAACATGAACATCCTCGCTTTCAACGATACGCAAGCAGCTCAAGTGGCTTGGGTGATTGCACTCGGGGTCTTTGTTGGGCTACTCTTGTCTAAGCTCATTGACCGCTTCCGCGCCTCTCAAGGGAGCGAGGAAGCAGATACCAGAAATAAGCGCCGCGCATCTGCACACCTTCCCCCTGCCAACAGCACGCAGGCCGCTCATAAATTGGCAATGTTTAAGGTGAGGATCGGTGGCGTTATGGGCTTGGTCATCCTATTCTACTATTACGAAACCTTCATTCCGTTTGCCGTTGAAATGGTGCTCTTCTTTGTACCATGCCTGGTTTGTATCGCAATTTGCGTCAGTATTCAAGACGACTTAGTTAAACGTTTTCCGGCGATAAAGAAATGGCTCTGGATAGGAGGAGCCGTCTTTTTAGTGGGAGGATTGTTTAGCGGGGCGTTCTTGAGGCGCTCGTTTTATGATACCTTTGGTTCTGAAACACCTAGCGCACTATTTGAGAAGAGCCAATATGAGACACGGTTGTTTGTTTATGCGTATCCTGAAGAAAGCACATCTAAAAATTATCGGGTTCCAGCATTGATTCAATCCTACCATGATGAGTACTCGTATGGTGATGACGGGTCACAATTTATCCGCATTTACAAAATCAAATATTTTGTTTTCTCCAACGGTGTGCGAGTAAACTTTGAGGATAGTGAGCCTCTTCTCCTCAATAAACGGGTGAGAGTTTTAGATGAAACAAAGCGAGAGTGGCACATCCAAATGACTGCCGAGCATGCAAAATGAAAAGCTGAAGACGGTCAAGGATCGCAAACGAATTGGCGCATTTCGCGCAGCCACATTCACCGCATAGACCTGGTAATCTATTGGTAGTTTTGACCAGCAGCGACTCCTGTCGTGCTCAATGACCGCAAGCAACAGACATACCCCACCTAGCAGTAGGCCAGCGCGGGTCGGAAGCCCGACCCATGAGGTTTTGCCAATTTATTGGTTCTGTTCCGCCAAGCTACTGCTCCAATTGAACCGGGCTACTCGGAAGCCCGGCAGGCTGTTGCGGCGGTCAGGCTCATTTCAGTAACGAATGGCGCGCGTGTGGCGCAGACCACGCGCCTGTTGCACGCCCACTGGCGAGCAGGCCAGGTCATGTCAGCACTTCGTATGACACACTATCAGCTTGTCAGAGTCTCGGGGAACGTCAGCATGACTCCACAGGTTGACGATTCCTGCCGAAGACAACCCGAGTTTTAGCAAAAACCCACTAACGCCATGCAGAAAGATCACAGCAACTTCAAAGGCTTACTGCCGCCCGTAGGGCTGTGCAAGCTCTCCACCGCGCAAATGGTTCAACAGGCGAAGTATCACAGCGAGATACCGTTCACGCCGCACTCGGAGCGGGTTTACCTGCCATCGAGTCCATCGAGCAAATCGACCGGCAAGCCGAAGAAGTAAAAGGCGGGCAGGAGCATCGTGTCTGAGTGATCGGCACCCCGCGTGCCCGAGCTGTTAAAATCTCCAAGGGCGGCATGCCCAAGCAGCCGGGACGCGCAACGATCAAGTATGGCTTGAGCGACAATGCCGAGCAATACCTGGGGCGCATGGAGGCATCCAATATGCTCTTCGGCGGCGACAACCAGTATGTCGAAGGCATCAGTAAGGATGGGCGCTTCTGGATCAGCCAGCCATGGATCGAGGGCTACTAGCCATCACAGCAGGAGGTGGATCGCGCCCTCATCGCCGCAGGCTGGAAGCGCAAGTTCAACTCGCTTTGGATGAGTCCCGACGAGCGGCTTTACATGGAAGATGCCCACGAGGGCAACTTCATCATCACGCCCTCCAAGAAGCTCCGAGCTGTCGATGTGAACTTCATCACGAAGGAGCAGTTCGACTATGCCGACAATTACGAAGAGATGATGGACATTCATGGGTCGGACTTCCGACCCATGACCGTTGGCGAGCTGATGGACTCTATCAGCTCCGCGCAAGACCTGGGCTTCCCCGAGGACGCTCAGATGATGTCCGCTCCCGCCTTGCACAGAGCGTCAACCTCGCCAAAGTCACAGTATGAAATCGACCGCAACACGCACCTTCAAAGGCTTACTCAGGCCCGCGCCGCCCTCGCAAGCCTCGCAGTCCGAAGCGATAGCGATATGGGAAGAGCGCCAGAAGCGATTACAGCAGCGCTTAAAGCGCTTGGCTTCCCAGAAATCACAAGCATAGACCAAGTCCCAGCGGCGCAAGGCGAACAGCCGCCCCGGCGAGTAAATCCAGGCATTGAGCATACCGTATGGATGACCGATAGGTGGAACGGTGAGCCGGTGCGCGCCATTAAGATTTCCCGAGGCAAAACTCTTGGCAAATGGGGGCTGAGTGACCATATCTTGCCATACGTTGAGAGCATGTTGGCATCCAACCTCATCTTCGGCGACGACCAGCGCATCGAAGGCTATCACCCAGATGGCAGGCTCTGGATCAGTCAGCCTTGGGTGGATGGTGAATTCCCAGAGGACGAGATCGAGATCGCGGACTTAATGGAAGAGCAGGGCTGGTATGTGGAGAAAAACACATGGTCCAGAGGCTACTATTCCCCCGATGGCCGCATAACCATCAAAGACCTGCACGAGGGGAACGCAATCATCCGCCCAGACGGCTTGATTATGCCGTTCGATGTGAACATCATTTCTGTAGCCTCGCAGAAGATTCTGCCATGGACAGCAGAATACGCCAAGACCTCCATATCGGCACTGCTGGCCCAGGCCGAGGACATGGCGGCATTCGGCTTTCAGGATGTTGACCAACAAATGGCCGCGCCAGCGACAGGGAAACAGCTTCAATCTGTGAGCCAAACCGATGAGTATAAAGCCTTGCAAAATGCGCTAAAAAGGGCATTTTTACCCTATGAGCCAAACCTTTCTGATGACGCCAGCCGAACGGCGCGAGTTCTTCTCGAAACCGCAGCCGCGAATGAGCTTGGAGGAGGCAAGAGCTTCCTTCCAGGAAGGTTTGAGCCTTGGGAGTCCACTGAACGAGACAGGATCAGACAAGTCCAAGAATTGGGACGATTTGCTGCGCAACCAGCCCAAGAAGGGCAGTACGGAGCGCTTTTAGCAGAAGAAGGCGAGCATAGCGTCTATCTCCCAGACGACGGCGACTACGTTACCAAAGTAACGCTTCCCGGCCTTTACGGCTACGTCCCGACCGAGGACGTGGCAGATGGCTCCATGAAAGACGGCGCAGACTTCAAGCGCCTCATTTTGCGAAAGGCTACGCCAGCGGAATACATTAACCGCGTTGCATTGTTCTCGCGGACTTTTCATGTGCCGTGGCAAGTTATCGGACTGCAAGCCGACGCAGGTGGGCCGCTTATCATCACCCGCCAGACGCTTATCAAGGGGAGCCAAGACGTGACACAACAGGAGATCGACGCCGATCTTCGCGCCTACGGCTTTTTGCCGGTAGAGGACATGACGGGCGAAACCTTCCGCGATGACCGCATGAACGGCATCACTTACTACCGCGCCTCGGACGGCCTGCTGGTGGCCGATGCCAGGCCCGCGAACTACAAGCGTCTTCCAAGCGGGAAAATCCTCCCGCTGGATTTGATGTTGATGATCTATCCGCTGAGTAAAGCCAACTACCAACCGCTCGCCACCGATGACAGCATCCTCCAGATGGCAGCCCCAATGTCGAAGCCGGGTCGGAATTCCGACCCAGGAAACAATAAGGCCAGCGCCACCCCGCCTGTCGCGCAGCGGGACGCGACCTTTGCCCGTCTCACCGCAGACCTGCCAGCCAAGCCCACGAAGGCCGACATCGAGAACTTCAAGGCTTCGCACCCTGCGGAGTACGCGGAGCTTGAGAAGATGCGTGCGGAGATTTTGAAGGCGGCGGGGTGGGATGAAAAAGCGCATCACGGCTCTCCGAATAAACCCTTCTGGGTATTTGATCCATTGCGCGGTGGGGAGCGCACAGGGTCAAACTCGGCCCTCCTAGGCTTCTTCGCGTCATCCAGTCGAGAAGTTGCTAGACAGTACCGCATGACCGCGAATGAGCGGCGAAACGCTGGCTACACCGGGCCGCTTGGGTTCAACCTAGAAGAGGCAGAGAACAAACTTGCCCGCGCAGAAGATGTCTCGGTTTCCGCTGAATGGGACGAGGACGTTGAGGGCTATGTCGGCAAACTAAGCGGATACGACCAGTGGGGATCACCCTACACATGGGACGCTGATGCTTACGACGCCTATAATGATGGCAACAAGGAAACGTCTTTCGATGACGAGGATTCCGCCATTGAAGCGGCCCAAGACGAGAAAGACAAAGCCATCGAAGCGGCTCAAAAAAGTCTCGACAACAAACTCGCAGAATATGAGGCCAAAGCCAAAGCTAAGGAGGCCAGCAGCACGCTCCTTGACCTGTATCTCAAACTTGAAAACCCACTCATCTACGACTTTGCTGGCGGAACCTTCAAGGACAAGAGCTACTCGGAACTGGTGCAAGAGGCCAAGGACGAGGGCTACGATGGCGTCATTATGGAGAATACAATCGACTCCATTGATGATGAAACGCCGTCGGACGTGTTCGTGTTCTTCAAATCAAGCCAAGCCAAATCCGCCGACCCGCTCGCCACCGATGACAGCGGCAAGCTCATCCCGCCTAGCCAATGGGCGAATGCTGAGTCAGACAGCATCCTCCAGATGGCAGCTCCAGCATTCGCACGCCACGCCGCGCTTGAGGAAAAGTTCAACGCCGGGACGATCACCGAGGCAGAGACGGCGGAGGCTCGGGGGCTGGTTGATGATGCGGAAGCCACACTGCCAGACATCCCAAATTGGCAGTCCTTCCAAGATGACCTGAAAGCCCTTCTTGAAGCCAACCCCCTGCCAGAGGACGCAAGCAAAGAAGATAAGAAACTTCGCGCCGACGAAATCAAGGAAAAGGCAGCAGCACTCACAGTAGCCTATCACGCCACCAACCCCACCGCGCAAAGCATCATTGAGGCACGCAAAGACGCCAGTGAGCAAATCGGCTACCCCATCCCGCCAGCATGGACAAACGTTGTTATCCCCGGTGCGGGATCTAATTACCTTGTTCAAGGCATCGACTCAGCAGGCAGACCGCAGTCGGAACAAACGCCAGAAACCAAAGCGGCCAGCCTTGCGAAAAAGTTCGGGCGTCTGCTGCGCATCAACACGGTTATCTCCGATTTAGTCGCTTACGCGCATGGCGTCCGAAGCGAAGAATCATCCATTGCCCAATTGATTTATCTGACGGGATTCCGCATCGGCGGCGACAGCGACACAGGAGCGGCACAAAAAGCCTACGGTGCCAGCACCCTCCGTGCCGAGCATGTCGAAGTTGATGGTGACATCGTGACTTTTGATTTCATCGGCAAATCCGGCGTGCGTCAACAGCACGTTGTTATTGACTCAGCGCTCGCTGCCGATCTGGACAAACGCAAGGCTAAAGGCGGAGCTCTATTCAAGAGCGCCCCAAACAAGGTCATGGCATTCATCCGCAAGGCTTCGGGGCTGACGGACATGAAAAACCATGACCTGCGCACCTGGAACGCCACCAAGCTCGCCAACGATCTGGTCGATGCCAACGCGGCACCACTTACCGAGGTTGATTACTGGCTGAAAAGAGACGCTGTTGCCGATGTCGTCGCCCGCAAACTTGGTGATACCCGCAGCGTGGTCTTGGAGCGATACATTAACCCGATTGTGTTTGAAAAGTGGGCAGAAAGTGCGAAGGTGGAGGATGCAAAATCCCGACCCAAAATCTCCCGAAAAGACGCCGAAGCTCGTGGAACCGCTGGTCAGCTTTCAAGACAGTTTGGCGAGTATGAACAGGCTCTTAGGGACACACTCCTTCCCAAAAGGCATACCACTGCCGGAAGTGGAGGGGATGGAGGACGAGGATTAGGGTTAAGGGACAGCATTTTGCAAATGGCAGCTCCGGCCTTGCATAGAGCGGCAACCTCGCCAAAGTCACAGTATGAAATCGACCGAAACACGCACCTTCAAAGGCTTGCTCAAGCCCGCGCCGCCCTCGCAAGCCTCGCAGTCCGAAGCGATAGCGATATGGGAAGAGCGCCAGAAGCTATTACAGCAGCGCTTAAAGCGCTTGGCTTCCCAGAAATCACAAGCGGCTTCGTTGAATTGAGTGGGTAACAGGTGGAACCGATGGGCCGAAGCAGGCCCAGCTACAAACCCATCTACCTGTCAGACCTGAACCTGTCGCAAGAGGAGATGGAGATTCTGGCTCACGTTCCACCGGGGTCGCGAGCGCTGGAGGAAGCGGAGGAGTAGAGACGCCCCAAGCAAGCGAGCAATCGCTGTTCATGGCACATCTCGGCATGGGGACGAAAGCCCTACCCGGCAAAACCCCAAGGTGATCTTTTCGCAAAAAGCCGCACCAAAGGGACACAACAACGGTGAAATGAGGGCCAACAAGCGACATTCAGAATACCAGTGGGGAGCACCACTACCGGAACACGATTGAGTGATCCGCGTGCCGGGAGACACTACTGCAAAAAGTTTACTAAAGCCCAGCATTCCACTAGAGGATTCGCACATCATGCCAGACGGCTACCAGATCACGGGAGAGAGCATGCAGCAGTAGGCCAGCGCGGGTCGGAATCCCGACCCATGAGGTTTACAACTTCTTGGCTCTGCTCCGCAAGCTACCGCGATTCACGCGGCTAACGCCACTGCTGGGACCAACGGGATCGGTGCCACCAGGAAGCTGATCTTCACGCCAATCAGCGCGCGCCCCTGCTGCTCCTACCCGTGCAGTATCTTGAGCGCCCCAGCATGTCCCTGATCAGCCGCTTTGCGATACCACTTCGCCGCTTCCACTGCATCCTTCGACACGCCTTCGCCAAGGGCATACAAACCAGCAAGGAGAAATTGCGCCACAGCATCTCCCTGATCAGCAGCTTTGCGGAACCACTTCACCGCCTCCACTGCATCCTTCGACACGCCTTCGCCAATGGCATACGAATAACCAAGGCGGTTTTGCGCCGCAGCAAATCCCTGATCAGCCGCTTTGCGATACCACTTCACCGCCTCCACATCATCCTCCGGCACGCCTTCGCCATTGGCATACGAACCACCAAGGAGAAATTGCGCCGCAGCATGTCCCTGATCAGCAGATTTGCGATACCACTTCGCCGCCTCCACTTCATCCTGCGGCACGCCATTGCCATTGGCATACAAACCAGCAAGGAGAAATTGCGCCACAGCATGTCCCTGATCAGCAGCTTTGCGCCACCACTTCGCCGCCTCCACTTCATCCTTCGGCACGCCCTTGCCCTTGTAATACGCATAACCAAGCCAGCATTGCGCCTCAGCATGTCCTTGATCAGCAGCATCCGCCTCGGCCAGCAGGCGCTCCATCAGTTCCAACTGCTGGTCCATGCGCCGCACCAAGTTCTGTGGTGTGCTGATCTGGAGTTCGAGTTTGGGCTGCGGTTCGTTACTCATGGCTCTGTATCTTCAACGGTCTCGGCCAGCCGCACGATTTCTTGATCGAGTTTTACGGCCTGAGTTTGGAAGTAGGTGTCCCAGTCGGGATGCTGGGAGATGACGCGGCAGGTGGCGGACTGCTGTATATCTGCCAACTCGGAGACAGCTTTTTCTAACGCGGTGCGCACGGCCTGAATGCGGGCCTGAAGGCTGGCTTTTTGATCTGCGGCTGTCATCTCACCTGCCGGAGTGAAGACACCAGCCTCTGCCTGCGCGGCGAGCTGCTGCACACGGACGAGATTGCCCGTCTGGTAGGCTTCGCTCAAATCACGGAACATGGCCGCTGCTGCGGCCTGATGCTCCGCTGGCACGACATCGGGATGGCATTTTTTCGAGGCGTTGCGGAAGAGTTTCTTCAGTTCCTGCTGCTCATCTTCAGACAAATCCCATTTGGTGCGGGCATCCTCGGCATCCTTTGCGGCACTCTCCTTTTGGAAGTCGTCGAAATCTTCCTGCGCCTGTTTGGCCTCCTTTGCCTTCGTCGGGTCTGCCGCCGCAGCCCGCTGCCGAACGAGCAGGCGCAGACGCAGCAGTTTCTCCAATCGTTCTCCGAGGCTTTGATGGTGGGCGGCATGAAAGCGTGAGATTTGATGCGCCAGTTCCGCCTGCTCGACTTCCGCTTCCGCCAATTCAGACGACAGCCGCTCCAACTCGGCCTCCAGCAAGTTGATTTCGGGGTCTGTCCAGCGAACCAACCGGGTGCCCTCACTCAGCAGGGTGGTGATGAGGGCGCTCGCCTCCGCATATCGGTGAGACCCAAAATGCGCGATGATTTGAGCGATGGCGTCGGTCTCCTTGTGGGCTTGGAGTCGGGTAGCCGCAGATGTCGCCAGCTCGACATCACCCAGATCAAGCAAGGCTTTGAGCGCTTGCAGGCGGGAAGTGAGTTCGGGAGAGAGTGTCATGGATGTTTGCCGGTCATTGAGTCATTGCCACGCCGCGCAGTGATGCCGGGAGCGCGATGGAACTGAGTAGAGTGCTCCCTGATGAGCCTGCAAGTTTGTTTTGACGCAACCTCTAGCAGCACAGGTTTACTGCCGCTCTTGACGCCAAAGGGTGTCACCGCATTGACCGCTGGAGATTCTGGCAGCACAAATCCCTTCGCTTTGCAGGACAGCCATTCCCGCCAGCCGTGGTCTAGCGCGGGTCGCAATTCCGACCCCGCAAAACCGAAGGGCAAACCTTACCGCAAAACTGCATCAAGGAGCGCAAGGCCAGGCGCATAACTGGAGAGCTGGAACTCGACAACCCCAAGGCAGAATACCAGTGGGGAGCACCACTACCAGGGAGTGACGGCGTGGTCAGAAAGGTGGGCGACAAGTCTTCCAGGACACTGCAACCCACTAGCATTCCACTAGCGGATTCGCACATCATGCCAGACGGCTACCAGATCACGGGAGAGAGCATGCAGCAGATGGCAAAGCCAGCGGGTCGGGATTTCGACCCACAAGAGTCCAAGACTAGTTCTACGGTGTTTAGGCTTTGTCACTTAGCCGTAGCCTTCGCCCGCTGCCCCCAGCTCGCCACTAGCGATGCAATAAGGCATTTCCCTCTGGATGTCGCTGGTAAGGGCTAGAGCGGCCCTAGAACGGCGGGAAGCGGCTTTGGCGGCTATCGGAGGTTTTCGGCCCTGGACGCGTCAAAACGCCTGCAAATGCTGGATGACGAGTTGCTGGCGGGCGTGTGGTAGCCGCTACGACTGCACCAACAGCCAGCGGTAAGTCGTCGCGACACCTTGCTTGCCTGCGGATCGCTTGATTCCAGGCGTCACGATTTCGAGGATACCGGATTTCTCGAATGCCTTCAGCGTGCGCCATGCCTTCATTTCGAGGACGCCAAGCCGTGCGCTCAATTGCTGGCATGAGAGGTGAAAGAGGGGCGGCGGCACGGTGGCGTTTGATTCACAGTTTGCTAGGCTGCGGCAGATTCGGAAGGCGGTTTGTTCCTTTTCATCGCCAAGCCCGGCAAAGGCGGCCTGTTCGCCTTGATTGAGGCATTCTAGGAAGCTTCGCCCGCATCCTGCCATCAAGGCGCGTGCTTCGCTCTGCCATTGTTCAAGGCCGTAATCCTCGAAAGCTTCGGCGTGCTGGTTGTAAAATTCATCGGCGAACGCCAGCGCAAATTCGGGTGTGACGGCAAAGAAGCAGGAGGAAATGATTTCAACCATCACAGCATTGCGCTGCCCTCGCTGCGGCCTGCCATAGCGGCGTTCGACAAGTTGCCGGTAGATTTTCGTGAGGCTCTCAAACTCTTCAAAAAGTTTGTTATGCAGAATGGGTGCTTTGTTATGCAGATTCAGATTCAGACGAATTCCTTCCTCGCCCCCCTCAGCGGCAGAAGGCTGTGAAAGCGGAGTGGCTGGCAATTCCAGCGGCACGGCATCAAAATTCGTCACAATCTCAACATCGTGACTGACAAAGCACAAGCGCCCGCAATCGGAGCAAGCTCGATCAATTTCGTGGTCGTAGGTTTCGCGCATGTAGTCAGCAGCGGCGGCGAAGGAGTCCTTGTGCTGTCCAATGTCGGCAGGGATTCGCATGATGGCTTTCACGCCATTGCCAGACGGTGAAAGCCAGGCGGCGAGGATGTGACGATCATCGCCGATTCGATCCCGCAGGTTTTCAGGTTCGGGAATATGATCAATGTCGATTTGAAGCAGCCCGCTATGCTTGAGCATGTCGGCGGCTTTGCGTCCACCTGCGGAGGTGCTGGACAACATGAATGCTGGAAGGCGTTTCTTGAGCTTGTCGCGTGCTGCCGGTTCACTCGCGGCCCGCAGGCATTGAATCTGCGCTGCCCATTTGCCATCGCGGATGCCGTTCAGAAACTCATGCAGCGGCACATTTTTACCCGGCGCGGCGTAGTGCCGGAAAAAGCCGATTTGAACCTGTTCGGGATTCATGGCCTACCTTTCAATGCTGCATGAATGCGCAGTGCGCTGGCAAGCAATCGCCGGGTTTCAATGCGGGCGCGAGGGTTCGACGTTTCGGCAGCGCGTGACCGCAGGAAGGCAATCAGGCGCGTGAGTTTTGATTTCATGGGTGCTCATATGTGAGCTTGCCCGAGACGAAATTTTGGCTACCCTTGCGGCGTTCTACTCCGCATAACAGCAGCCGCTTTTTCCTTCGTCGGGGAAGCGGTTGTTTGTTGGCGGATTAAGTGGCGGATGAAGGTGCGCGGGTTCCTGTTTTGCGAGCCTTGGCATTGACATGGAATCGCTCACGCAAGGCGGCTTCAACTTCGGCGGGGTCGTAACGGATGGACTTCCCGATTTTGAAGTATGGAAGGGTTCCGTTGTGCGTGAGTTCGTCAATGTATCGCAACGAAAGCGCCGTATGGGTGGCGATCTCGTGGCGGGTTTTCTTCGCGGCTGGGAGGCTGGAAGTGGCGGGTGTGTCAGTGAGGAGCGTGTCCATGCAGGCAAGCTCCTGCACGGCCCATCAGGCTATGGCCGAAACACTGATGAACTTATTTCGACTTTTTCTTCCGAAGCTCCCAAATCTTTGAGGCAAAAACCTTCCGAGTGTTTTTGTCGTCATCGGCCCATCGGATTTCCCAGGTGCCGTCTTCGTCCTGGCTAGATGTGATTTTCTGGCCCGACTCTGGATCAATCCCGCCATCCAGATACTTCATCAATTCTACTGTTGAAGGCTTCTTTCCAAGTTTCGTGGCGAGGGCCGCTTCTTGTTCAAGGATGAACTTTGAGCGTGACCCCCGTACTTTCTGTATGGTAACTATTCAGCACCCCTAGCGAAGCAGGAGGGAGTTCCGTCGAGAGCGTTACGGATGCTGGTGATGAGGTTCACGCCTTGTTTGCGCGCGGTAGATAGGTAGCTGCGGATCACGCAAAAGACTTT